>MJGMH2__coassemble_794_pt1 | contig 167818 bp, 159 predicted proteins | sample MJGMH2__metabat2_low_PE_013 | metagenome-assembled genome bin MJGMH2
AAGTTATCAAAGCAGTTCGTGAAGCAACTGGCTTAGGCTTGAAAGAAGCTAAAGCATTAGTTGATGGCGCTCCTGCACCAATCAAAGAAGCAGTTTCTAAAGAAGAAGCTGAAGAATTGAAAGGCAAACTTGAAGAAGTTGGCGCATCTGTAACAGTTAAATAATCTTTGATTATTTCAAAAACCGAGATCCTTATAGGGTCTCGGTTTTTTTGTATTTTTTTGAAGTTCAACGATAACTTTGTTAATAGTAGTGAACAAGTATCATGTTAGTGAATTTGATATTTGAGTCATTATTTAAATAATTTATTTATTTTTTTGATTGTTTTAAGCTGTTTTATTGGGCAGTTACTTATATTTTTGCTACACTTAATTTGTAGTAAAGAATAAGGGGGATACAATGATGGATAAAGATCAAGTTAAAGGTAAAGTAAATGAAACAGCAGGTAAAGCAACAGGTGATGATTCACAAGAATTAAAAGGTAAAGTGCAACAAGAAGCTGGCAAATTAAAAGAAAAAGCTGAAGATTTAAAAGACAACGTTGCCGGTGAAATTAACAAATTATTCGATAAAAAAGATAAAGACGATAAAAAATAATTAATTTGGAGGTAGGACAAGATTTTGTCCTACCTCCTTTTTTTAATAAACGATACGACAGAAGCGGCTTTTACCACAACCTTTTTTCGATAGTGAACTTTAGCGTAAGTACGCATATATGCAATGAAAGTTAAGCAGTGTAATTTTATGGGGGAATAAGGGAAAAGTAATTTTCGTATTCGATTAAGAAATAGGTTTAATTTGTACGCATGTTGAAGGGATTTACTTGTAAAGATTTGAATTTAATATTAGATAAAAATAAAATTTAGAAATTTTTAAAAATAGCTAGATTTGGTCTAGACAATTCTTGATTAAATGAAAAACTGGTGCTATAATTGGGCTATACCAAACAAGCGTAGAAAGAGGTTATCGAAATGGAAATTATCCGCGTAAAAGATGCCGCTGCTGGCGGAAAAAAAGCCTTTGAAATTATTCAACAAGCCATGAAAGATGGTATTCATACATTAGGTTTAGCAACAGGAAGTACGCCAATTACATTGTATCAAGAAATGACAAATAGTGACCTTGATTTTTCAAATATGACATCAATCAACTTAGATGAATATGTTGGTTTAGGTGGCGAAGATAAACAAAGTTATCGCTACTTTATGAACGAAAATTTATTTAATCAAAAACCATTTAAAGAAACTTTTGTACCAAATGGTAAAGCTGAAGACTTACAAGCAGAATGCCAACGTTATGATGATGTGATTGCCACACATCCAATTGATATCCAAATTTTAGGTATTGGGCGTAATGGTCATATTGGATTTAACGAGCCTGGTACACCACTAGACAGTAAAACTTCTGTTGTTAATTTAACAGAATCAACAATTGAAGCTAATAAACGTTTCTTTGATAAAGTAGAAGATGTTCCAACAAAAGCTGTTTCAATGGGGATTGGTTCAATTTTACAAGGTAAAAAAATGGTCTTAATGGCTTATGGTGCAGATAAAGCCGATGCGATTAAAGGTATGGTTGATGGACCAGTAACAACAGATTTACCTGCTTCAGCACTTCAAAATCATCCAGATGTTGTCGTAATTGTCGATGATGCCGCAGCAAGTAAATTATAAAAATTAAAATTGTAACAAAAAGACAGATTCCAAATGTAGCGCTCCTAATAAGTTAGATTTTTTGGTTTAACTTTTAGGGGCGGTTTAAAATTGGGAGTCTGTCTTTTTTAAATAATCTGTAAAATAATAGCTAAAAGTAAAATGATATAACCACTAATTAAATTCACTACGTCGTTATCAATGAAGCGGTATCCAGAAATTAAGCGACAAGGTTTTTGATGATGATTTTCTTGTTCGGTGATTTTACCGCAGACTTGACATTGATACTTACTTTGTAATGTCGCCCCTAATAAACTATCAATTAACATACCACCAACACCTAAAAGTAATGGGATCAAAAGAAGGGCACCGGTGAATGATTGGGGCGTAAATAACCAAGTGCCAAGAGCATAGGTAGCTGAAATAAGTAAGCTTCCACCTACTGCTGCTAAACTTCCTAAAAGCGATACACCGCCTGATAAGCCGGGGGCAACTTTTTTGAAATTAACGAGATTGTAAGGTCTACTTTTTGAAAGCAGACCTATTTCAGATGCCCAGGTATCGGCTGTAGTAGCCGCGATAATTGTTGTCATAAGTAGAGTCCAATTGAGATTTAAGACGTTAAAATAAGCTAATAAAGCGCAGCTAGCTAGCGATAAACTATTGGCTAAAAGTTGTTTGGCATCTCTTGTGGCGCCTTTTTTACCAATGGTATCCTCTTTTTTTGACAGTTATTTTTTTAAGGCGTGGATTAAAATAGCACTGCCAAAAAATAATCCCAGTAAAAACCAGATAACAGGTGGGGAGAATGCAGCTAGAAATGTCCCCAATAAAATGAAAGTAAAATATCCTGAACGGGTTAAATAGTTGGCAATATAAAGGAAGAAACCAATTACGGCTGTAAAAAGTAGACCACCCATGGCAAGATAAAAAGTAATCATGATAGACTCCTTAATTTTAAGAATAATTCTAGTGTTAGTGTAACACGAAAAAACACTGTTAGAGTGACTTGCCTTTATTCGTTTGGAGCCCAATCGAAATAAAGACAAGAATCTAACAGTGCTTTTTAAATTTTACAGACCAATTGTATAATCGTCGTCTTCCATCGCTTCAACTTGACCTAATAAATACCCATTACCCACTTGTGAGAAAAAGTCATGATTACTAGTACCAGTTGAGATACCGTTCATAACAATTGGATTCACATCGTCAGCGGTATCGGGAAATAGTGGATCTTGACCCAAGTTCATCAAAGCTTTGTTGGCATTGTAACGTAAGAAAGTTTTAACTTCTTCTGTCCAACCAATTTCATCATATAATTCTTCTGTATAACGTTCTTCATTTTCGTATAATTCATACAATAAATCATACATCCAATTTTTTAACGCCTCTTGTTCTGCCTCTGGTAGTTCATTAAACCCAAGTTGGAATTTATAACCAATGTAAGTACCATGGACGGATTCGTCACGAATGATTAATTTAATGATTTCCGCTACATTAGCTAATTTATTGTTGCCTAAATAATAAAGGGGCGTATAAAAGCCAGAATAAAATAGGAATGTTTCCAAAAAGACACTGGCAATTTTCTTTTCTAGCGGTGTGCCGTTCTTATAAATTTCATTGATTCGTTCTGCTTTTTTTTGTAAATACGGATTGGTATTGGTCCATTCAAAGATTTCGTCTATTTCTGATTTTGTGTTTAAGGTTGAAAAAATAGAGGAATAACTTTTTGCGTGAACAGATTCCATAAATTGAATATTATTTAGTACTGCTTCTTCATGGGGGGTACGGACATCGTTACGTAATTGTTCCATTCCGCTTTCAGATTGCACGGTATCTAATAAGGTTAAACCACCAAAAACGTGACCCACCGTTTGCTTTTCTAAATCAGATAAAGTCCGCCAGTCATCTAAATCATTTGATAGTGGAATACGTGTATCTAACCAAAATTGTTCTGTTAGTTTTTCCCACGTTGATTTATCGATAATATCTTCAATTTCATTCCAATTAATGGCTTCGTAATAAGTTGCCATGATTTGCCTCCTAATCTAAGTTGTTGTATCGTCTAGAGCTAATCGCTGCAAGTAGAACTTTGGTATCCCAAATTCTACTATTGCAACTAGTTGAAAAATACAACTTAAATGACACAGCTTTCACATTGATTGCTACCGATTTCTTCAGCATCGTCTGTAAAGGTACGAATATAATAAATCGATTTAATTCCTTTATGAAAGGCGTAATGACGTAAAATATTTAAGTCCCGTGTTGTTTGTTTGGTTGTTGCAGTTTTCCATTCATAAAGACCTTTTGGAATATCAGACCGCATAAACAAGGTTAAACTCATACCTTGATCAATGTGTTGTTGGGCTGCCGCGTAAACATCAATGACTTTGCGCATATCCATATCATAAGCAGATGTGTAGTAAGGCAATGTATCATTTGATAAGTAAGGTGCTGGGTAGTAAATTTTCCCGATTTTCTTTTCTTGTCGCTCTTCAATCATCCGCGTGATCGGATGCAAGCTTGCACTGGTATCATTAATATAAGAAATAGAGCCGTTTGGTGCTACTGCCAAGCGGTTTTGATGATACAAGCCATCTTTTTGGACAGCTTCTTTTAGTTTTGCCCAATCTTCACCAGTTGGAATAAAAATTCCTTCAAATAATGCTTTAACTTTATCTGATTGTGGCAAGTGATTTTCAGCAATATATTTATCAAAATAGCTGCCATCGGCGTAAGCTGATTTTTCAAAGTTGTAAAAAGATTGTTGGCGTTCTTTAGCGATTTTGTTACTTTCCACTAGGGTCCAATAGTTTAATAACATAAAATAAATATCGGTAAATTCAACAGACTCTTTGGAACCATACACCAAATGATTTTTGGCAAAGAAAGTGTGTAAACCCATACCGCCAAGTCCAATCGTATGCGCTTGTTGGTTTCCATTGGCAATAGAAGGGACCACATCAATATGCGAGTTATCTGTTACAAAAGTCAATGCGCGAGTCATCGCTCTAACTGATTTACCAAAATCAGGACTATCCATTAAGTTGACAATATTTGTAGAACCTAAATTACATGAAATATCAGTTCCTAAAACTTCATATTCTTGACGACCATTTAAAACAGAAGGGGTTTGGACTTGTAAAACTTCTGAACATAAATTACTCATAATAATTTTGCCGTCAATCGGATTTTCGCGGTTGGCGGTGTCGATATTGACAATATAAGGATAACCAGATTCTTGTTGCAATTTAGAAATTTCATTTTCTAATTCCCGCGCTTTGATTTTTTGTTTCCGGATATTAGGGTTTTTGACCAAATTATCATATTCTTTGGTGATGTCAACATAAGAAAAAGGTACACCGTATTCTTTTTCAACACTATAAGGACTAAACAAGTACATATCCTCATTCTTGCGAGTTAATTCATAAAATTTATCCGGCACTAAAACACCTAGAGATAATGTTTTAACCCGAATCTTTTCATCCGCATTTTCTTTTTTGGCAGATAAGAAAGCCATGATGTCAGGATGAAAGACGTTTAAATAAACCACGCCGGCACCTTGGCGTTGGCCGAGTTGATTGGAGTAACTAAAAGAATCTTCAAACAGCTTCATAACGGGCATAACACCACTAGCGGCACCTTCGTATCCTTTAATTGGTGCGCCAGCTTCCCGTAAGTTTGATAACGTAATACCAACACCGCCACCAATGCGGGAAAGTTGTAATGCAGAATTAATACCGCGCCCAATCGAGTTCATATCATCAGTAATCTGAATAAGGAAACAAGAAACTAATTCTCCCCGACGCTTACGACCAGCGTTTAAAAATGAAGGGGTAGCCGGTTGGTAGCGTTGGTGAATCATTTCATCGGCTAAAGTCATTGCCAATTCTTCATCACCATCGGCAAAATACAAGGCGTTAATGGCAACACGATCTTCATAATTTTCTAGATAAAAAGCACCATCGTTAGTTTTTAAGGCGTATTGGGAATAAAATTTATAAGCTGCCATAAACGATTTAAAAGTGAAATTTTGGGCTAATAAAAAGTCATAAAGTTTCGTGATAAATGCTTGAGAATATTTCGCTAAAAATTCTGTTTCTAAATAATCCTCAGCGACTAAATAATCCAATTTGTCATTAAAAGTAGTAAATTGCTTTGTATTAGGAAGAACATTTTCGCTAAAAAATGCTGCCAATGCTTCTTGATCTTTATTTAAAGGGATTTGACCGTCAACAGGTCGGTTAATTTCGTTATTCAGCTTATAGTAGCTGACATCTTTAAGCTCTTTTAAACTCATGGAAGGACCAACTTTCTTTTTCAGACTCTTAAGATAAAAAAATGCGAAAAAAAGAAGGTGTCCCGCAGATTTTGAAATAATAAAAAAAGCAACTGGTAAAATATGCAACACGTGTTTAAAAAACACTAGTGTAACTGTCCAGTACTATCTTAACTGCGGTACAACCTTAATTAATTGTGTTTAAGAAGCAAGACTGCGTAATTGATCAGGTCTAAAGCCGATAATTGTGGTCTCGCCTGCAGTCGTTACCGGTACACTTTGGAAACCTTGTTCTTTTAGAAAGTTCAATGCGGTAGGTTCTTCATCTATATTAACTTCTTTAAAGTTGACGTGATTTTCAGTTAAAAAGCGTTTAGTCATTTTACATTGCATACAGTTGTTTTTAGAAAATAAAGTGATAGTCATAATAGTTGCCTCCTTAAAATTCTTTATATACTCAGTATAGAGAAGTGGTAGTAAATGTCAATCAAAAAACACTAGATATTGTGTTTTGTAATATTAAACATACTATACATTGTGGTTTTATGTTGGTGAAGTGTTTCCAATAGCACAAGGACAAGTTTTCTTTCTCGTTTTCATGAGACGAAAATGAAGTGGTCTAGCTCGAAACAAGAATAATTATTACTATGTGAAAAATATTACAATTTTGTCGATTTTATTGACTTTAAGCGTGACAAACCTTATTCTAAATGAGAATAATTATCAGTCGCAATTGGGTTTTTCTTTATAAAGGAGTAATAATGCAAAAGTTAGCAGAAGTCGCACCAAATCAAACGTTTATTGTGAAAAAGGTAGCAGCGCCTACTGAAGTTCAAAAACATTTGCAAAACTTAGGTTTGTTGCCTGGAAGTCAGGTAGTCTTATTAAAAAGTAAGGGACAAGATGGAATCGTATTAGTGCAAAATACTCGGTTGGCTCTAGACCAAAGCATACTAGCAGCTATTTGTGTGGAACCAGCGGTTGAAAAAAGTGAAATCTTATCGTTGGATCAATTAGCGGTCGGCGATAAAGGAAAAGTAATCAAAATATTTGGTGAAGGGGCAGTTAAGCGCCGTTTGATGGATATGGGCTTAACTAAAAACGTGCTTTTAACAGTACGAAAATTAGCGCCTTTAGGTGATCCGATTGAAATTAATTTACGAGGTTACGAATTGTCGTTGCGTAAAAGTGAAGCAGAATATATTTTAGTAGCTTTAATTAAGGAGGGATAGGATGAATCAGCTGCAATTTGCTTTAGCAGGTAATCCCAACAGTGGTAAAACGAGTACGTTTAATCAATTAACAGGATCCATGCAGTCGGTGGGAAACTGGCCGGGGGTAACAGTTGAACGTAAATCAGGTAGTTTAAAAAAGCAAAAAAATATTACCATCCAAGATTTACCAGGAATTTATTCATTATCCCCTTATACACCAGAAGAAATTGTCGCAAGAGATTACCTTTTAACCGGTATGCCCAATACGATTATTAATATCGTTGATGCGACGAATCTAGAGCGCAATCTCTACTTAACGACACAACTAATGGAAACTGGTATTCCAATCGTTTTAGGTTTGAATATGATGGATTTAGTCAAAAAAAGCGGTAAAACTATTAATCTAGCTAAGCTAGCTTATGGTTTAGGTATTCCAGTTGTCAGTATGAGTGCGTTAAAAAAACAAGGCTTAGAAGAATTAATTCAGCAAAGTACTTTAGTGGCTGAAAAATTTCCGCCAGAAACAACCTATCCAACTTATGATGATCGCCTAGAAGTGGCATTATCAGAAATTATTGATGTTTTAGGAAATACGGTGCCACAAAAACAAGCGCGTTTTTATGCAGCTAAATTATTTGAAAAAGATGAACTTGCTACTGCTGCTTTAAATTTAAGTAAAATCCAACAAAAAGAAATTAATGAAATTATTGCGATCACCGAAAAAATTTTTGATGATACAAGTGATGCAATCTTAGTCAATGAGCGTTACGAGTTTATCGCTCGCTTAATGGTGTTATGTACTGTCAATGACGATGAATTACGCTTTACCATCAGCGATAAAATTGACCAAATTGTTACCAATCGCTTTTTAGCCATTCCAATTTTTGCTTTTGTAATGTGGGGCATTTATTATTTGTCAATTCAAACAATTGGGGTCATGGGTACTGACTGGGTCAATGATGTATTGTTTGGTACGCTTGTGCCGGATTTTATCGCTAAAAATCTCCAGGTCTGGCAGGTTGCACCTTGGATGCAAGATTTAATCTTAAATGGCATTATCGCAGGTGTGGGAGCTGTTTTAGGTTTTGTACCACAATTGTTAGTTCTCTTTTTATGTTTATCGCTCTTAGAAGACTGTGGTTATATGGCTCGAATTGCTTTTGTGATGGACCGCTTATTTCGTAAATTTGGCTTATCCGGAAAATCATTTATTCCCATGTTGATTGCAACAGGTTGTGGTGTTCCAGGTGTTATGGCCAGCCGTACAATTGAAAATGAAAAAGATCGACGTATGACAGTAATGGTAACAACCTTCATGCCGTGTTCGGCTAAATTACCAATTATTGCCTTGGTTGCGGGGGCCTTTTTCCCACAAGCGAGCTGGGTAGCACCTTCTGCTTATTTTATCGGAGTAACTGCGATTGTTTTATCTGGGATTGCATTAAAGAAGACGCGCATATTTACAGGCGATCCTGCACCATTTATCATGGAATTACCTGCATATCACTTGCCACAAGTCAAAAACGTTATGCGCCAAACATTTGACCGAGGTTTTTCTTTTATAAAAAAAGCCGGCACAATCATTTTTGTTTCAAGTATTATTTTATGGTTTATGTCAAATTACAATTTTACCTTTCAAGCAGTTGCAGGCGATAAAAGTATCTTGGCAAATTTGGGCCGAGTAGTGGCACCGTTATTTGCACCATTGGGGTGGGGAAATTGGCAAGGCGCGGTGGCGACTATAACTGGACTAATCGCCAAAGAAAATGTCATCAATACTTTTGGCATTTTATTTAGTCATTTAGATGAAGTTTCGGAAAATGGCGCTGAAATTTGGGGACCACTTCAAGCAGCCTTTACACCAGTAGCAGCCTACTCCTTTTTAGTGTTTAACTTATTATGTGCTCCTTGTTTTGCAGCAATGGGTGCGATTCATCGGGAGATGGGTAATGCCAAATGGACTTTTATTGCTGTTGGTTATCAATGTGGTCTGGCTTATGCTGTAAGTTTTGTTATATATCAATTTGGCCATGTCATTTTTGAAGGTGGCGCAGTTAATCTAGCAACGATTCTTGCTGTTGGTGTGCTAGCATATATTGTTTATGTTTTAATGCGTAAAACAGCTGCACCAAAAGATGACGTTATCTCCTTTCAGCAATTAAAAGAGGAAGTGAAATAAATGGTAGCTACGATAATTTTAAGTATTTTAATATTTGGTGCAGCGGGCTTTGTTATCTATCGCCAAGTAAAAAAAGGTAGTAGTTGTGAAGATTGCAAAACCAGTTGCCCGGTGAAAAAACCAGATTAAAATAAACTGCTTTTAAAGGAAAATAAAAAAAGAGAAGTGTTGCGGATTATTTTTCCGTCACACTTCTCTTTTTTTGAAATGAAATTTAATTGTCGAAGCAAATTTTAGTCGCTATTTGTTAATACGTTTATATAAATAATATTTTGTTACGCCACGCATTGGGGTATCTGGTAATTGGCCAAAGATAATAAAGCCACTTTTTTGATAAAATTCTACCGCCTGATAACTTTTTGTCGTTAAAGTCAGATTGATAACTCCTTCTTCTTGAGCCCAATCTTCTAGTGCTTGTAAAAGTCTTGAACCAATACCTTGATTTTGAAATTCCGGTTTAACGGCCAGCAGACTGACGTGAAGATTTTCAAAATCTTCTTTAGCAATGAGGCCACCCACTAATTCTTCATCTAGAATTGCCGCGATTGCAAGTTTTTCATGTTTTTTTGGTAGTTCTTCATGAAATTGCTTTTGGTATTGAGCAGTAAAGACATCTCTTAATAAAGGTTCAATAGTTTCTGTTTGACTGGTTTCAATTCGTATCATGAAAATTCCTCCTGTCTATGCCCTTTTAGTATAGCAGTTTCGCTATTAAGAATGTAGTGTCATATTTTTGACTTAAGAAATAAACTAGAAGGAAAATGTCATTTATGTTTGAATTTGTTTGTTACTATCCTTTTTAGCACGAATAACAAAAAAATATGTTGGAAAGGGTTTACAAGTGTTTGTTTTCGTGATAAGATACCTTTGAAGTTAATACTTAGTGGATTGTTACTATTCGATTAGGCAAAAACCGCGAATGAGAGGTCAATACCAGTGTCTTTACATGGTATGATAAACCTGTCATTTGCGGTTTTTTTATTGGTTTATAAGAGGAGGGAAGTTATGTACCGCATTATTCAAGTCTTAAATAATAATGTTGCCATTATTCGAATAGAAAACGATGAGCAGGCTATCGCAATGGGAAAAGGAATTGTCTTTCAAAAGAAAAAGGGTGATTTATTAAAGAAAGAGGAAATTAGTAAACTTTTTATGTTGCGTAATAAAGAGTCTCAACAAAATTTTTCATCTTTACTAAAAGACTTGCCCTTAAATTTTATTACAACTGGCTATGAGGTGATTGATACAGCCGTTCGTAAATTCAATTATCCAGTTCAAGAATATATATATATTACTTTAACGGATCATATTTATTGGAGTTATCAAAATCAACAAAAAGGTAATTATGAAATTAGTCGCTTACCTGATATGAGTAAAGAGTATCCTACCGAGTATGCGATAGGTAAAATGGCTGTTGCAATCATTAATAACCGGTTGAATACCTATTTTCCAGAGGATGAAATTAAAAGAATTGCGCTTCATTTTATTAATGCTAAACGTGAAGGCGAAGTAACAGAGGAAGTGGCTGATCCTCGACAAGATATTGTTAAATTAGTAGAAAATGTATTAAAGCAAAAAAACATTCATCGAACAGAAGAAAATAAAAATTTTTATGATCGTTTGATGATACATCTGAATTATTTTGCTGACAGACTTAATCAACCAGAAGAACAGGTCATCTTTTCTAAAAATCTTGAGACAAATATTAAAACGGATTATCCAAATGCCTACGAAATAGGTAATGAAATCTATCAATTAATCAGTGATTATGCTGGGCGAAAACTTAGTGATAGTGAACGAGTATATCTGGCAATTCATATCCAACGACTACTACGAAAGAAGGTTTAACAATGAAAGAAATGAGAACGTTACCAAAAGATTTTATTATGGGTGGTGCAACCGCCGCATACCAAGCAGAAGGCGCAACAAAATTAGATGGTAAAGGATTAGTGGCATGGGATACGTGGTTAGAAGAAAAAGGACGATACACGGCTGAACCTGCTAGTGACTTTTATCATCAATATCCAGTTGACTTAAAACTGTGTCGTGATTTTAAAATTGATAGTTTACGTATGTCCATCGCTTGGAGTCGAATTTTTCCTAATGGTTTCGGTGAGATTAATCAAGCCGGTGTAGATTATTATCATCGTGTTTTTTCTGAATGTAAAAAGCAAGGCGTAATTCCTTTTGTGACGATTCATCATTTTGATACACCTAAAACCTTATTTGATAATGGTGATTTTTTGAATCGAGAAAATGTTGAGCATTTTGTAAACTATGCAAAATTTTGTTTTGAGGAATTTAAAGAAGTACATTATTGGAGTACATTTAATGAAATTTATCCTGTTGCCACGAATCAATATTTAACAGGTATCTTTCCACCAGAAATAAAATTTGATTTAAAGAAAGTTGTAACTTGTTTGCATAATATGATGTGGGCGCATGCAAGAGCCGTAAATATTTTTAAAGATGGTAATTACAAAGGTGAAATTGGTGTTGTTCATTCTTTAGAACCAAAATATCCTTATTCTGAAGATGAAAAAGATGTTCATGCTGCGGCGAAAGATGATGCCTTGTCGATAGCATTTTTATTAGATGCCACCTATAAAGGGCGCTATTCAGAAAAAACAATGACACTAGTTAATGAAATATTAGCAGCGAATAATACGAGTATTGAATTTGAAGAATCAGATTTTGTTGCAATGGAGAAAGCAGCGACGCACACTGATTTTCTAGGAATTAATAATTACCAAAGCCACTGGGTGCAAAATTATAATGGAGAAAGTGAGATTGGCTTCAACGGTACTGGTGAAAAAGGAACGAGCTATTATCGTATTAAGGGAATTGGAGAACGAGTTCAAAGAGAAGATATTCCCAAAAATGATTGGGATTGGGCAATTTATCCAGAAGGGTTATTTGACTTACTAGTTCGTATTAAAGAAGACTACCCTAATTATGGAAAAATTTATATCACTGAAAATGGCTTGGGCTTTAAAGATGATTTCAATGACGGTGTAATTATAGACGATGCACGGATTGAATATTTACGAGGTAATTTTAATTCAATCTCAAAAGCAGTTGATGCTGGCGTGATGGTTAAGGGATATTTCATTTGGTCTTTAATGGACGTGTTCTCTTGGGCGAATGGCTACAATAAGCGGTACGGCTTATTTTATGTAGATTTCAAGACGCAAAAACGTTACCCTAAAGAATCCGCTTATTGGTATAAGTTTGTTAGTGAAACGAAGGTAATTATTTAAGTAAATAATACAATAAGAAAAGTGAGTATAGCAGTATGAAAAATAAAGTCAGAATATTGAAAAAACGGGGCGTAAGAGATGAATAAAGAAGAGTTACAAATGCTAGGATTTGAAATTGTTGCTTATGCCGGAGATGCACGCAGCAGCTTGTTAACCATTATTAAACAAGCGCGGATTGGAAACTTTGAAAATATAGCAAAACTTATGGCTGATGCAGAAGAAAATTTAAATTTAGCTCACAATGCTCAAACAAAATGTCTAGCTGCAGAAGCGCAAGGTGAGGACCTAGATATTGGTTTTATTTTTATTCATGGTCAAGATCACCTAATGACGACAATACTTTTAAAAGAGCTCACAGAAAATTTTGTCGATTTATATAAAGAAAAATACAATAAATAAAAGTTAGGGAGGAAATAAAATGAATGCCATTATTAAACAAATCGAAAAGCACCAGGCAACTTTCCAAAAGATCTCAAGAAATATTTATTTGTCTGCTATTAAAGATGGTTTTTTGGCCGCGATGCCTGTCATCTTATTTTCAAGTATTTTTATTCTAATCGCTGCGATTCCGCCAATTTTTGGTGTTACTTTACCAGCAAGTTTTGAGACATGGTTATGGAAAATTTATGATTTTACTATGGGATTAGTGGGGATGTTGGTAGCTGGTACGACAGCGCGTTGTTTAGCTGGATCGATGAATCGTAAAATGCCAGATGGAAAAGTAATTAACGAAACTTCTGTTATGCTAGCTTCTATTTGCGGGATGTTATTACTTGCAGTAAATAAAACTGACGGTGCTTTTGTTGCCGACTACATGGGAACTAAAGGATTATTATCCGCTTTTGTTGCTGCTTTTATTACAGTTAATATGTATAAGTTCTGTATTAAGCGTGATATTACAATTAAAATGCCACCGGAAGTGCCTGGAAGTATTTCACAAAATTTTCGGGATGTTTTTCCTTTTTCTTTTTCAGTAGTAGCGTGTGCAATTATCGATTTGATTTCTCGTTATTTCATTAATGCTCCTTTTGGGGAGATGTTTTCTAAATTATTATCTCCACTTTTTTCTGCTGCAGAATCTTATCCAGGAATGGCACTAATCTGGTTTTTAGTTCCAATGTTTTGGTTTGTTGGAGTTCACGGTCCATCTGTAGTTAAACCTGGATTATCATCTGCTCTGTATGGAAATACAGAAGAAAACTTGCGATTGTTTCAAAATGGTGAGCATCCTTTTCATTCACTAACAGAGAATTTTGGGAATTTTATTGGTGAGTTAGGTGGTACAGGTGCAACATTTATAGTACCAATTATCTTTATTTTACTAATGCGGTCAAAACAGTTAAAAGCGGTAGGAAAGGCATCAATTATTCCGGTAATGTTTGCAGTGAACGAACCTTTACTATTTGCAGCACCGATTATTTTAAATCCATACTTTTTAGTACCGTTTTGTTTGGCCCCAGTCGCAAATGTGCTCATTGGTAAGTTATTTATCGATGTTTTTGGCATGAATGGATTCATGTATGTTTTGCCGTGGGCGACACCTGGACCAATTGGGACAGTGCTTTCAACCAATTTTCAACCTATTTCATTTGTGCTAGCAGCAACATTATTGATAGTAGATTTCTTTATCTACATGCCGTTTTGTAAAGCTTACGATAAGGTTTTAGTTGAGCAAGAAGCGCAACGAGCCGAAGAAATCGATGAAATAGAGACGATTGTACCAGAATTATCAGCAAATACTGCAGCGGCTGTTGTGGATGGAAACGAAACTGTTGTTGTAGAAAATAGCTCGGTTGTTAGTACAAATGCTAGCGGGAAAGGGATTGATGAAGATTTAAATGTTTTAGTTTTGTGTGCTGGTGCGGGAACGAGTGCAATGCTAGCAAATGCTTTGAAAAAAGGTGCCAACGAAACAGGAAAACATATAAATGCAGCAGCGGGATCTTATGGATCTCACTATGATATTATGAATAACTATGATGTTATAGTTTTAGCACCACAAGTAAATAGTTATTACGAGGATATCAAGACGGATACTGATAAACTAGGTATCAAACTAATTGCGACTAAAGGGGCACAGTATATTAATTTAACCCGTGATCCAAAAGGTGCAGTTGACTTTGTCTTGGGGGAATTAAATAAATAAATTTGCTAAGGTTTCTGCTTAGTTAAGGTAGAACAACATGTAGGTTCTACCTTTTTCTTATAGTGTCTATAACAGATTTTGGAAAAAGATAGCAAGTTAAGTTGATAAACGCTATTTTTGTGAACCAGTTCAAGTGAAAGAATTTTAAGTGAGGTTCAGCAATGGAGGAAAATGCAAATGGAAAAATATCTAATTAAAGATTGGTGTTTTTATTTAGGTGATAATGATATTGCTTGGCAAAAAGACTTTAATGATAAAAATTGGCAGAAAATAACAGTTCCTCATGATTGGAGTATTACTCAAGATTTTACCAAAGATGCTTCTAGCGGTACAGGATATTTACCAGGAGGGGTCGGATGGTATCGGGCTCATATCATGACAAAAGAAATCGGGAAACTTACTGATAAAATTACACAATTACGTTTTGAAGGTGTTTATAAAAACTGTCAAGTTTGGGTGAATGGGTATCATTTAGGCGGATGGGTCTCTGGCTACAGTTCATTTCAATTCAATTTGACTGAAATTTTAAGTTATAACACTAATGAAGAAATTGTAATTGCCGTTAGAGTAGATCATACAGATATTGCGGATTCTCGATGGTACAACGGTAGTGGTATTTTTCGTCCTGTCTCAATTGTGACTAATTATCCTGTTATGATAGATCGTTATGGAATCACTTTTAACACGGCAGCATTAAGAGATGATGAAGCTGTCATTCAAACCAAAATAGCAGTCACAAATTTTAATGAAGAAAAAAAAGAAGCCCATATTAAGCAAAGTTTGACAGATTCCGCGGGCACAGTCATAACTATTGGAGAAAAAGAAGTCACATTATTTGCAGGGGAAATTAGTGAAATTCAATTTGAAATGAATTTGCCTAATCCAAAATTATGGCGACCTGAAACACCAAATTTATATACCTTGACAACGGTTATTTCAAGTAATGGCAAAGTGAATACTTATCAAGAAAAAGTGGGAATTCGCATCTTTGTATTTACTGCTGACAATGGCTTTATTTTAAATGAAACAGATAAAATGAATTTAAAAGGTGTTTGTCTTCATGAAGATGCAGGTTGTTTTGGTACTGCGGTTCCCAAAGAAGTCTGGCTTCGACGTTTGTTAAAATTAAAAGAAGTGGGGTGTAACGCTATTCGAATGGCTCATAATCCCCATGCACAAACTTTGTATGATTTATGTGATGAATTAGGCTTCTTTGTTTTTGATGAAGCCTTTGATGAATGGGAAAATCCTAAAAATAAATGGTGGCAAGGTCACAATGTTTATCCGCCTAAATATGAAGGATACGCTAAAGATTTTCCTGTTTGGCACAAGCATGATCTAATTGATATGGTTCAACGAAATAAAAATCATCCGTCAATTATTGCTTGGAGTATCGGTAATGAGATTGACTACCCTAATGATCCGTATGCCAATGAATTGTTCAATGAAATGGAAGGAAATAATGATGCGAATAAACCAGTAGAAGAACGAATATATAATCCCAATCGCCCTGATACCCGTCGTTTAACAACAATTGCTAAGCAGTTAAGTCAGATTGTTCATAGAGAAGATAAAACTAGGCCAACAACTTTGGCTGCGGCATTTCCAGAATTATCTTATCAAACTGGCTTAGTGGATAGTGTAGATTTGATTGGTTATAACTACAAAGAACATTTATACGAAGAACATCATCGTTTGTTTCCCGATAAACCATTTATTGGTAGTGAAAATCGACACAGTTATCAAAACTGGTTAGCGGTTAGAGATAATGATTATATCGCGGGTCAATTTTTATGGACAGGAATTGATTATCTAGGAGAATCTCGTGGTGTTTGGCCAAAACATGGAACTTATCGTGGATTACTTGATATGTGTGGCTATGAGACTATGATGTTTTATAAACGTAAAAGCTGGTGGTCTGAAGAACTAACAGCCCAACTTTTTACCCGCCCAGCTAAAGCAAAGTCTGCTGAACCATGGGAAGCAGTTTATCGTAAATGGAATTACATTGCTGGTGAACAAGTGGAAATCCGATTGTATACTAATGCGGATAAGTTTGAATTAGTGTTAAATAATGACATGATTTCATTAGCTTTCGATGAAGTAGAAGGATACTATTCGGGTATTATTCGCTATGTAGCAGGTGAATTAACAGTAAGGGCAGAAAAAAATGGAGAAAAGGTTACAGATACGCTTAAAGCTGTAGGGCAAGCCCAACGATTGCAAGCAAATGTATGGACAACGCCTAAAGACTATAAAGATTTTCTATCAGAAGATGAAAGTATTAAACAAATTGAATTATCACTAGTAGATAAAGATGGCAATTTAACAGCGGAAAATCAGATTATCACTTTTACTGGCGAAAACTGTGAATTTTTAGGTTTTGAGAATGGAAACATGGCCGATATAACAAATTATAGTGAACGGTATCGTTATACTTATAACGGTCGCGCTATTTGCTACGTGAAAGTCCTACCGACCACTATTAATGCTAAAGCCGTGTTTTCGATTTCGGGGTACCATGATTTAGTAGTTGAATTATAAAGATTAATTGCAGTAGTTTTTTCCAGGTTTATTATTAATTTTTATTTAGAAGAAATACGCTGGGGAAGAACTAACTTAAAAAAAATACCACCGCATACAATCTCTTCGAAACGTCTAAAAGACGCCGAGATCATACCGGTGGCGTGGGTTTGGCACCCAATGGGCCGTGAGGGGCTCGAACCCGCGACCCGCTGATTAAGAGTCAGCTGCTCTACCAACTGAGCTAACGGCCCAAAATACTTTAAGAAAAGTACTTTTTTATGTTAGCACTCCGATTTTGAAATTGCAAGAAAAAACCAAGAAAAAAGTTTTTACTTCTTAATTTGTCGTAAGAAAAAATTTACAGAGGTACAAAATTTCATTCATACTTTTTTCACACTTTGCCGGTACTATACAAGAGTACCAACAATAACCTGTCTTTTTAAGACAAACCCTAACACTTTTTCATTTTTACTCCTGCCTGTCGGTTCCCCGCCGACAGGTCTTTTTTTATTCTTTATCCAGTTAGGTGCTGGCCTGTACCATAAAGCAATTCTAAAAATTTCCTTTAGCAAACTAGTTTTACTAACAAAAATATGTTATATTCTATCTAGTTTTTAAAACTACTTTATATAATTATCGTAAAATTTATGTGGGGTAATAGCGAATGAATGATACTTATTCAAATGAAACTTTAAAAAAATGGGGAGAAGCGTTGAGTGAATTCCATTTGCCACGATGGGATCAATTACCGGATTTAGAACTATATATGGATCAAGTGATCCAGTTAGTAGATCAATATCTATCTCCTGTCACTACTGGAGATAAGCATCCGCTTTTGACCAAATCGATGGTGAATAATTACGTGAAATTGGGCTTAGTTCCACCGCCGGTAAAAAAACGCTATACAAGGACACATGTGGCTTTTTTACTAGCGATTACAACTTTAAAACAAGTATTAACGATTCCAGAAATTAAAGAGGCAATCGTTTTTCAAGGTCGTACTGACGGTATCCGTGAAGCGTATAACTTTTTTTGTCGGGAACAAGAAAGTGCCATCCATTTAATTGCGCGCCAAGCTAAAGGCGAAGGTGTTAGTTATCCGACAGAACCAATTTCATTTTCTTATTTAGCAGCACGTACTGCCACGATTGCATTTGCCAATAAAATTTTAGCCGAAAAAGTGATTCGTTGTGAAATCGATTATTTACGACAAGGAGAAAATAATGACTAAAGAAAAAATTGCATTACTAGTAGACTCAGGAACAGATGTGCCAGAAGAAATAAGTACTGCGCATCATATGTATACAATTCCTTTAAAAATCATTTACAAAGATCGAGAATATACTGATAAAGTGGATATTACTCCAGAAGAAATTTATAGTAAGTTACACCAAGAAATTCCTTCAACATCGTTACCAGATGGGGATACAATTAACAAAATTTTCGACCAAATTAAAGCAGATGGTTTTACTCATGTCTTAGCAATTACAATTTCAAGTGGTTTAAGTGGTACGAATAATGCTGTCCGTCTTTTAGGTGAGCACTATGAAGGTTTGACTACGTATGCTTTTGATACCAAAAATATCGGAATTGGCGCGGGACTACAGGCGATTCGGGCAGCTGAATTATTACAAAAAGGATTATCTTTTGAAGAATTAATTACGCAATTGGAAAAAGAAGTATTGCAAAATAAAGTTTATTTTAACGTGGCAACATTAGAGTATTTGCAAAAAGGTGGCCGAATTGGTTTAGTGGCATCCATTTTAGGCAATGCTTTAAAATTAAATCCCATTATTTCTTGTAATGACGAAGGTATTTATTACACCGTCGCCAAGGCCCGAGGACGCAAGAAAAGTTTAGAAAAATCAGTGAGTTTGATTCGCGAAGCTATTGGTAATCATCAGAATGTGCGCTTAGCAGTTGCTCATGGAGATGCGCTAGCAGAAGCAAAAATGATGAAAGAAGTGTTGGAAAAGGAATTTCCGCAAGTTAAAGAATTTTTCTTTGGCCAAATTTCACCAGCACTGGTTGTGCATACTGGCCCGGGACTACTCGGTTTTGGTATTCAAGCTTTAGATTAATGAAAAGTAAGGTTATAGCTTAATGAAAGAAAAGAATTGAACAACAAAAGTAGCATGTCTTTGTTGTCTAATTCTTGCTCTTTTGTTAAGCTTTTTGCTTTTAAAAGGTTGATCGGACTGGAAATTTTCGATTTAATGAAATGCCTGCCAAAATGAGTTATAATAGTAGAGACAAATTTAAGAAGCATAAAGAGGTGTCTTCTAATGAAGAAAATATTAGTAGTTGACGATGAAAAACCAATTTCAGATATCGTCAAATTCAATTTAACCAAAGAAGGTTATGAAGTCTATACTGCTTTTGATGGCGAAGAAGCGATTGAAAAAGTAAAAGAGGTCGAGCCGGATTTGATTTTATTGGATTTAATGTTGCCAAAAATTGACGGCCTAGAAGTAGCCCGCGAAGTACGAAAAAATTATGATATGCCGATTATCATGGTGACAGCCAAAGATTCTGAGATTGACAAAGTTTTAGGCTTGGAGTTAGGTGCAGATGATTATGTCACAAAACCTTTTTCAAATCGTGAGTTAGTGGCGCGAGTTAAGGCCAACTTACGCCGAGGATCCACTGCAGCTAAAGAAGCAGAAGAAGCACCAAATTCTGAACTTTCAATTGGCGATTTAACCATTCAGCCAGAAGCTTATATGGTGATGAAAAATGGTGAAGCAATTGAATTGACTCACCGCGAATTTGAACTGTTACATTACCTAGCTAAACACTTAGGTCAAGTTATGACTAGAGAACACTTATTACAAACCGTTTGGGGTTATGATTATTTTGGTGATGTTCGAACTGTTGACGTGACAGTGCGGCGCTTGCGGGAAAAAATCGAAGACAACCCAAGCCATCCCAACTATTTAGTGACAAGAAGAGGCGTGGGGTATTACTTACGCAATCCGGAACAGGAGTAATGGAATGAATAAAAAAGTTCGCTTTTTTCAATCAGTGAACTTTAAAATCGCCCTGGCATTTATCTTGATCTTAATTATTTCGATCGAGATTATCGGGGCGTATTTTATTCGCGGATTGGAAAATAAAACGGTGGAAAGTTTTACCACCGGTATGAATCGACAAGCTGCTAGTTTAGCAGGTACTTTAGGTTCTGAATTAAGTAAAGACGATGGTAAAGATAGTGAGGAAGCAGATGCTTCAATTCAAAGAATTATCGATACCAACAAAAGTGGCGACATTATCGAAATTCGTGTGGTCGATGAAAAAGGAATTGTTCGTGCTACTACCAATGTTTCTGATCGAAGCGCAAGAGGAAAGAAAAACGATTATCGCGATATCGACGATTTAGCCGTCAAGTCTGAAATGGCCATTGATGATTCAACCGGAAATCGCGTGTATATCAATGTTCAACCGATTCAATCGCCCACCGGTGATACTATTATCGGGGCTGTTTATATTAAAAGTGACATTGAAAAACAATACTTAGAAATTCAAAATACAGCTTTAATTTTTGTCACAGCTTCGATTATTGCCGCTGCTATTTCAATCGTCGTTGCTGTTTTGGTTTCTCGCTCAATTACCCAACCGATTGGTGAGATGCGCGAACAAGCTAGGCGAATTGCCAGAGGAGACTACAGTCGCAAAGTAGCTGTTCATGGAAAAGATGAATTGGGCCAATTAGCAGAAACATTTAACCAATTAGGCGATCGCATCGAAGAAACACAAGAAGCGATGGAAGCGGAACGAAATCGGTTGGATAGTGTGCTTTCCCACATGACTGACGGTGTTGTGGCAACAGATCGACGAGGTAAAGTCATTACGATTAATGAAATGGCGATTAATCTTTTAAATGTTACTAGTGAAGAAGCAGTTGGCCATTCTATTTTAGAATTACTGGATATTGAAGAAGATTACACGCTACGAAAATTACTGGAAAATCCTGATGAAATGTTAATATCACGGCAAGCTCAAGACGGCAGTGAACTGATTTTACGAACAGACTTTTCGATGATTCGGAGAGAATCAGGTTTTATTAGTGGCTTGGTTGCGGTTATGCACGATGTAACTGAGCAAGAAAAAACAGAGCAAGAACGCCGAGAATTTGTGTCCAATGTCTCTCATGAGCTGCGCACGCCTTTAACCAGTATGAGAAGTTACATTGAAGCGTTAAGTGAAGGAGCTTGGGAAGATCCTGAAATTGCGCCTAATTTTTTAAAAGTTACACTTGATGAGACAGACCGTATGATTCGTATGATTAATGACCTTTTGAATTTATCACGGATGGATAATGGCAAAAACAGCATGCAATTGGAATACATCAATTTTAATGAGCTTGTTAATTTTGTTTTAGATCGTTTTGATATGATGATGAATTCACAAGATCAAAAGAAAAAATATACGATTCGGCGTGAATTTACCAAACGGGAATTATGGGTGGAAGTCGATACAGATAAAATGATGCAAGTAATTGATAATATCATGAATAATGCGATTAAATATTCTCCTGACGGTGGTACGATTACAGTGCGATTGATGGAAACACATAATAATATTGCTTTGAGTATTCAAGATCAAGGCCTTGGCATTCCTAAAAAAGATTTGCAAAAAGTTTTTGATCGTTTTTATCGGGTGGATAAAGCACGAGCTAGAAAACAAGGTGGTACAGGGTTAGGACTTGCTATTTCAAAAGAAGTTATTAAAGCACATGGCGGCAGTATCTGGGCTGAAAGTAAAGAAGGGCGCGGTTCAACGTTCTTTATTACCTTGCCTTATGAACCATATGAGGGGGATTGGTGGGAATGAAAATATCAGAACGCATTATTAGAATTGGTTTAATTGCGTTGATTATATTGAGTTTTTATCTTTCTTACATGATTTGGTTAAGTCCGACTGCTCGCAGCAGTCTACAAACTGCTAAACATACAGATCGTGTCGTGAATACAACACAAAATATTCGTAAAGCGACAGATATTTTTTTGCCGTTGCGTTTAGTATGGGTGAACGGTGAAGACAATATAAAGCAGACTGCTTCAGATACGCTGATTAATGAGGTTCAAAACTTGGTGAATAATGCTAGTTTTGGCACGCCAGAGAAAAAAAGCTATGATAATGATGAAAATTTTTTAGCTGATGTGGATATTAAGCATGGCGTGGAACTTTCTTATTTTGGGCCTTTTTTGGTAAAAGAATACGCAGAGATGTTCAATTTGAATTTAGCGTTGGATAAATTACAAGATGTCTATTTTACAAAGGCGCAAATTAATTTTGATAATCATCAAATCCGCTTTATTAATATGCGACGCCATCAAATTGTGGAAGTTCCAATCACAATCGATGAGATGAAAATCTCCCAACTTATGACCGATTCGGCTGAAAAAAATTGGTTAGTCATGAATGAAGAAAACCGGATTGCAAGTATGCAATATAATACGCAAGAACCAGTTAAGTTAAAACGCTATAGTTATATCGCCTCCAATTTATCTTATACAACTTTTCGGGATGCTTTTTTTACCAATCCTCAAGATGTAAAAATGAATGAAGAGACCAGTAATTTGGTGTTATATGATGGCACGGAAAATATGAGTATCCAAGAAGAAAAGCAGTTAATTGATTTTAAAGGTGAGATTGATTTAAGCGGTGGCGAAGGTGATATTTATTCCCAAAGTTTCAGCTACATTGCACGCTTAGGAGCTAATTTAGGGAATTTACGTTATTTTGATCGTGACAAAGATGAAATTAGTTATCGGATATTTGTTGAAGGTTATCCAGTTTTTGGTGATGCTTACCAGGGACAAGTAAATTTGAAAGTTAATAATGAAAATAAGACAGACACCGGAACCTTACCTGTTCAAATTTTAGCTAGTATGAATGCCATCCAAGTGCCGATTCCTTCTGATGAAACAGTGGAATTACCACCAAGTCATACAATTATTGAAAATTTAACTTATCTTGGTGTCAATCAAAGCCTCGTGCAATCGCTGGTTATTGCTTACGAACGACAAGATCTCGCTGCAACAAATGGTGTCGTTGATTTAGTTCCAATGTGGTACATTCGGTATGATGGTCAGTGGTATTCCTATGATGATCTAGTTGCAAAACTGCAACAGGGAATGGGGGCGGAATAGTTGGATTTTAAAAAAATCGAATGGATTTTCTTTTTGGCTTTTCTAGGATTAAATATCTTTTTATTCAGTATCTACCATGCTGCCAGAAATGAAGAAGGTAATGTCTCGAGTACAAATCAAAAAATTGATATTGAACAACGCTTGGAAGCAGATGAAATTAGTATAAAAGGGAAACTTTCCGCACAAATCAAAGAAGGTTATTATCTAGCAGCAGTACCAACTGATATGAACGAAGCCGTAAATACTGAAAAAAGTAAGAATAGTACTGCTTTTAGTAATGGGGCAACTTTTGCAGGTGACGGCCATAGTCAGATTATCTATACCCCAAGTACCAATTTTTACATTAAAGATGGAAAAGAAACCAAAGATAACGTCGACGCATTTTTAAAAGATTCAAAGGAAGTTTTATTTGGTGAAGAATATCAATACTTACCTCATGAGTCATTGACTGATAAAGAATATCCGGAAATTATTTGTGCCCAAAGTTTTGAAGGCATTCCTTTTTATGATAATACAAGTAAAATGGAAATTGTTTTAGAAGAAAATGACGGTCTACTACGGGTATCGCGCTACATGCAAACGCATTTATCTGCGATTGAAAAATTGCGGGAAAAAATGGCGCTTTACAGTGAAAAAGATGCAGTCAATACGCTTTATATTAATAATAAGTTGCCTGCTAAATCAAAAATTTTATGGCGTCAGCTTTCTTATGTAATGATCTTACAAGTTAGAGGGAAAAACGTGTATGTACCTGCTTGGCTTGTTGCTGTAGAAACTGGGAACAATAATGTCCAAATTGAAACAGTTAATGCCTTTACCAATCGAATTATTACGAATAATACGTTACAAAAGGTGGAAAATACTAATTAAGGTATGTATAATAGAAACGTTTAGAAGGTGTGAGAAATATACGATGCCTTAGTTTAAGTGAAGGGAAGTCTAGCAGATGGCAGAAGCTGCTTTAAAAATTAGTGTGTTAGCCAGTGGTAGTTCTGGCAATTCTTTATATATTGAAAGCGGGAAAAAAAAGCTGCTAGTGGATGCCGGTCTTTCTGGTAAAAAAATTACTTCATTGCTGGCAGAAGTTGGAAAAAATCCAGCTGATTTAGATGCCATTTTAGTAACCCACGAACACAGAGATCATATTCATGGAGTCGGTGTATTGGCTAGAAAGTATGGACTAGATGTCTATGCCAATGAAGGCACCTGGCAGGCAATGGAGGGCATGTTAGGAAAAATCGATGTCGCTCAAAAACATATTTTTGAAATGGGCAAAGTATTGACGTTTGGGGATATGGATGTTGAAAGCTTTGGTGTTTCCCATGATGCGGCTGCTCCGCAATTTTATCGTTTCCATAAAGACGGTAAATCATTTGTTATGTTGACGGATACTGGGTATTGCAGTGACCATGTCAGAGGAATTATTCGCGATGCGGATGCTTATTTAGTAGAAAGCAATCACGATTTGGAAATGTTACGCATGGGACCTTATCCATGGAGTTTGAAACAACGAATTTTAGGGGACCGTGGTCATTTATCTAATGAAGATGGTGCTTTAGTTATGACCGATATTATTGGAGACAATACCAAACGCATTTACTTAGGCCACTTAAGTAAAGAAAATAATATGAAAGAACTTGCCCATCTCACGATGAAAAATATTTTGAAAGAACATGATTTGGGTGTGGATTATGATTTTAAAATTTATGACACCGATCCGGATCAAGCCAGCGAGTTATTTGCAATTTAGTTCTATTTTAGTAAGAAAAAACCTCTGCAACAATCAAAATTGTTGCAGAGGTTTTTGTAGTTAATGAGTTAGTTATCTGTCACATGCAAGAAACTCTTAGTGAGGATTTAAAAAAATAGTTTCTGGTAAAGAATAACAACAATATTCGGATTTTTTCTAAAAAGCTATCCGCTAGCTTCACATTTACTTATATTTAGTAGTTTTCACTGTTGCCAGCGATACTGATGTGAATATTTTTTTGTGGATTTTCAATTAGATCCATCACGCCTTGTGCGTAATCCGCCATACTAACTTCACTTTTACCTGCTTCATCTTTCACTAAAACATCTTCATTGATTTGGTATTTGCCAGTATAAGGTGCATCGTAAATAAAGTTGGCAGCAGGCGATACATAGGTCCAAGTGACATCGGGTACTTCTTTTAAGGCAGCAAGCGACTGCGCCATATTAGAAGCAGTTGGATGAATAGGAGAGGTCTCAGGAATAGTATCTAGTAAACGCTTTGTCTTTTCTTGATTTAAGTATAGTGAAGAGGCGCCACCAACTACAATTAACCAAACAGGCGTGCCACTTAAAATAGTAGCAAGGTGAATCAAGCTACTTTTATGCATCTCTTCTTTGCCCCGGGGAGCATTAAAAGCATCAATTACTACATCAAAAGGTGATAAGTCAGCGGTAGTTAAATCAAAAAGATCTTTTTTTAGAACGGGAACAGCGACAGTTAGTTTTTCAGGGCTACGAACAATGGCAGTAACCTCATGATTTTGTGATAATGCAGCTTTTAAAAGATGACTACCAACGTGACCGGTCGCACCGATAATTCCAATTTTCATTAAATTGCCTCCTCTTAAGCTAAAAATTATTACCTTCTTTATTTTAACGGGAAGTTCTCTTTTTTACTAAAAAAACGCCTCTTGCAAAAAGAGACGTAAAGTTATGTTTTAAAGCGTAGAACTTGAATGATTAAGACTACAATGTTGGCACCACAATGGCTAATAATCGCAGTCTTAATTGAACCACTTTTCACGTACAACAAAGATAAGAAACAGCCTAAAATGAAATAAACTAAAATATCACTCTCCGTATGAACAAGGGCAAAGGCTAAAGAACTAAGTAAAATTGCCAGTGGTAAAGAAAAATATTCACTAAAGAAGCCAATACAGGCCCGTCTAAAGACGAGTTCTTCCATGATTGGGCCACAAATTGTTGCGATAAAGGCAAAAATTGGTCGTTGCCACATCACTTCCATCATATTTAAACTACGATTAAAGTTAGTTTGAACATTAAAAAAATTTTCAACATATCCTGCTATGCCAATCAATAAAACCGTTAAAACAATACCCATAACACCGATGAGAATAATTTTCTTTAGGGAAAGGAAATGAGTTTCAAAGGGTAGGGGTTGTCTTTTTTGATATAAAAAAACTAAAACAGCCGTGCCAATCAAATAAGATAAGCTAGCGGTTATTGTTTCACCGTTACTTATTCCAGGGATTAAAAAGACTAAAGCATAACACAAAATAGAGATAAAGCTGTATTTAATTTGCGACATCACACGTCTCCTCTAAGTATCTAATAAAAGTATACCTAAATCATTTCTTTAGAACAATCGCTTCAGAAAATAGACAAAGTTTCTTCAATAAAAAAACAAGGGAAAAAACTTGCATTGTGCAGGTAAAATGAGTAATATAGTTCTTGTAGGTTAGCACTCTATCTATGAGAGTGCTAATACATGAAAATTGATGGAGGGATTTATCGTGTTAAAACCATTAGGTGATCGCGTGATCATTGAAGTCGCAAAAGAAGAAGAAAAATCTGTAGGCGGAATCGTTCTAGCTTCTGCAGCTCAAGAAAAACCACAAACTGGTACTGTCGTGGCTGTTGGTGAAGGCCGCGTTTTAGAAAATGGTGAAAAAGCCGCAATCCCAGTTGCTGTGGGCGACCAAGTTATGTTTGAAAAATATGCTGGCTCTGAAGTGAAATATAACGGCCAAGAATATTTAATTGTTAATGGTAAAGATATCATCGCAATCGTAGAATAATCACGACTATATTTTAAAAAATTTGAATGAGGTGTTTAAGATGGCAAAAGATATTAAATTTGCAGAAGACGCTCGTGCCGCTATGGTACGTGGTGTAGATAAATTAGCTGATACAGTAAAAGTAACCTTAGGCCCTAAAGGTCGTAACGTTGTTTTAGAAAAATCTTATGGCTCACCATTAATTACAAATGATGGTGTTACGATTGCTAAAGAAATCGAGTTAGAAGATCATTTTGAAAATATGGGAGCAAAACTTGTTTCTGAAGTTGCTTCAAAAACAAATGATATTGCCGGTGACGGTACGACAACTGCTACAGTTTTAACTCAAGCAATTGTGCGCGAAGGAATTAAAAACGTGACAGCAGGTGCCAATCCTTTAGGTATTCGTCGCGGGATTGAATTAGCAACGAAAACAGCCGTGGCTGAATTACACAATATCTCTACCATTGTAGATTCAAAAGAAGCGATTGCCCAAGTTGGTGCGGTTTCTTCTGGTAGTGAACAAGTTGGGAACTACATCGCTGACGCTATGGAAAAAGTAGGTAACGACGGTGTAATCACAATTGAAGAATCAAAAGGGATTGAAACAGAATTAGACGTTGTTGAAGGTATGCAATTTGACCGTGGTTACTTATCACAATACATGGTCACAGACAACGATAAAATGGAAGCTGTTTTAGATAATCCATATATTTTAATTACCGATAAGAAAATCTCTAACATTCAAGATATCTTGCCATTGTTAGAACAAATTTTACAACAATCAAAACCATTATTAATTATCGCAGACGATGTGGACGGCGAAGCATTGCCAACACTTGTTTTGAATAAAATTCGCGGTACATTTAATGTGGTTGCAGTTAAAGCACCAGGTTTTGGTGACCGTCGTAAAGCGATGTTAGAAGATATCGCAGTCTTAACAGGTGGTACTGTCATCACTGACGATTTAGGTCTTGAATTAAAAGATGCAACAATTGAAAGCTTAGGTCAAGCAAGTAAAGTTGTAGTTGATAAAGACAATACTACAATCGTTGAAGGTGCAGGCGAAACTGACGCGATTGCAGCTCGGGTACAATTAATTAAAAATCAAATTGCTGAAACAACTTCTGATTTTGATCGTGAAAAATTACAAGAACGTCTTGCAAAATTAGCTGGCGGTGTAGCAGTAATTAAAGTTGGTGCGCCAACTGAAACAGAATTAAAAGAAATGAAATTGCGCATTGAAGATGCTTTAAATGCGACTCGTGCTGCGGTTGAAGAAGGTATGGTTTCTGGTGGTGGTACAGCACTAGTAAATGTTATTGCCAAAGTTACTGCGATTGAAGCAGAAGGCGACATTGCAACTGGTGTGAAAATCGTTGAACGTGCTTTAGAAGAACCAGTGCGTCAAATCGCTGAAAATGCTGGTTACGAAGGTTCAGTTATCATCGATAAATTAAAACATGCTGAAATTGGCATGGGCTTTAATGCAGCAAATGGTCAATGGGTAAACATGGTAGAAGCTGGTATCGTAGACCCTACTAAAGTAACCCGTTCTGCATTACAAAATGCGGCATCTGTCGCTGCTTTATTATTAACAACAGAAGCTGTTGTTGCAGATAAACCAGAACCTCAAGCAGCTCCAGCAGCTCCTGGTATGGATCCAGCAGCAATGGGCGGTATGATGTAATTTAATTAATTAAAAAGCAGTAGTACTAAAAGTGACTAGCTTTCTAAAATAAGAAGAACTTTTAAAAAATTGTTTTACGAATTTTTGCGAAATTTCGACTTATTTAAGTAGAAGTTGCTTTGGTAATACTGATGATTCAAAAAAACAGAGTGTGACAAAATTTTTGTCACACTCTGTTTTTATTTTTATCAAGTAGTACCGTTATTGAATTGTCTTCCAATATTTTTTACTCTTTTGTGTAGTGATAAATAATATCATGCAGAATATCTACTACATCCGCTTCTACCCGATCATTATAATAGGCTGCAAAACGTTCATCTGCTACGTACATATCCGCTAGACCACGATGGTACTTTTGATTATAAAAGGGAGCAGCAACTTGTAACCAAGCTTTGTGAGCGTCAAAAACTTGGTGAGCTATCGTACTATCTAAGTCAATTTGGTCAGATTGCGCCAAAATTTTTAAATTAGCAAATAATGCGATTTCTGCTTCTTGTAATTGTTCATACTGACTAGGTGTTAAATGGGACCATTTATCATTGGCGGCACGAACGGCCTTTTCACCGTATTTTTCGCGAATTTCTTTCCCAAATAGCGCTTCATTTTCAGCAATTTTATCCGCTTTAAAAGCAGCAAATTTTTCACTATCGTTCATTTTAGTTCCTCCTTGGTAATAGACTAATGTTTGAGAAAGTGTTTGAATTGTTTTAGTTAGTTGCGCTTGTTGTTGTAACAATAACTGATATTGTTCTTCTAAAAGCACCAGTCGTTTTGATTGTGATAAGTTCATTGCCGTTTTGATTTTAGTTAAACTAAAACCAAAGCTTTTAAAAAACAAGATTTGTTGTAACGCATCGACGGCATCATTATCATAAAATCGATAGTCAGAGTCTGGTTAGCGCTTGGCTTTTAACAAGCCAATTTGATCATAATAACGTAATGTTCGACTCGAAACATTGGCTAACTTTGCTAATTCATTAATTGTATACATACAAGAGGCCTCCTCGTATAGTCGTTTCGTTTTCTTTCTCATAGATAGCATAAGCTTTGACGTTACGTCAAAGTCAAGTATTAAAAAGAAAAAATTTTTCAGGTATGTTGCATTTTTTATAGCACTTTTATTTGAAGGGATGTAAACAGAATCGATTGCAAAATTATTGGTTATTTAAACTAATTTAAAGCATAATTTTCTCGTATTAGTCAAACTTTCTTTTTAAAAGTTAAAAACCGTTTATGTTATACTATTTTTGTGGCAACGTACAAAACCATAGGAATATGTAATAAAAATTATTTGAAAGGAACGATGTTATGAAAATAATTGAAACGCCAGTTAATAGAAATTTAAATTTAGAAAATTTTTATCCTAACATTACCAAATTTATTTTTGGTAAGACTGCTTTGAAATATTATAAACTTTACGCAGCGGATCGCACCCAAGTGATCTATGCGGATACGTATGACAAAATTCGCCTCATTTTAATTAATGATCGCAAAAAAATCCGAAAAGAAGAGGTGGATACTATTATTCACCGCCTTTTAAAAGTTGATCGTCGGGCTGTCCATGTTGATGTCAACATTAAACACAAAATGCAAGAAGCTGGCAGCACTTTTTCTAAACCGCACAAAGATATTATTTTAGTGGAATATACCCCCAAAAAAGATTAGTGCAAATTTCTTGTAATTTTGTCTTAACGTTGCGAAAAAATTGGTTAGGACACTAGGACAAAGAAAAGTTGCTAAAAGGTAACTCTTACGAAAACTCTATCATCTCTTTAATTATAAAAGTAAGTCAGCGAAGTTTGGCTTACTTTTTTTGTCGCATAAAGAAAAAGTGCGATTTTTCTATCTTTTACTATTTTTTTGATATAATGAAAGGCATAAAATATCTTGAGGAGTTTAAAAAATGCCAAATTTATATCCTGACGACAGCTTAACGCTGCATACAGATTTATATCAACTGAATATGATGAAAACATATTGGGAATTAGGGCGTGCGGATCGACATGCTGTTTTTGAATGTTATTTTCGGGAGATGCCTTTTAAGACAGGCTATGCAATTTTTGCAGGCTTGGAGCGTTTTGTTCGCTATTTAGAAAATTTACGTTTTACAGACAGCGATATTGCGTATTTACGTGACGTAACTGGCTACCCGGAAGAATTCTTAGATTATTTAGCCGAGTTAAAATTTAGTTGTACGGTGCGTTCTGCTTTAGAAGGCGATTTGGTTTTTAGTAATGAACCAATTGTTCAAATTGAGGGCCCACTGGCACAAGCACAATTAATTGAAACAGCTTTATTAAACATGGTTAATTTCCAGACTCTAATTGCAACTAAGGCTGCTCGAATTAAATCAGTTATTGGTGATGATCCGTTGTTGGAATTTGGTTCCAGACGTGCCCAAGAAGTTGATGCTGCCTTTTGGGGCACTAGAGCAGCTTTTATTGGGGGGGCAGATGCGACTAGTAATGTTCGAGCGGGTAAAATTTTTGGTATTCCTGCCAGTGGTACCCATGCTCATTCATTAGTCCAATCTTATGGAAATGATTATGATGCATTTATGGCCTATGCTAAAACCCATCGAGACTGTGTCTTTTTAGTTGATACTTATGATACGTTAAAATTAGGTGTTCCCGCAGCGATTAAGGTCGCTAAAGAAATGGGCGATAAAATTAATTTCTTGGGTGTTCGGATTGATTCAGGGGATATGGCTTATATCTCTAAAAAAGTTCGCGAACAATTAGATGAAGCCGGCTTTACCAATGCAAAAGTTTATGCTTCAAATGATTTGGATGAAAATACTATCTTAAGTCTAAAAATGCAAAAAGCTAAAATTGATGTTTGGGGTGTAGGAACCAAATTGATTACCGCTTATGATCAACCAGCATTAGGCGCTGTTTATAAATTAGTATCGATTGAAGATGATAATGGTGAAATGGTGGATACGATAAAACTTTCATCGAATGCCGAAAAAGTTACAACGCCAGGTAAAAAACAAGTGTGGCGCATTAATCGTAACAAAGATGGGAAGTCTGAAGGGGATTATATCACTTTGTGGGATGAGGACCCAAGAGAAGAAGAGGAAATCTTTATGTTTCATCCGGTTCACACCTTTATTAATAAAACTGTTCGTGATTTTAGTGCCCGTCCGGTTTTACAAGAAATTTTTCATGAAGGTAAGTTAGTATATGACTTACCAGATTTAGCACATATTAAAGCTTATGCTCATGAATGCCTAGATTCCTTATGGGATGAGTACAAACGAGATTTAAATCCCCAACAATATCCGGTCGATCTTTCTACTGACTGCTGGAATCACAAAATGGCAATCATGGAAAAAGTGCGTAAATCAGTCGCAGCAGTAACAAAAGAGGAGGGACGTTTTTAATGTCTTTACAAACGGAAATTATTAACGAATTAGGAGTAAAACCAGTTATTGATCCGAAAGCAGAAATTAGAGTTAGTGTGGATTTTTTAAAAGCATATCTTAAACGAAATTCATTTTTGAAATCTCTCGTACTGGGAATTAGTGGGGGGCAAGATTCTAGTTTGGCTGGACGCTTGGCGCAACTTGCTATTTCTGAATTGCGAGCAGAAACAGGTGAGAATTACCAGTTTATTGCAGTGCGCTTACCATATGGCACCCAAGCAGATGAAGCAGATGCTCAAAAAGCATTAGCTTTTATCAAGCCAGATGTTTCTTTAGTAGTGAATATTAAGGAGGCTGTGGATGGACAAGTTGCTGCTTTAGAGGAAGCTGGTGTGGCAATTTCAGATTTCAATAAAGGAAATATCAAGGCGCGTCAACGCATGATAACCCAGTATGCTATTGCTGGGGCTAATAATGGAGCGGTCATTGGAACAGATCATGCCGCTGAGAATATTACGGGTTTTTTCACAAAATTTGGTGATGGTGGCGCAGATATTTTACCGCTATTTCGCTTAAATAAACGCCAAGGAAAACAGCTTTTAAAAGAACTAGGTGCACCTGAATCTTTGTATCTAAAAACACCAACGGCAGATTTAGAAGATGATAAGCCCCTAGTTGCAGATGAAGTGGCATTGGGAGTTAGCTATGATGAAATTGATGACTATTTAGAAGGAAAGGCTGTTTCTGAAAAAGCACAGCAAACAATTGAATCATGGTGGGCAAAAGGACAACATAAACGTCACTTACCAATTACCGTTTTTGATGACTTTTGGAAGTAAAATAAAATTATGATGGCGTAAATTAATTTTTAATTAAAATACTTCCGTCACTTTTGCTATATAACTTAGTTTATTTTATACTAAAAGTGGAGTTTTGGGGAAGACTCCGTCAACAACGGCTAGAGGATACCAGTATGGATCCTCTTTTTTTTTGTCCTTTTTTAAATTTTTTGGAGATTCTTTACACTTACAAATCAAACCGCTACAATAAAAGCTATTGAGAAAATAATAACAAAAATAAGGAATAGAAGGTTTCTTCATGAAAAAATTAAAATATGTTTTTGCTGCGATAGCAGTTTTTTTACTGATTATAATGAGTAACTTATATTTGCAGTGGTGTCAAAATGATTTATCGCTTGATTTAGCATTGAAGTTTGCATTTTCCTGGCATACAGCTAAATTTTTCTTAGGTAGTTTGGTTTTATTGGCCGTTTATGGTGTTTTTGCAGCTATTGCCGGATCGCTTTTATTTGGGGGCTTATTTTATAGTGTGGCCATTGGTTTATTAGGTTTTGCTGACTATCAAAAAATGACTGCCCGCCAAGAACCTATCTATCCTGATGATTTGAAAATGCTAGGACAACTTGGTGTTTTAAAAGATATGGTGGGTTGGCCACTTTTCATTTTTGCCCTTTTTGTCCTTTTATTAGCGCTATTAGCATTGGGATATAGTATTTATCGCAGTCGTAAATTAGCGCCCAAAAAGCAAATCTTTCGAGGAATTATTTTTTTACTGAGTGTCTTCTTTTTACTTTATGCCAGCCATTTTAATTCTAATGATAACTTATTGCGTAAAGCGTATAACAAAACAGCGCTTTGGATTCCATACTCTCAGAAGATGAACTATTATAACGTTGGTTTTGTCGGCGGTTTTTTGTACAATTTAAGAGTTGAAGCGATGACAAAACCACAAGATTATTCGGCAGAAAAAGTTGCCTCAGTTGTCAAAAAATATCAAGGAGATGCTGAAACAGATAGTAAAGAAAAGCCTAACATCATTTATGTCATGTCAGAAAGTTTTTCTGATCCCGCTCATTTAAAAGGAATTCAGTATACTGGGCAACCGTTGGCAGATTATTATGCGGTCGCAAACAATACTTATAGTGGCAAAATGTTGTCGCAAAATTATGGGGGCGGGACAGCTAATATTGAATTTGAAGCGTTGACGAGTTTTAGTATGGAGCTATTAAACGCCCAGATGACAACGCCTTATACGCTTTTAGTTCCAAAATTAAAGAGCTTACCATCACTTGTTTCCCTAACAAAAGAACAAGGCTATGATACTACTGCCATTCATCCTTATGATACTTCGATGTATAAGCGAAAAGACGTTTATAATATTTTAGGATTTGACCGTTTTCTTGATCAAGAGACAATGAAATATCGTGATAAAATTGAAAATAATCCTTATATCTCTGATGAGTCTGCTTATGATGAGATTTTGGATCTTTTAAAAGCCAATAAGAAACCGCAATTTGTGCATTTGGTGACGATGCAAACACACATGCCTTATGGTGATAAGTACAATAATATTTCTTATAACGTAACTGCTGATGACAATGCGAATACGAATGCGATTGCGAATTATTTACAAGATGTAGCTTATAGTACAGCTGCATTACAGCACTTTACCGAGGCGGTTAAGCAGTTACCTCGCCGTACATTGATTGTTTTTTGGGGCGATCATTTACCGGGGATTTATTCTGACGCCATTCAAAAAGCCAATAGTGGCACAACCCTCCATGAAACTCAGTTTTTAATGTTTGATTCAGCGGGAAAATTGGCGAATAGTCAGCAACATGACGCGATTACAAGTCCGTTTTATTTTGCGCCTAATCTATTTTCTCAAGCAGGACTTAAACTTAGCCCTTATTATGAGATGCTTCTACAGTTAGCGCATACTTTGCCAGCTTTTGAAAAAAATATGTATTTAAATCAAGGAACGTGGCAAAAGAATTTGACATTAACAGGAGCGGCTAAAACGACTTATGAAGATTATCGTCTGATTCAATATGACATCTTAGCAGGCAAGCAGTATAGCTTAAAAACGGATTTTTTTAAATAATTATTTTTATGATAAGGAGTTACTATGAGCTTTAAGAAAAAAGACAACCAACTTTATTATAATCCCATTCGTCGGGCTATTTTAAATCATAATTTGATTGAACCAGGTGATAAAGTTGCAATTGGTTTAAGTGGGGGAAAAGATAGTAGTAGTTTACTTTATTTTTTAGATACCATTGCCAAGCAAGAACGGCTGGGCTTTTCTTTTGAAATAGTACCAATCAGTTTAGATATGGGCTTTGAAGGAGTTGATTTACAACCGCTCCACAATTTATGTCAAAATCTAGGTTACAAGTTGGATGTTGTGCCTACAAATATTGCCGAAGTGGTATTTGATATTAGAAAAGAGCAGTCCCCATGTTCTTTATGTGCCAAGTTACGGCGGGGAATTTTGTACAATAAAGCGAGAGAACTTGGATGTAATAAAGTTGCTTTAGGTCATCATTTAGATGACGCTATTGAAACTTATTTTATGAACTTTTTATTTCACGGTAAGTTAAATAGTTTTGAACCGAAAAGTTATTTGACAAAAACAGAAGTGACCTTGATTCGTCCGTTGCTGTATATACCAGAACAAGAGATTATTCGCTTTGTGAAAAGAGAAGAACTTCCAATTGTTTTTAATCCTTGTCCTGCTGATAAGAAAACAAAACGAGAAGAAATCAAGGTTTTTGTTGAAAATATTGCCAAAAGCTATCCTGATGTACGCCAGAAGTTTTTAATGGGGATGGAACAAGGAACTGCTGCGGATTTTTGGCCTTTAACAAAATAGCTAATTTTATTGAATACGAAGAAAAGAGTTAGTACCTTTTCTTCGTATTTTTTTATAGTTAGAGAAGGCTTGTTGCAGTCAAACCATTAAATTTTTGCTTTAATCGGTTCTTTTTTCTACAATTAAATAAAACGAGCAGTAAAAGTTTTAATTTGAGGAGGTGGCGAGGATAAAAGTTTGTGTGGCAATTGATTCATATAAAGGGAGTGCAACTTCAGAGGAATTAAACGGTGCAGTTTGCCAGGCGTTGAAAAAATTAGGAATTAGCAGTTGTAATGTCCCCATTGCTGATGGTGGGGAAGGGACTTTAGCGATTTTATCAAAAGCGTTTACTGGTCAAAAAAGAGAAGTGGATACGATTGATTTATTAGGTCGACCAATAAAAGGACACTACTGGCTAACAGAAATTGATCAAGTCAAAACAGCTGTTATTGAATCTGCGCAAATACTTGGTCTTACGCGCATCACTCCAAGTGAGAAAACAATCCAAGCTGCTCATTCCTATGGATTAGGTCTAGTGATTTTAGCGGCTATAAAAGAAGCAACCCAAGTATTTGTTTCTTTAGGCGGTAGTGGAGTAAATGATGGTGGGCTGGGCCTGCTTGCAGCACTTTGTGGGCAAGCTATTCCGCCAAATAATCCATTGCTATTAGGGGAAAAATATTTAGCTGAGCTTGTATTTCCTAATTTAGACGGTAAAAAATTGATCGGACTAACAGATGTAATGAATCCTTATACTGGCGTGAATGGCTTTTCTTATGGCTTTGGCGCGCAAAAAGGTGGCACTGAAAAAATCTTGGCCCAGTTTGATGCTGCTGCTGAAGCTGTGCGGAAAAAATTCCAATCACAAATTGATCTGAATAAATTTTCAGGTAGTGGCGCAGCAGGTGGAATTGGTGGCGGTATTTTATTAGCAGGTGGGCAGTTACAACCGGGTTTTGCGACAATTGCGCAATTACTTGATTTAGATCATAAATTAGCGAGTTGTGATTTTGTGATAACTGGCGAAGGGCGCTTTGATGAGCAAACAGCCCAAGGCAAAGTTCCTTTAGGCGTCGCGCGCTTAGCTCGCAAACATCAACTTCCTGTCGTAGCTTTTTGTGGCGCACGTCCGGAAAATATCACTGGAATTGAATATCATTTTGATGGTGTTTTCTCAATTCAAACGCGACCAATAACGTTAAAAGATGCGATGGTGAAAAAAGTTACGCTGGAAAATATTGCATTATTAACTGAAAATGTAATGAAAGTCTATTTATCAGGACAGAGATAATAAAAGTTAGGCGGTGTGACAAGAGTATTGTCACACCGCCTTTTTGCAAATAAATATTGTGATAAAAGCAGCTTTTTCGGAAATAAACTGAAACTTTGAAAACTTTGAAAAGCAATTTTCTAAAGGTTCTTCTTGTTGCTTAAAGTTGATCGCTTTTGCCACAATCACTAACTTTTTAAAATATTTTTCGTTCCTGCAAGTGAGGCACCAAGATTTCAATAAAAGCCGCAATTTCCCGTAAAACATCCTTAAATACGGCTTTATGCGTTAAAAGGTAAAAATGACGGAGGTGATGCTCGTGAATTTCTTGATAAGAAATATCAGAGGTAATCGCTAATTTTGAGATGATAGAGCGACCAAAACCTTCTTTTAACAAGGCTAAAATTGCTTCATTATTGTCAACAAAAATAACGTTTGGCAACAAATTATTTTCGCGTAAATAAATTTCATTATAAAAGCGTAAGCCCGATTCGTTTTCTCTTAACAGCCAGTATTGCGATTTTTCATCACCAGCTAAAACTAATTCATCTTCATAAATAGGTGTTTGGTTAATTGCTTCGTTTCGTTCTGGTTTTTCGATAAAACCAATACTTACCTTATTTTGTGCCATTTGTTGGCCTACTTCTTCGGAATTCATTAGTTTAATGGAAAAATCAACATTTGGAAATTGTTTGACCAAATGAGGGAGCAGTTTGGGCACAAAATAGACCGCACAGGTGTGTGAGCATCCGACAATACATTGTAAACGAAAATTTTCTTGGTTTTTGAGCCGCTGACTCGTATCTTCCCATTCTTCAATGATTTGCAAAGCGCGGGGATATAAAAAGACGGCTTCTTTTGTCGGAATGATTTCTTGTTTGCCGTTTCGAATGAACAAGTCTACTTGTAAATGTTCTTCTAATTTTTTGATCTGAGCGGAAATCGTTGGTTGGGATAAAAATAAATCTTCTGCTGTATGGGTAAAATTTCTAGTCTCGTAGACAGAAACAAAGGTGTGTAGTAGATGTAACATCAGAGAACCTCCGTTTTAATAAAAAAAACTAATAATAAGTATTTATACTATTTATTTTTCTTTTAGTCAAAAAATCACTATACTAACTACGTACTCACTAGTGAGAAAGTAAACAAATTTTTAAAACGATAAGGAGGACAAAAGTGCGAGACTTTTTAAAAACAATCCCCATTCCCATTTGTGGTTTGATTTTAGGTCTAGCTACAATTGGAAATGTATTAAAAAACTATCAATTCATTCTACTTGGTAATAGCTTTGGGGTGATAGCTGGACTGTTATTTAGTGCTGTTTTACTCAAAGTTTGTTTAACTTTTCACCATGTGCATGCAAGTTTGACCGATCCGATTATTGCATCGGTGGCCCCCACCTTTACGATGGGGACAATGGTTTTATGTACCTATTTACTTCAAATACAAATAATTGCACCAGTAATCAAATATTTATGGCTACTTGCCATTATCGTTCATTATTATTTGATGGCGTATTTTACGTATCATTTTTTAATTAAGCCCAGTGTTACAATCGAACATCTTTATCCCAGCTGGTTTATTGTTTATGTTGGAATCGGGGTCATCTCGGTTACAAGTGGGAATTTCTTCCCCCTAATTGGCCAAGTAAACTTTTGGGTAGGTCTATTTTTCTACTTACTTTTATTGCCGTTAATTATTAAACGGGTTTTCTTATTTAAAAAGATGGCAGAAGCGACCTTACCTTTAGTTACAATTATCGCAGCTCCAGGGTCGCTTGAGTTAACGGGATATTTAAAAGCATTTTCAGATCCGCAGTTGTTTTTAGTAATTAGCTTACTAATTTTATCACAAATATTATATTGGTTCATTATTTTCCAAGTAGTAAAAATGATTCGTTTGCCTTTTTATCCTAGTTACGCGGCCTTTACTTTCCCCTTAGCGATTTCTGCTTTTGCCGCTAAAAGTGCGAGTGATTTTTTTAAAGAAATAGGACAATCTTTTCTTTTGATGGATCTTTTAGCCGTAGTTGAAACGTCTTTAGCCGTTATTATGATAATTTATGTAGGTGGACATTACTTGCATTTTTTAATAAAGCAAGTTAAAAGATTAGCTGTTATACACCAAAGCTAAATTAAGCCTGCTAAAATAAAAATAAACACAATCTTGTGAACCGTTCTCATTTTACTTGTAGAAGAACGGTTCTTTTTGATTGTGGTCTAGTGCTATCAAATTTAATTAATTCAAATTTTTTGAATAAAGAACTATGTTAGCGGCAGTTGAGTCAGCTTAGATTCAATCTTTTCTAAACGTTTTTGTAGTTCTTGTAATTTTAATTGTAATTCTTCTTCTTGTTTACGTTTATTGTAGAGATTAGGTTTACCACTGTTTAAATAGGCAGTAATTAAGTCCGCGACTTTGCTTTTTGAGACAGTAACTTGCGTAACATTGCGCACTTTACCTGTGTCATCAATTTTTTTAGTTGTTAAAAGCGCCATTTCTTCCCAGGCCATTGGACCGGGAATATAGCCTGCCGGACCTTTTTCAATTAGCCCAGTTTCTTTTAACCAACCATAAAATGTGTGTTGATTAAAACCATTTTCTTTTCGAATGTGATAAAGTTTCATAACAAAACTCCTTTCTTTTTCTACTAACAAGTACGCTAAAAGAAAGGAGTTTTACTTAAATATATTGGCAAAAGTTAATTATTCTATTCACGGTACTAATTAAAAGTATGATGGTGACAAAAATTTTTATAATGCCGCTAATAAAATTTGATAGATTCGCTCTACATCTTTTGGTGTGCCGCGTAGCTCATAGTCAGCTAAAAAAGGACAATTAAATTGAGCAGCATATTGTTTAGCCGTTAAACAGTATTGTCGATTAAAATTCTTATTCCCGCTTCCAACAATTCCTAAACAATTTTTCTGGTTATCTTCATAAGCAATATATTCTCTTAAGGCTTCAGTTAAAATTTCCTGATCGCCATTATCCACCCCATTGCCACCTTCTAAATAAGTAGGAACAAAAACAAAAAAAGGTGCTGTAATAGGCTCTGGTAATGTATTGTCATCTACCGCGTAAAGGGTGATAGTAGGATTTGCGTTATTTTTCTCATGTTGGCTTTGTGCATATTTTTGTAAATTTGTCACAAATGCGCGCGTGTTGCCAGAAATTGACATATAGTAAATATTCATTTAAGTTACTCCTTTTTATTAGTACTTCGCTTTGAATTATAACATGCTTTTTTTAGAAATTTATAGTAGACCCACTTGGTAAAATACATGGGACATGGTAAGCTTACTGGTGGAGGTTGATAACATGATACGTTATGCAAAAAAGTCTGATGCAGCTGCTATTGCGCCACTTGTATTAGTCATTTTAGAAGATATGGAGTTACCTTTTGTTAAAAAATATGGCGCCAAAAAAACTTTGGCCTTGTTAGAAGAAAGTGTCGCTATTGGCGATTATCGTTATGGTTATAAACGTGCATTGGTTAAAGAAATTGATGGCAAAGTTGCCGGTGTGGCTTATGGCTATCCAGCTAGTGCAGAAAAAACGATTGATGAGCCTTTAATTCCATTACTAGAAAAATTTGATATTCCTAAAGATACTCGTCTTTTTACTGATCCTGAAACGATTGAACCCGAATGGTATTTAGATTCTATTTCTGTTTCAAAAGAATTTCGCGGGCAGGGGATTGGCGGCGAATTATTAGCGGCACTACCGCAAATTGTTAAACGAGATGGAGAAAGCGTCATCGGATTGAGTGTAGATGAACAAAATCCTGGTGCAAAGCGATTATATGAGCGCAATGGCTTTAAAACAGTTGCCAAAACCATGATTGCTGGCCATCAATATGAACATATGCAAAAACCAATAGCTTAAAAAAAGACCGCTGTTTTTAGCGGCCTTTTTTTATATGCAGTTATCTTCTTTAAATGTGATAGAAATTGTTATCTGGAAAATAGCGTAGCAAATTTTTTCTTTAATTTCCTAAGGTAAAAAATCTAAGTGCCTAGAAAAATATAGAAAAAGTGCGATTTGGAAGTTCTTTAACAGCAAAAACAGGTAAAAAGCCAGCGCACAGACGCTGGCAAATAAAATGCGATTAATGAATTTAGTAGTTATTTAGCAATTGGGAGTAAGGCGGTAATCCAATTTTTGTGATTTGCTGCGATTATAAAGCCAATAGTCCATAATAGCTGCAATACAAATACAAACCGGCGCATCATCGTCATTTGTCACATCTAAAACGTAGTAGTCGCCAGAAAATAAAGTGGCTTTATCCATTTTCATAATAAGATGATTGAAATGGCGAATACTATATTGATGTTGGTAAATATTACCTTGGACTGTCCAATGAAGTTGTTGAATATAATAAAAATCACCAGGCCAGCGAAAAATCTTTTGTAAAGTACCGACTTTTTCAAAATTTTTGTAAATTTCAAAACGTGTCCCAAAAGTAAAACTAATCTGCTTGATGCTGGCTACCATTTCCCCGTTCATTTTATAAAGAGAGAGCGCATCACCTTTTGTTCCCCAACGTCCCACGAGTAAAAACAAAGATTTTCCTTTTTCGTCTTTGACAATGGTACGGGTGATGGAACTCAACTGTTTGTCTTGAATAAAAAATTCAGACATCCTAGCGCCTCCTTATTCATTCGCTAAAGCTTCTACTCGTCTTTTAGTTTACGCCAAATTCTCGTCAATTGCTCGCATAATGGCTTTACCAACACCTGATTCAATGTTAGTGGCGGTTAAATACTTGGCGTTTTCTTTCAATTCAATTTTAGCATTTCCCATCGCAAAACTCACTCCAGCTAGTTGAATCATACTTAAATCGTTCATATTATCGCCAATTGTCATCACTTCAGACAAAGCGATGTTTCGTTCTTTGGCAACATGGGCGACTGCAATTCCTTTTTGGGCATCACGATGATTGATTTCAATATTATTTTGTCCAGAAGAAGTCACATGTAATGTTTCATTTTGATCTAATTGTTTTGCCACTGGTCCTAATACGGCTGGACCATCTTTATGAAAACAAATAATTTTTAAAACTTCAAAATGAGGTTTCGTTAAAAGTTTTTTAATATCGGCGACGTAATTTACCGGTAAAAATTCTAATTGTGCCGAGGTCATCGCAATCGCCATTTTATGCGTTAAATGGGGCATTAATTCTGCCATGTGTTCCGAAAAATTTTCAATTCTTTTTGCTTGGCTTTCTGAATAAAGTCCTTCATTTGTTGCTACTTCATAATAAATATCAGCAGCACGTAAAGTATCTAAAATTTCTGAAACCATATCTAGTTCAATTGGAACGGTAAATAACGAATTTCCGTCCTCGTCAAAAACTTGAGCACCATTTAAGTTAATCATGGCGCATTTAATGCCTGCTTGTTCTAAAGCAGGTAAGGCTTCTTCTCGGTTACGCCCAGTAGCCACCATAAATTCAATTCCATGTTCTTTTGCATATTTAATCGCGGCAATATTTTCGACAGAAATCTGCATGCGGGAATTTAATAACGTCCCATCCATGTCAGAGGCAATTAATTTAATCATAAATAGGTGACACCATCCTTAAAATCTAATGTAAAAAGCTGAGGGAGTTCATTTTACGAACTTTCATACGCTTTCAGTTTAACATAGATTTGGACAAATTTGTGGCGGTTTCAAAGACAATCCTAGACATTTAGGCTACAATAACTTGGGAAGATAAAACCGATTTAAGCTGGCAGTCCGAAAAAAATTGTCCCTTTTATCAGTAGTTATTACAGGAGGTAGCCATGAAAACAATTATTCATAACAGTTGGCAAGAAATCTTAGCACCTGAATTTAATAAACCTTACTATTTAGAGTTGCGGGAGTTTTTAAAACAAGAATATCAGACCAAAAAAATTTATCCAGATATGTATCACATTTTTGAAGCGCTAGAACTAACGCCTTATGAAGCAGTCAAAGTTGTTATTTTAGGTCAAGATCCTTATCACGGAGCTAACCAAGCTCATGGGTTATCGTTTTCCGTTCAACCTGGTGTCAAAATTCCGCCTTCTTTGCAAAATATTTATAAAGAATTACAAAGTGATTTAGGGATAGCACCGGTTAATCATGGCTATTTAACGAGCTGGGCAAAACAAGGTGTTTTACTTTTAAATACAGTGTTAACAGTGCGAGAAGGACAAGCTTATTCGCATCGTGGTAAAGGCTGGGAGCAACTAACAGATAAAATTATAGAGAAGTTAAACGAAAGACAAAAGCCGATTGTTTTCATTTTGTGGGGTAAAGGTGCACAAGACAAAATTAAAATGATTGATCAAAAGCACCATGTCGTTATAGCTTCACCGCATCCAAGTCCATTATCGGCACATCGTGGTTTTTTTGGTTCACGTCCTTTTTCAAAAGCTAATGCTGCTTTAGTTTCTTTTGGTGAAAAGCCAATCGATTGGGCGCTACCCCAGGATACAACCATTGTATAATACAGTGTAATAATGAAGCGCTTGCTGTTATATAATAAAAATGAGACTATGTGAAATTAATAACAAAAAACTGACGCTTTTTACTATAACAGCAAAAAGAACTGTTCTTTTTTTTGTGAATAGTGTATGATGGGGGTGAGAAAAAATACAGGAGGTAATTCCGGTGGAATTATTTGATAGTTTAAAATTTAAAATTGTACGTCGAGGCATCAAAATTGCTTTTCCAGAAGCAACTGATTCACGTATTTTAGGCGCAGCTGCGCGTTTGAATGCAGAAGAGTTGATTACACCTGTTTTGATTGGAAATAAAGATGAGGTTGCAAAGGCCGCTGTCGCTCGTGGTATTACCATTGATCAATTTGAAATTCTTGATCCTGATAACTATGCAGACTGGGATAAAATGGTTGAAGCATTTGTAGAACGTCGTAAAGGTAAAGTAACCAAAGAACAAGCAGAAGAAATTTTAAAAGATGTGAACTACTTTGGTACTATGCTAACTTACATGGGTGTAACAGATGGAATGGTTTCTGGTGCGATTCACTCAACCGGCGATACTGTTCGTCCTGCGCTTCAAATTATTAAAACAAAACCAGGTGTTAGCCGTACCAGTGGTGCATTCTTAATGGTTCGTGGCCGCGATCAAGAAAAATATTTATTCTCTGATTGTGCGATTAATGTCAACCCCTCTGCTCAAGAGTTAGCAGAAATTGCGGTAGCTTCAGCTGAAACTGCTGAATTGTTTGATATCGATCCTAAAGTGGCATTATTAAGTTTTTCTACAAAAGGTTCTGCTAAAGCACCAGAAGTAGATAAAGTTGTTGAAGCGACAAAAATCGCAAAAGAAATGGCACCAGATATTATTTTAGATGGTGAATTACAATTTGATGCAGCTTACGTTTCAGCGGTTGGGCAACTAAAAGCGCCAGAGTCAGCTGTTGCTGGTAAAGCGACTGTCTTTGTTTTCCCTGAATTACAATCTGGTAACATCGGCTATAAAATTGCACAACGCTTCGGTAACTTTGAAGCGATTGGACCAATCTTACAAGGTTTAAACAAACCTGTTTCTGATTTATCTCGTGGTGCAAATGAAGAAGATGTTTACAAATTATCTATTATTACAGCAGCACAAACTTTAAACATTGCTAAATAAAGTAGTTAAGTAGAGGCGTGACAATATTTTTGTCACGCCTTTTTTAATATCTAAGTTGTTAAATTTATAGTGTTTGTTTTTGCATTCTACTATTGTCCCAGTTATACTTAGCAAAGCTTCTACTAAAAGTAGATATATTTATTGGTGAGGAGGAGCGAGCATGATCGCTTTAACAGATCTTTTGGCAACAGAAAAACTAGGCCAAATTATTGGTGAATGTGCCACTGCCGGTGACGTCATTATTTTGACAGGTGATCTGGGGGCAGGAAAGACGACAATTACAAAAGGCATCGCCCAAGGACTTGGTGTAAAAAGAATGGTAAAAAGTCCGACGTATACGATTATTCGCGAATATGAAGAAGGCCGCCTACCCCTTTATCACATGGATGTTTATCGGATTGGAGCCGATGCTGAGGAATTGGGATTAGAAGAATATTTTGAAGGTGAAGGATTATCTGTAGTAGAGTGGGGACAACTACTAGCTGATGGAATGCCAGTCGATTATTTAGAATTAACCTTAAGAAAAGTTGAGCACGACGATAATGCCCGCACGGCGGAATTTACAGCTTTTGGTAGCCAAAGTGCAGCCTTTTTGAAACGTATTTTAAATACTTGGGAGAATAAAGCATGACAGATGTAGCCGTAACCATTCGACCTACCCAACCAACTGATGCTCCGCAACTTTTACAAGTGATGAAAAAAATAGGCAGTGAAACGGATTTTCTAATTATGGATGAGCACGGCCTTTCATTGACTGAAGAACAATTAGCCATGCAATTAGGCGCTTTTTTGGAAAGTAAAAATAATTTATCATTAGTAGCCTTAGCAGGAGAAAAAATTATCGGCATGGCTTCTGTTTTAGCCGAAGATAACCCCCGCGTCGCGCATATTGGCGAAGTTGGTATCTCCATTTTAAAAGAGTACTGGGGCATGGGACTAGGCGCTGCCATGATGGAAGAAATTATCTGGTGGGCAGAAAACTCCGGTGTTATTCGTCGATTAGAGTTGACAGTTCAAGCGCGTAACAAAAGAGCAATTCATCTTTATCAAAAATTTGGTTTTATTAAAGAAGGTAAAATGCAAAGAAGCTTTTTAACTAGGCAAAATGAGTTTATTGACGCTTATTTAATGGCACTTTTGATTGATTGAGTTCCTTTTTAAAACAGTAAAGAGTCCCAAGAGTTTTTGTAAATAAAAAAATAGACGTAACGTCTGTTAGCTATTAAGCTATACAAACGTTACGTCTATTTGATTGTCACTAATTTTTTTAACGGATCAGTACCAAATTCTGCTTCTTGCCGTAATAAAATTTCAGCACAAGCACGGCTATCTTCTAAAGCATCGTGGTGATTATTTAATGTAATATCTAGCATATCACACATTGTATTTAAACGATGATTAGGAAATTCAGGGTATAGTTTGCGGCTAGAACGCGCGGTGCAAAGGGATAGATAGGGCTGTTTTTCCAAGCCATAATACTCAAGGCAACCTGCTAAAACTCCGTTATCAAATGGCGCGTTATGAGCGACAATTAAACTGTTTTGATTATAATATTGCGAAATTTGTTCCCAAACAGCAGGAAATTTAGGCGCGTTTACAACATCTTCAGGATGAATACCGTGAATTTGAATATTACGCCAGAAAAAAGGAGTTTCCGGTTTAATTAAAGAGTAGTATTCACCGACAATTTTACTATTGCGTACCATCACTAAAGCCAGTGAACAAGCACTATGTTTTTCGTGATTAGCTGTTTCAAAATCCATTGCAATAAAATTCATTTTAATCGTCCTTTCTTCGTGTAATTTAGCACAAAAAAGACGATAGAAGCAATTATTCCATCGTCTTTTTAACACAAATTAAAAATTTAAATCCAATTCAACCGGACAATGATCGCTGCCAAAAATTTCTGTATGAATTTTTGCATCTACTAGTTTGTCTTTTAAGTCTTCTGAAACCACAAAGTAGTCAATTCGCCAACCCGCATTATTCTTTCGAGCGTTAAAGCGATAACTCCACCAAGAATAAACTCCTTCAAGTTCGGGATAAAAATAGCGGAAGCTATCAATAAAGCCAGCATTTAATAATGCAGTGAACTTACTTCTTTCTTCATCCGTGAAACCGGCATTTTTGCGATTGGTTTTCCAATTTTTTAAATCAATATTTTCATGGGCAACATTTAAATCACCACACAGAATAACTGGTTTTGTCTGGTTCAGTGTAACTAAATAATTACGAAAATCATCTTCCCAAGTCATACGGTAATCCAGCCGTTTTAGTTCATTTTGTGAGTTTGGGGTATAGCAGTCGACTAAGTAAAATTCCGGATATTCTAAAGTAATCACTCGGCCTTCTAAATCATGGTGATCAATACCAATTCCATAAGTCACATTAAGCGCTTCTTTTTTTGCGAAAATAGCTGTTCCAGAATAGCCTTTTTTCTCAGCATAATTCCAGTATTCATAGTAATTAGGTAAGTCCATTTCAATTTGACCGGCTTGTAATTTCGTTTCTTGTAAACAGAAAAAGTCAGCATCTAATTCGTTAAAGACCTCCATAAAATTCTTTTTCATCACTGCCCGTAAGCCGTTGACGTTCCAAGAGATTAATTTCAAAATTTTTCCTCCTTTATCCCTATTAACATTCTTATTTATTTTAGCGAAAAATGGTGTAAGATGAAAGAAAAGGCAACTAAAGGAAGTGTTTTAATGAAAATCGGTGTCCTAGGAATTGGCAATATTGCCCAAAAGGCTTATTTGCCGACGTATTTAAAAAAACAAGATGAAGCCCACTTTTACTTTGCGACGCGTAATAAAGAAGTTCAAGACTTACTCAAAAAACGTTATGGCTTTTTACATGTATATGAAAATATCACCGAATTATTCGAGCAAAATATTACTGCTTGTTTCATTCATAGCGCAACTAAAAGTCATTATGAGCTGGTAAAAGCATGTTTAAAAAAAGGAATTCATGTTTTTGTCGATAAGCCGCTGACAGAAAGTTTATCGGAAACTAAAGAATTATATCAACTTGCGGCTGCCAAAAATTTAATTTTAATGTTAGGTTTTAATAGACGTTATGCACCTTATATGAAACATTTAAAAGATTTACCTGACAAAAGACAACTGCACCTGCAAAAAAATCGGATTGCGGGTCGGGGTACGCCTGAGTTTTTAGTTTATGATTTATTTTTACATTTAGTCGATACAGCAGTCTATTTAATGCCTGGTACGCCAAAACTAGCTTACGGTGATTTGCAAGTGACAGACAATAACTTGGAATATGCGACGATGTTACTTACCAGTGAAAAGATGAGTGCGACGATTACAATGGATTTAAGAAGTGGCGCCAATTATGAGCGTTACGAGGTGACAAGTCCCGCTAAAACGTTAATTCTTGAAAATCTAACAAATTTAACGGAATTAAATTCTAAAGGCAGTCTGCAATTAAGTGGTGACGATTGGCAGACAACTTTAGCAAAGCGTGGATTTGAAGACCTGGTCACTCAATTTTTAGCTGCGGTGGAAAAAAATGAACAGCCCTTACAAGAAAATGTTATCGTTAGCCATCAGTTATGTGCGGAACTGCTAGCCAAAAGTCAAGCCTAGGTGGCAAGATTTTCCTTGACGTGCTAAAATGAGTGGGATGTTTTTAAAAGAGAGGAAAATTTTTCATGAAAGATGCATTTAAACAAGCTTTTCCTGAAATTAGTATTTTATTAGATGAACCGTTAATGAATTATACATTTACCAAAACCGGTGGCCCAGCCGATGTTTTAGCTTTTCCTAAAAGTGAAACTGAAACGAAAGCTTTAGTGGACTACTGTCGGGAAAATGATATTCCATGGTTAGTTTTAGGCAATGCGAGTAATTTAATTGTTCGGGATGGTGGTATTCGCGGACTCGTTATTATGTTAAGTCAAATGACAAAAGTGAGTGTCGAAGATACGATTGTAGAAGCACAAGCGGGGGCAAAATTAATTGATACCACTTATGCTGCTTTAAAAGAAAATTTAGCTGGCTTTGAATTTGCTAGTGGTATCCCTGGAAGTATCGGTGGTGCTGTCTTTATGAATGCGGGTGCTTATGATGGCGAGATTAAAGATGTTTTTGCCAGTTGTGAGGTATTATTTGCTGATGGTACAATCAAGACATTAAATCATGATGAAATGAATTTTTCATATCGTCACAGCGCAGTTCAAGATTTGGGGGCAATTATTTTATCAGCTCGTTTCCAATTAAAAAAAGGAAATCACGAAATGATTAAAGCACGGATGGATGAACTAACTGCTTTACGTCAATTAAAGCAACCTTTAGAATATCCTTCTTGCGGGAGTGTCTTTAAACGCCCAGTCGGACATTTTACAGGCAAACTTATTCAAGATGCTGGTTTACAAGGAATGAAATGGGGCGGCGCCCAAATATCTGAAAAACATGCAGGCTTTATTGTGAACGTTGATAATGCGACAGCGACAGATTATGTCGAACTAATCGCCTACATTCAAAAAACGATTAAAGAAAAATTTGATGTGGCATTGGAAACAGAAGTCCGGATTATTGGTGAAGAATAAAAATAAGCGGTGTGACAAAATTTTGTCACACCGCTTATTTTATTCTTTTTAATACATTTCTGTGCGATTCTTTTTAGTAAGTCGTAATAAAATGCTACAAACAGCAGCCGTTACAACCCCGGCTACAATGGATTCTGGAATACCTTGCGTGAAAATAACCATTAAAATAGCGCCATATAAGAAATCGTGACTTTGTCCACTTTGACTAACATAAGTGGCATAACTATTTTGAAAGAGAAAATAAATTAGATTCATTACTAATAGCGTATTGGTTAAACCACCACTAATTCCGGCGATAAATAAAGTGATGCTATTGGCTTTATTTTTTAGTAAACGCCGCCCATATTTATAGACAAAAAATGGAACTACACCAATCAAAATACGGGGGAGAATCGCGACAATTAATGCTTTCCAATCGCCATGATTTGTCCCAATAACGTTAATAAAAGGTGAGAAGACAAAAGATAGCGGATTGGGTCTGGTGGTGGAATTGTACACGCTCATAATCCCCATTGAAAAACCGAGAAAGGCACCTAAACGAGGACCTAAAATAATGGAACCGATAATTACAGGGACATGTAAAATTGTCGCATTTAACGGTCCAATTGGGATAAAACCTAAAAAAGGTACAAGACTCATTAAAATCATGATGCCTAAAAAGAGTGCAGTTAACACAAGATCAAATGTTTTGCTGTTTTTCATCATAAACTCCTTTTACTTAGTGTCGCTTCTACTGCTTTAATGATAGTTTCATTTGTTGCTAGTGCGCCGCGACCAAAATCACCACAAGCAAGCAGTGCTTCACGTGGTTCTATTTCTTTATACCCGAAGTCTTTTAAAGTGGCAAGATTTTTTTCCATAACTGGGTTTTGATACATGTAAGTATTCATGGCAGGAGCAATTAATTTAGGTACTTTGGTTTCTAACGCCATCGCCACAGTCGTCACCATATCATCAGCAATCCCATTTGCAAGTTTGCCGATAATATTTGCAGTAGCAGGAGCAATTAAAAGTAAATCTGCATGTTTGGCTAACTCAATGTGATTGACTAAATCAGCTCTTCGTTCAGTCATTACATCGGTATGGACTGGTCGTTTGGATAATGTTTGCAAGGTAAGTGGGGTAATGAATTGGGTGCTGTTTTTTGTCATTAAAACATCCACTGCATAGCCGCGTTTGGTTAATTCATTTGTTAAATCTGCTGCTTTATAAGCTGAAATACTGGCCGAGACACCTAGTAAAATATGTTGTTGGCGCATAATTTTTCTCCTTTATACAATTATTTTTTTGAAGCCGTCACAATTGCTGCTTTAATCAGTTCGGCAATTTCTTGTTTGGTAGTGCCAGTGGTGTAACTGCCATCTTGGGCAATTAAATAGCCCAGGTGCTGTTTTTCACCGACTTTCGTTAAATCATTGGCTAAAATAAAGTCAGCCTGATTTTTTTTAATACTATTCATAGCTACGGTATAGAGTTCATTAAAGGAAACATCCACTAACAGTTTGAAGCCAACTAAAATCGTTTCGGGTTGTAATTGCTTAATTAACTGAATAATTTTTGGATTTTTCTTTAAAATTAGAAATAGATGATCCGTTTCTGATGAGATTTTTTTCTCTGTTACTGGTAATTCTTCCAATTCACGAATCCCGTTTTTTAAATCGGTCATGTTTAAGGAGTTACCTTGATAATTTTTCAACAAACGATTTAAAGCGGTCAGTAATTGTTCTTCTGATAAACTCGTAGCTGGCGTAAAGTCACTGACAGCCATACTGTGAATAACAGCATCGTAGTGATTTTGTGATAATAGTGACTCTAGAGTAGCACTTAAATTTTTTGTATCACTAATCAAGTGTAAGTTAATATTAGTGTTACTGGGCTTTTGGGCACTGTTTGTTGTCACATAGTCGATTGTAGTTGTCTCATCATAAAAGGCATTAGCGATGGCTACACCTAAACGACCACTAGAGTGATTGGTAATAGAGCGGACATCGTCAATTTTTTCTGACGTCCCGCCAGCGGTGATTAAAATTCGCATACAAATCTTCCTTTACATTTTAATAACACTACGTCCTTCATGGGTACCATTAAGTAAAGCAGCTGTTACTTCTTTAACAGCATTTAAAGGCACTTCATCATACTTTAATTGATCAGTTACTTTCCAATCGGTTGCTAAAAGTCGCCACATTTCTTGGCGCGTAGTCATCGGCTGATTAACAGAATCAATGCCAAAAACTTTTATGCCGCGTAAAATAAAGGGTAAAACAGTAGTGTTTAATTGGATACCACCAGCGTTACCACAAAGAGCGGCTACTCCTTCATAGTGAAGTTGGGGCAATAAAGCCGTTAAAAGTTCGCCTCCGACAGTATCGATGATGCCGGCAAATTGTTGTTTGGCTAATGGTCGAATTTTAGCTGGAATTAATGTTTCAGGGGCAATAAACTCAGTTGCTCCTAAATTTTCTAGCCAAGATTTTACCGCAGTTTTTCGGCTTGTGGCAATAATCTTTTGATAGCCTAGTTGATGCAATAAGGCAATTGCGATACTTCCAACACCACCAGATGCCCCGGTCACTAAGACAGCTTCATCTTTTGCTATATTTTCGTTGATTTTTGCTACTGCTAAGGCAGCGGTAAATCCAGCTGTTCCGTAAATCATACTTTCTTTTAAACTTAAATTTTGTGGTAATTTTACTAACCAGTCAGCGGTCACACTTTGATATTCACTTAAACCACCAGCATGAGTAACGCCTAGACCATAACCTGTCGCAAGCACTTCATCACCTGCTACAAAGCGTGGATCTGAACTTTTTACAACCGTACCGGCTAAGTCAATTCCTAAAGTTAAAGGATAGTTACGCACAACACCTGTTTTTGCCTGAGTTGCTAATGCATCTTTAAAGTTTAAAGATGAATACGCAATTTTCACAATAACGCCATTAGAATCAAGGGAGCTGAAATCTTGTTCTAATAAAGTAGCACTTACGTTTTCATCTTGGTTGTTAACGACAAATGAATAAAATTGATCGGCCATGATACCCCTCCATAAAAAAACAATTTAATTTTCTTCATCATACCATAAGATAAAAAAATACTTAGGGAAGTTTTCTCGTGTCTAAGGGAAAAGTTTAGAAGTGAAAAAAATAGTCAAATTTTTTAAATATCCTTTTTTAAAGCGATAAAATAAAAAAATGGGTAATGTAAAAAATAGTTATTGTAATACAATTTAGTAAGTTTTTGCTATGATTGAATTAGGACTTGTTTTTTGTTCATTTATCAGTATTCTTAATGAGTATGACAAAAAATATTGAAATGAAAAAGGGGGAGAAAAAGTGGCTAAATCCATCATCTCATTTAAAAATGTGACCAAACGTTACGACGATGAAGATACGGTATTAAAAAATGTCAGTTTTGAGATCGAGGAGGGCAAGTTTTATACCCTTTTAGGACCTTCTGGTTGTGGGAAAACGACAATTTTACGGATTATTGCCGGCTTTTTAGATGCTACAGAAGGAGATATCTTCTTTGACGGGCAAAAAATAAATGATGTTCCAGCAAACCAACGCCAAGTCAATACAGTTTTTCAAGACTATGCGTTATTTCCGCATATGAATGTTTTTGATAATGTGGCTTTTGGCATGAAAATAAAAAAAGTTCCCAAAGATCAGATTGAAAAACGCGTAATGGAAGCTTTACGTTTAGTTCAATTAAAAGGTTATGAAAAACGTGAAATCAGTGAAATGTCAGGGGGGCAAAGACAACGAGTAGCGATTGCTAGAGCGATTGTCAACGAACCTAAAGTTTTACTATTAGATGAACCACTATCAGCCTTGGATTTAAAATTGCGAACCGACATGCAATATGAATTACGAGAACTACAACAACGATTAGGCATTACCTTTATTTTTGTTACCCATGACCAAGAAGAGGCTTTGGCAATGAGTGATGAAATTTTTGTTATGAACCACGGCAAAATTGTTCAAAGTGGTACACCAGTTGATATTTATGATGAGCCAATCAATCATTTTGTAGCAGATTTTGTCGGGGAAAGTAATATTGTGGCAGGTACTATGATTGAAGACAATCTGGTGGAATTTGTCGGTAAAAAATTTGAATGTGTGGATAGCGGGATGCGACCAAATGAACCGGTGGAAGTAGTTTTACGCCCAGAAGATTTGTCTTTAACTTCTGTTGAAAAAGGAAAATTAATTGTAAAAGTTGATACCCAACTCTTTCGCGGTGTGCATTATGAAATTATTTGCTACGATGAGCAGCAAAATGAATGGATGGTTCATTCAACGAAAAAAGCTGTTGAAGGTAGCCAAATTGGCTTGTATTTTGAACCAGAAGATATCCATGTTATGCGCTTTAACGAATCAGAAGCTGATTTTGATGCTCGTTTAGAAAGCTATGATGAATAGGGGGAGAGACTATGACTAAATTAAGACGTTTTTATTCCGTACCCTATTATATTTGGCTGCTTCTATTTGTGATTGCTCCGGTCTTACTAATTATTTATCAATCTTTTTTTGATATGAATGGTAATTTTTCTTTATCAAATTATGAAACTTATCTTGGTTCGGGTAAGTATTTAATGATGACCTTAAATTCGGTTTGGTACGCATTTTTGATTACACTGTTTACCTTAGTGATTAGCTATCCTACTGCGTACTTTTTAACTAAGTTACAGCATAAAGATTTATGGTTGTTGTTAATTATTTTACCGACGTGGATTAATTTGTTGCTAAAAGCTTATGCCTTTATTGGTATCTTTGGTGTTCATGGCGGGATTAATAACTTTTTAGGATTATTTGGTATCGCGCCAAAACAGATTTTATTTACCGACTTTAGTTTCTTAGTAGTAGCGACTTATATTGAATTACCGTTTATGATTTTACCCATTTTCAATGCTTTAGAGGAAATTAATCCTTCGTTAGTTTTTGCTAGTCGTGATTTAGGAGCTAATAGTTTAGAAACATTTCGGCGCGTGATTTTTCCTCTTTCTTTAAATGGGGTAAAAAGCGGTGTGCAAGCAGTCTTTATCCCGTCCCTTTCTTTATTCATGTTGACGCGTCTAATTGGCGGTAATCGGGTGATTACCTTAGGGACGGCCATCGAACAACATTTCCTCGTGACCCAAAACTGGGGGATGGGTTCTACGATTGGTGTGATTTTAATTATCGCGATGTTTATCGTGATGAGCTTAACTGGGGAAAAACGTAAAGGGGGCGTCAAAAAATGAAGAAATTTCGTTGGTCGAACCTTTACCTTGTATTTGTTTTTATCATTTTGTATATTCCGATTTTTTATTTAATTTTTTATTCTTTTAACGCTGGGGAAAATATGAATAGCTTTACAGGTTTTAGTTTGCAACACTACAAAGCTGTTTTTGAAGACACACGTTTGATTATTATCGTGTTAAATACCTTTATGTTGGCTTTTTTATCAGCATTATTAGCCACCATAATTGGTACGTTTGGTGCAATGGGAATCTATTATACGAAAAAAAGACGTTGGCGTAATGCGTTTTTAAGTGCGAATAATATTTTATTAGTATCACCAGATGTCATTATTGGCGCGAGCTTTTTGATCTTATTTACACTTTTAGGTAATATTTTCAAAAACTTCAGCTTAGGCTTTTTTAGTGTTTTATTATCACATATTGCGTTTTCAATCCCGATTGTCGTTTTAATGGTTTTACCAAGATTAAAAGAAATGAATGATTCCATGATTGATGCGGCTCGCGATTTAGGGGCAAACAATTTGCAAGTATTGCAAAATATCATTTTGCCTTATTTGGCACCAGGAGTTATTGCAGGTTATTTCATGGCCTTTACGTATTCCCTTGATGATTTTGCTGTAACTTTCTTTGTGACAGGTAATGGCTTTACGACGTTATCTGTTGAAATTTATTCCCGGGCAAGACAAGGAATTAGCCTAGAGATTAATGCGTTAAGTACATTAGTGTTTATCTTTTCAATGGTTCTGGTGATTGGGTATTATTTCATCAGTAAAGATAATCGCAGTAAAAAGCAAAAGAACCGCCGCAAGAAAGTGGAGGTGCCAGAATTACGATGAAAAAATTACAATCTCTTTTTATTGGTATTATCGCTGTGATTTTAGTTTTAGTTTTTGCCGTTAATCGCTTAGAACATACTAGTGGTATGGCTGGCGCAAAAGTATTAAATATATATAACTGGGGCGATTATATTGACCCAGATCTTTTAAAGAAATTTGAAAAGGAAACTGGCTATAAAGTCAATTATGAAACTTTTGATTCAAATGAAGCGATGTTTACTAAGATACAACAAGGTGGGACTGCTTATGATATCACCATTCCAAGTGAGTATATGATTCAAAAAATGATTCAAGAAAAACTAGTTTTACCTTTAGATCATAGTAAAATCAAAGGTTTAAATAACATTCATGAAGATTTTTTGAATCAAAGTTTTGATCCTGAAAATAAATACTCTGTTCCTTATTTCTGGGGAACTTTAGGAATTGTCTACAATGACAAATTTGCCAAAGCAGATGAGTTAAAATATTGGCGAGACTTATGGAATGAGAAGTTTCGTGACAATATCATGTTAATTGATGGTGCGCGTGAAGTGATTGGCTTGGGGTTAAACAGCCTTGGTTATTCATTAAATAGTAAAAATGATGCCCAGTTAAATGCTGCGGTGAATAAATTAAAAGGATTAACGCCTAATATTAAAGCCATTGTCGCTGATGAAATCAAAATCTATATGGCCAATGAAGAAAGCATGGTTGCTGTGACTTTTTCTGGTGAAGCTGCTGATATGATAGCTGAAAATCCACATCTACATTATGTTATCCCAGCGGAAGGCTCAAATTTATGGTTTGATAATATAGTCATCCCTAAAACTGCTCAAAATAAAGCTGGAGCATATGATTTTATCAATTTTATGTTGCGTCCTGAAAATGCCGCTCAAAACGCAGAATATATCGGTTACTCCACGCCTAATAAAGCAGCTATGAAACTTCTACCTAAAGAAATTATTGAAGATAAACAGTTTTATCCTACTGATGAAATGCTTAAACATTTAGAAGTTTATCAAGATTTAGGGAAAAAATACTTGGGGATATACAATGATTTATTCTTAGAGCTTAAGATGTATCGGAAGTAATAAGTGTTTACGTTTAAATTAAGATAATTTTCCCTATTATAAAACTTCATAAAAAACTCTCTACGCTAAAAAGCTGAACGATTTCGTTCAGCTTTTTGTTTTATTAAATAAAGATAGTAAAGAAAAAAATTTGCATCAGGAGATGAATTAAGCACAGTGTTTTTTTCGATATTGTCCAGGAGTTAATTGATATGTTTCTTTAAATAATTTGAAAAAGTGGGCTTTATCGCTATAGCCTAATTCTTCAATAATATTTTGAATGGTCAAATTAGTTTGTAATAAGTATTTTTTCGCATACTCTAAGCGATAAAATGCAAGCCACTCCGAAAAAGTTTTATCGGTATTCTTTTTGATAAAACTGGAAAGATAATTTGGATGGAAATGAAACTTTTCTGCGGTAGTCGTCAAATTGATTTCTGCTAAATGCGTTTGAATGTAGGCAAGTATTTCTTCCACAAGTAGTGAAGACGAAAGATTGGAATCTTTCATCTGAAGACATTTATCTGATAGTTGACTAATTTCAATAATAAATAAGACAAAAGCAGCTTTTGTCACTTTATTATTGAAATAACGCATTTTTACAATTTGTTTGAGTAAAAGTAAAGCATAGAAATGAACATCATCAGTTGGAGAAAATTGAAAAATAAAGTAGTGACTTTGCTTTTCTGTATCTTTAATACTTTCAACAAAAAAGCGATAAAGCATTGATTCTTCTACAAACTGTGCCAACAGTGCATCATTAAAATACTCTTTTTTAAAGTAAAAACTTAATAAAGCGGTATTCGCTTCTAATTCCTCATATTCAATAGTGGTATATTGATTTGCCATGATAAGTGCGCCAGCTTGGTATGAAAATTCTTTTCCATCCACAAAGACTCTAACTGAACCACTCAGTACATATAATATTCGAATGTATGGGGCGGGATATGAGAGGCGAGTGCGAGAATTAAGACAGACAAAAGAGGCAATCTGGCGTTCATCGTTTTCAGTAAATGCGGCTAACTCATTGATCATGCCACTTTGCGTTTTATTGTAACAGTCTAAAGTTTTCAAATAACTAAAAAAGTTTTGAAATTGTTCATTGGAAAAATGATACATAAAATACTCCTAACCTTATAATAACCTACTAAAGAACTTCAATTTAACTAATTCAATAGTGAACAAATTTAAGTATAATGATTCCGAGCTCACAAGTAAATAGCTATTTAACGAATACAATTAATTGTGAATTAAATTTCAAATGGTTGGCTTTTAAAAAAAGGTAGATGGAATACGCTACTTTATTTGGTGAGGAGAAAACAGATATGGAAACAAGTACCAAGAAATATCCAAGTAAATTAACGATTGCGATTGCAGCAATTGTTACAAACGTCATTTGGGGAACCCCTTTTAAGTTAATCAAAATTATGAATGATGAAATGGGAATTTCCCGCGAAGCATTTGGTGAAAATTACATGGGTCAAGTACTCGCAACAATAAGTATCCGTTTTTTTATTGCAGGTATTATGACATTAATATTTGCTATGTTTATTAAACAAGATATTTTCAAAATAAAAAAATCACAATGGAAAGAAGTTATTGTGATGGGGTTATTATCGACCACTGCTGCTTATTTTTTCTTTAATATTGGGAATGTTAATATTTCATCGACCATAAATTCTACGATTTTAGCCCAGTCTACGATATTTTTTGCTGCAATTTTAGCTCATTTTGCTTACAAGAATGATAAATTAACTTTTCCTAAAATTACCGCACTTATTATTGGTTTTATTGGCTTGATTATTTCGCAATTGACTGGTGGTACTACCCTTCAAGATATGTTCCAATTTTCTTTAACAGGTGAAGGTTTCATGCTTATCTATGGTTTAATTGCAGCACTTGCGACTATGTTAGCAAAAAAAATTGGTTCCACGCTAAATTCTTTTGTGATGACCGGTTGGAATCTTGTTATTGGTTCTATTGTACTTTTATTCATCGGTATTTTGATGGGCGGCAGTCTTTTTGCAATTAATTGGACTCCCTTAGGAATATTACTATTAATTATTTTAGCAGCTGCTTCAGCAATTCCATTTAGTTTATGGTATTGGTGTGCACAATACGCTAACTTAGGTGAGATTACAGTTTATAAATTTATTATGCCAATCTCAGGGAGTTTACTAGCTGTAGCATTTGGGGAAAGATTTACTGCACCATTAGCAATTGGTTTAGTATTGGTTTGCATTTCCATCATTATGATTAACAAACCACCCAAATTTATACAAAAACTAAATCGAAATGAAAAGAATGCTTTTTAGTGAGGAGAAAAAAATGAAAATTGGATTTATTGGAACAGGAAATATGGCTTCAGCAATTATATTAGGGGCTGTTAAAAGTAATTTTATTCCAGGAAAAGATATTTACTTATACGATGTTTTTACCCAAAAAGCTCAAGAGTTAAGTAATGAAATTGATGGAAATGCTTGCGCGACAGCAACAGAAGCCATAAAAGAAGTAGATATCGTATTTTTGGCAGTTAAACCCAATATGATTGAAAAAGTATTAGCTGATTTAAAGGAAGAAATTGTTAACCAGAAAAAAATTGTTGTTTCAATAGCAGCTGGTACAACAATTGATAAATTGGAAAAGAATTTGAGTAAACAAACACCCATTATTCGAGTTATGCCAAATGTCAACGCGATGATTAATCTGGGTGCAGCAGCGGTTACAGGAAATACAGCCTCAAATAGCGAACAAGTTCACTATATTATTGATTTATTTGCTTCCATTGGTAAAGCATGGGAAGTTGAAGAAAAAGATTTCTCTACCTTCACTGCGTTAGCTGGTAGTTCACCAGCTTATGCTTACCTGTTTATTGACAGCCTGGCACGGGCAGGGGTAAAGCATGGTATTGCTAAAGATAAAGCTTTACAGTATGCAGCTCAAGCTGTTTTAGGAAGTGCACAAATGATACTAGATTCCAATGAAAACCCCTGGACTTTAATCGATCGAGTATGTTCGCCGGGTGGAACAACTGTTGCTGGTTTACTGAAGTTAGAAGAAGAAGCATTTTTAGCAACTGTTGTTAAAGGAATCGACGCAACGATAGCAAGAGATGAAGAATTGAGCCAAAATTCAAAATAGACAAATCATTATTTTGTAAAGTTATCTAAAGCGTTGTAAGGAAATATTACCAAAGAAGGTGTGACAAAAATATTGTCACACCTTCTTCTTTTGAATAAACGTCAGTAAAAAAGCGCCTTAACAACGATTTACGGAAATTTCTTCTTATTTTTTGAAGCTGATCACTTTTGTCACAACTCTTTTTACCTATATCAAAGTAGATAACTCTGTGTGCGGTAGATTTAAATCCTCTGCTACAGCCTGCATTGTTAATTTACCTTGATAAGTATTAACACCGTGATAAAGAGCGTTATTGTATTGCAATAGATCGACTAAATTAGTCGAGGCTAAGAGTTTTACATAAGGTAAAGTGGCATTACTTAATGCATAAGTTGAAGTTTGGGGGACAGCTCCAGGCATATTTGCCACGGCATAATGAATGACCCCAGCATGTATATAAGTTGGAGCTTCATGGGTGGTTACTTTACTACCGGTTGCAAAAATTCCACCTTGATCAATAGCAATATCTACAATAACCGATTCATTGGGCATGCTAGCTACCATTTCTTCTGTAACTAAAGTTGGCGCTTTGTGACCTGGAAGTAAAACCGCACCAATAACCAAATCAGCGGTTTTTAATGAGGTACGAATATTTAATTCGTTTGAAATAAGCGTTTGGACTTGACCGTTAAAGATGTCATCTAATTCTTTTAAGCGGTCTAAGTTAATGTCCAAAATCGTCACGTGGGCGCCTAAGCCAAGTGCCATTCGAGCCGCATTATAGCCTGAAACACCGCCCCCGATAATTACCACATTCCCTTGTCTTACCCCTGGAACTCCGGCTAGTAAAATTCCTTTTCCACCAAAAGTTCGTTGTAAATATTGGGCTCCAATTTGTGCGGCCATTCTACCGGCGATTTCACTCATCGGTGCTAAAAGTGGGAGGGTGTTGTCTGCTAACTGGACATTTTCATAAGCAATCGCTGTAACACCTTGCTTCATCAATTCTTCTGTTAATTCTTTATTAGCAGCTAAATGCAGGTAAGTAAATAAGAGTAGTCCAGGTCTAAAATAATGATATTCACTTGGCTGTGGTTCTTTTACTTTCATAACCAATTCACAATTCCAAACTTCAGCAACTGTTGTTAAGATTGCACCAACCACTAAATATTCTTTATCTGAAATGCCCGAACCCAAACCGGCACCTGTTTCAACTAAAACTGTATGTCCAGCTTTAATTAATTCTAAAACACCACTAGGCGGTAATGCGACGCGATTTTCATGATTTTTAATTTCTTTTGCGATTCCAATTTTCATGGACAAAACTCCTTTATTTAGTTATTTAGCTTATTATAATTACTATTTGCAAAAAAGGACTTCTCACTTTCTAGTATAGAATAAAAGAAAACGATTACAAAGTAACTTTTTGAAATTTAGAAAAAAAGTGACAAAATTCTTGTGATAAAACAGTTCGATGGCTAGAATAAGAAAGACAAGAGGTGATGAGATGCTCAAAAAATTGCAAAAAAAATTAAATGAGTATAATCCACAATATCACGTTTTAAATTTAACTTTATCAATTATTTGGATTATTTTAATGTTACTAGATTTTGCATCTGTCATTAATATTAATGAAAATCCTTTTCGCATTTTAGATTATTTAATCTGGCTTTTATTTACTGTTGATTTTTTTGGCCGCTTGATTGTTGATCCAGATAAAAAAACTTTTTTCAAAAAGAATATTTTTGATTTAATCGCGATTTTACCGTTAAATTTTATTTTTGGTATTTTCGGCTTGGCTCATTTTGGCAAAATATCACGGATTAACCGAATCGCTCGTATTATTGGCTTATTTGGTAAGCTATCTCGCAATAAGCGAAGTATTTTATATACTAACGGTTTTATTTACGTTCTTTATATTAGTCTTGGGATTATTGTCATTGGTGCAGGTTTATTTTCAATTGCGGAAAATAGGTCTTTTGCGGATGCTTTGTGGTACGCGATTGTGACGGTAACAACAGTCGGTTATGGAGATATTGCCCCGACAACAGATGCCGGTAAACTGATTGCGGCTGTCTTAATGATTTTAGGGATTGGTTTTATCGGGATTTTAACTTCAACTATCACGTCTTACTTTAGTCATAAAAATGAAGCGATGCGGCAAGTTGAAGAAGATAGTGAGTTAGCGGAATTAAAAAAAGAAATTACAGCTTTGCATGCGCAGTTGGATCGGATTGAAAAATTATTAAAAAAATAGCTAAAAAGCAGGCGTAAATTGAACCAGATTCCAAAAGTTCAAATGACTCCTGCTTTTTTAGTTAATTAAAAGTAAATGTAATGCTGTTGGTGAAAATTTTACATATCATATCATACGCAGAAAAATTTAATTTTTGCTTTGGCTATATTAGCTTTTAGTAAACGTCCAATAGTGAACAATATCACCGGTTACGTCTTCAGGATGAAATAGTTCTTGATAAGTATTTTTTTCAGGGGTGTCATTGGGATCTAAAACTAACACTTGATTATTTTTTTCTGCACCTAAGACCATAATGTGTCCCACTTCAGTAAAGCGGCCGGGTTTAACAGAAACAATAACTGGAATTTTTTGTTGTAAATACTTACTGGCGCTTTGAAAATCATTGCCTAAATCATGATACTGCAGATGATAATGACTAGCGAAATCACTGAAAATTTGCCATGAAGTTCCTTGACCATTAACAAAATATTTGTTCTGTGCCCAAGATAATATGTCCTGAGGTGTTGCCTCTTTTTCTTCAAAATACGAAAGTACCATTGTTAAAGACAAAATGGCACAGCCGTTTTTTGCTAATGTATTGTCTTCACCAGTACCGTAACTATCTTGTGCCCAACGCTCATCTGTTTGAAGAATAAGCGGTGTCAGGACCTGGTTACCTTTTAATGTTTGATTTGCTTCTTGGCTATATTGTTGCTGTGTAATAGTTGGAGTAGTGTTAAAAAAAGTAGTATTAGCTGGTTTTGCGACTAAAAGCCAAAGTCCACCTAGTAACAACATGCAAAAACCAATAAAAATTATTTTAGGTTGCCGTGTTTTTTTACGGGTCATCAAAACACCTCGCTTTAATTGTTACTGATACTCTAAAGCAAATTGTATGAAAATAAAATCGGCCACAGGTCTGATTTAGGAAACTTTAAACTTTGAAAGAGCCATGAAGTTATTTCATAAAGATCTATTAGCAGTGGTATTGATTAAATCTGTGGTTTTAGAAATGAAATTAAAGAAAAGTAGAAGTTAGCTAATAGTTGACAAAATTTTTATTAGTTGATAATCTAATGGAGTTCAAAACGAAACGATTACGATTTACAAAAGATAAAAAGTAAATTGAAAGGAGCTATTGCGATGGCTAAAAAATCAAAAATTGCAAAAGCGAATAAACAAATCGCACTGATTGAAAAATATGCAACACAACGAGCAGCACTAAAAGCTGCAAATGATTACGCTGCTTTGGCCAAGTTACCAAAAGATTCCAATCCCAATCGTTTAAAATTACGGGATCAAATTGATGGTCGACCACGAGCTTACATGCGTAAATTTGGTATGTCACGAATTAATTTTCGTAAACTCGCCCACGAAGGATTAATTCCAGGCGTGAAAAAAGCGAGCTGGTAAAAAAGTAGAGATATTTAGGAGGAATAGACGATGGCAGTCCCTGCACGAAAAACATCAAAAATGAAAAAACGCCTTAGAAGAACCCACCAAAATTTGAATCGCCCTGAAATTTCCTTTGATGAAGCAATGGGCGATTATAGACGTTCTCATCGTGTTTCTTTAAAGGGTTATTATAAAGGACGTAAAATTACGACTGATAAATAGGAGGTAAATATGCAAATTATTTATCCACCTTTAGTTGAAGAATATTTCAACTATCAACGGCATAAAACAAAAGAAGCGTTAGACAAGAGCTTAGTCTATCAAGATATGGTGGCCGCTGGTTTAATTACAGAAACAGGTATGCCTACAAAAGAAGCGTTAGCAAAAGGGATGATTAAAGATTTTTATGAAGAAGAAAATTTAAGCTTCCCTGAGTTTTTAGCTTTGTATCCTGTTTTTGCCAATTACGATAAAGCACTGTTTCAACAAATTGCTGGTTTTTGGGAAATAACCCTCGACTTTAAAACAGAATTATTGGCTGCTTTGGCAGCAAAAAGTTTTGATTATGATGAGATGGTACAAATCCAAATGTATCTAGCAGATCGATAATAGGAGAGTAAAAATGCGACAAACGATTATTTTAGAAGGGGTTCAGAGTAAAGAACGCCTTTATTTAACTACTAAAAATAAGCGTAATCACCCAGAGCGCTTGGAACTTAAAAAATATTCGCCCAAACTACGTCGGCATATCACGTTTAAAGAAGTGAAATAGACATTTTGTTTACCATCTTGGTTGAATAGTTGAAAGGAGCAAAGAAATTGGAAAAGACAGATCTAGCAACAGCATATAGACGATTAAAGAGCCCGAATATTCAAACGCGAAAACGGGCCTTAAAAGTTATTAAAGAGCATAAAAGAGCGAAAATAAAAGCGTACTACGCAGCAAATTAAAAACAGATTGTGATAAAAGTGGTCTTCTTCAAGGATAAAAGAAGCTTTTAGAAATTTTGCGCAAATTTCAGTTTATTTAAGCAGAAGTTGCTTCTTTAATAGCGTTATAAAAAAACAGGGATGTGACAAGATTTTGGTCAGATCCCTGTTTCATATGGTTCATTTTCTATTCGTATTCTTCTAACTCAAGACTTAATTCTTCCCATTGTTCTAATAGTTCATTTTGTTTGCTTCTAGCAGCCTCTAACTTTTCATTTAATTCTTGTAATTGGACATGATCGGCGAGAATTTCTGGTTTAACCATTTCGGCTTCTAACTGATCAATTGTAGCATCTGTTTGGCTCATGGTTTGTTCCACGTCGTTGACTTTTCGTTGCAGGCTACGGACGAGCTTTTGTTGCTCTTTACCTTTTTGGAAGTTTTCTTTGCCGGCAGAAATTACAACCGGCGTATCATTTTCTTCTGCTGCTAGTAATGCGGCAATTTCTTCTTCTTCCTTTTTCTTTTCCAAGTAATAATCGTAATCACCTAAGAATAGACGACTGCCTGTAGGGGAGAGTTCAATTACTTTTGTGGCGATTCGATTGATAAAATAGCGGTCATGAGAGACAAATAGCAATGTACCTTCATAATCAATTAAGGCATTTTCTAAGACTTCTTTATTATCAATATCTAAATGGTTTGTTGGTTCATCTAAAATTAAAAAGTTTTCTTCATCCATTGCTAATTTGGCTAAAGCCACTCGAGCTTTTTCGCCACCACTTAATAAGTTGATTGGTTTGTCGACATCTTCCCCTGAAAAAAGAAAGCTGCCTAAGATATTGCGAATTTCTAATTCTGGTGTAGTAGGATGTTCATCCCATAATTCTTGTAAAATCGTTTTGTTACTATTTAAATCTGCTTGTCCTTGATCGTAATAACCGATCGAAACATTGGCACCTAATTGAACTTCACCACGAATAAAGGGCAATTGTCCAATAAGAGATTTCAATAGCGTCGATTTGCCAATCCCATTTGGTCCCACTAAAGCAATCGCATCTTGGCGGCGAATATCTAAATCAACTGGCTGCGCTAAAATTTCATCAGCGCTATAGCCAATGGCTGCATCACTTAATTGCAAGACTACATTGCCGGAAACTTTGTCAATGTGAAAGAGAAAATGAGCAGATTTTTCTGCACCTTGCGGACGATCAAGACGGTCCATTTTTTCTAACTGTTTACGGCGGCTTTGGGCGCGTTTAGTCGTGGAGGCTCGCACTAAATTACGGGCGACAAAATCTTCTAGTTTATTGATTTCTTGCTGTTGTTTTTCGTAAGCTTTCCATTCACTAGCAAGTTGTGCAGCTTTTAAATCCAAATAACGGCTATAATTTCCTTTGTAATGGGTCATTTTATGCCGGCTTAACTCATAGATTTCATTGGTTACTTTATCTAAAAAGTAGCGGTCATGGGAAACAATTAAAAGCGCACCACTGTAATTTTGTAAATAATTTTCTAGCCAACTTAGTGTTTCAATATCTAAGTGGTTGGTGGGCTCATCCAAAATTAAAATGTCGGGTTTTTGTAATAACATTCTTGCTAGCGCTAAACGGGTTTTTTGTCCCCCGGAGAGATTGTTAATTTTTTGCTGATAAAAACTTTCATCAAATTGAAAGCCGTGTAAGACAGACCGAATCTCATTTTCGTAACCATAGCCATTTATATCGGCAAAATCATGTTGTAATTTATCGTATTCTTTTAAAATACTTTCATAATCACTACTAGTTTCATTACTCTTGGAAATTTTAATTTCTAAAGTGCGCATCCGCTGTTCCATTTGCCGCACTTTATCAAAAGCAGCTAGCATTTCATCCCATACCGTTGCATCTGAAGAAAGACCAGTATCTTGGGCTAAATAACCTAATGTAGCTGTTTTATTTTTGGCAATTGTCCCTTCATCCGGAGCTTCAATTCCAGCAATTATTTTTAATAAGGTTGATTTACCGGCGCCATTACGGCCAACTAAGCCAATCCGGGCTTTAGTAGCAATCTCTAAATGTATGTTACGAAATAAAACGTCTGCACCAAAAAGACGGGCGATTTGATTTGCTTGTAATAATATCATGGTTAATCTTCCTTTAAATGAATTCTCTCATTTGCGTAATTTCACAAATTTTAATAGATATCGTATCTAATAAGATAGTAGAAATTTAGCATATCAACTGTAGTCTATCATAATTTTCCTACTAGTGTATATTGTCCTTTGTTATAAAAATAAAAATTCACAAATTTATGAGCAGAGAAATTGCATTTCCCCAGTCACCCTGTTATGATTTGTCAGTAAATTACGTGAAAAATTCACAAATGGAGGCGTACACGTTGAAAGATCATCACATTCCAAAGGCAACAGCAAAGCGTTTGCCCTTATACTACCGTTATTTGCGGATTTTAAATAATGCTGGAAAACAAAAAGTTTCTTCAACAGAACTAAGTGAAGCCGTTCAAGTGGATAGTGCTACTATTCGTCGCGACTTTTCATATTTTGGAGAATTAGGAAAAAGAGGCTATGGTTATGATGTGGAAGCATTGATGAATTTCTTTGCCAAAACATTAAATGAAGACCACATGACCAATGTCGCATTAGTTGGGGTCGGGAATTTAGGAACTGCCCTTTTAAAATATAAATTTCATCAAAGTAATAGCATTCGGGTGAGCGCGGCTTTTGATGCAGATGAAAATATTACTGGTCGCATTATTGACGGTGTACCTGTTTATGCCATGAAAGATATGGTAGAACAAATTAAAATTCAAGAAATCGATATTGCGATTTTAACTGTACCGGCTGAATTTGCCCAAGGTATCGTAGATGAATTAGTTGGAGCGGGTATTAAGGGAATCTTGAACTTTACCCCAGCACGTCTGAATGCTCCCAAAAGCATTTTAATTCAAAATGTTGATTTAACAAATGAATTACAAACTTTAATTTACTTCCTACATTCACAAGATGAAAAATAAAAAGAAAGACTGGAACTGAAATTGTAGTGATAAAATAAGTTAGACTAAAATCTAGCTTATTTTATCACTACAAAAGTTCCGGTCTTTTTTTGTGGTTAAAATTAAAGAAAAGTAAAAGCACTAAGAAAAGAGTTCTTCGTAGTTAGGTGTTTCGTCGGAAAATTCAGTAATAATTTTAGTTAAGGACAGATAATCGATGAAACGAGCCGAACGCGTTAATTCTTTACCATGACTAAGTAAGACAACTAACGGGGCAGTTAATGCTTGAAAATGACCTGCGACTTCCGGAAACTTGCTACCGTCAAAATGATAAATAGGTACATCTTGTCCAAAACGAGCTTCTAGTTGTGGCTTTACAGCAACACAAATACTACATCCTGGTTGGGAAATATAGGCAATCGCTAATTTTTCTTGATTTAATTGTTGTAAGTCTTGATTAAAATTTGTGACCTGAATCATATCGTTCACCTGCTTTTTATTCAATTTCAACTTTAATTTAAGATTTTGGTCAATAAAAGTCAAATAAACTGTCTGCTCCTTTTCAAAAAGTAAATGAAAGATTAATTTTTTTATCTCTAGCTTGTGGGTTTTAGTAAAAAAGCGTATATTAAGGCGACGAAAAAACAAAATAAAAAAATATTTTCTTATCTTAATCCTTTTGCTAAGGGATTTTTATTGTGATGAAAAAACAAATCTGATGACCAGATTGAAATGAATAAAGGAGTTTTTTATGTTTAATCATTTACCTGATTCGATTTTACAAATGAGCATGATATTTTTATCGATTGTGATTGAAGCTTTACCTTTTGTATTATTGGGCTGTATTATTTCTGGGGCACTTTATGTGTTTTTGACACCGGAAAGAGTGCAAAGGTTATTGCCCCAAAATAAATTAGCTTCTATTATAGTGGGCTGTGTGTTGGGCTTTTTCTTTCCTTCTTGTGAATGTGGCATTGTGCCGATTGTGAATCAATTTGTGCGTAAGGGAGTACCAAATCACACTGCTTTTGCCTTTATGTTAACGGCTCCTATTATTAATCCAATTGTGATATTTTCCACGTTTATTGCATTTGGCAATTCGATGCAATTTGCTTTTTTACGGGTAATAGGAAGTTTAATGGTAGCACTAGTGATTGGTGTATGGTTGGCTTACTTTAATCAACGGAGCATTATTAAAGATGCGACTTTGCAACAAGCGGTTATGAACGTAAAACATTCGCATCACCATCACTTATCTGCAGAACAAGAACATCATGAAAAAACAAAAAAGAGTTTTTTTCAACAAGTCGGACATGTTTTAGAACATAGTGTTGATGAATTTTTTGACACAGGGCGCTATTTAATGATTGGTGGCCTATTGGCTGCAGCAATGCAAACTTATTTACCAACTGGTGTAATGTTGACATTAGGCTCAAATAAAGTTTTAGCCGTTTTTGTGATGCTATTTTTAGCATTGGCAATGTCATTATGTTCAGAAGCAGATGCCTTTATTGGGTCTTCTTTGTTAAGTTTATTTGGTACTGGACCAGTAGTGGGCTTTTTAGTTTTTGGTCCCATGGTCGATATAAAAAATCTGTTAATGATGAAACGTTACTTTAGCGGCAGATTCATCGTCAGTTTAGTAGCGATTATTGTCGTTTGTGTAACAGGTTATGCATTGGTGGTGTCATTATGATTCGATTTTTAATTTTAGGCGGTTATTTTGAATTAATGATGTATTTGCAAGTTAGTGGCAAATTAAATCAATTTATTAACGTTCATTATCGTTACTTGGCTGTTTTATCGATGATCTTATCTTTGCTACTAGCAATGGTGCAATTAGTTTTATGGGTGAAAGCAGATGGTAAAACAAAAGAACACCATCATGAAGAGGGCATGGAACATGAACATGGGTTGAAAAAAAGATACCAACGCGTGATTGCGTATGTTTTATTAGCGCTACCGGTGATTGTTGGGACTTTTTTCCCAGTGGTAAGTTTGGATACAACAATTGTGCAAGCAAAAGGGTTTCAATTTCCCATTAGTAAAGAGTCTGTAGGAGATCCCCAAATGCAGACACAGTATCTCCAACCCAACACAAGTATGTATTACAATAAAACTGAGTATCAAAAACAAATGGATAAACTGATGAAAAAATATGATCAAGCCGGTACATTAGCTGTGACAGAAGAAAATTATTTAGAAGTCATGGAACTAATTTACAACTATCCAAGTTCATTTATTGGACGCAAGATTAGTTTTGATGGTTTCATCTATCATGCCAAACAAGACAAACAAGAAGATGATTTTGTTTTCCGTTTTGGAATCATTCATTGCGTAGCTGATTCAGGTGTTTTTGGTCTACGTATTCATTTGCCAGAAGGAACGGCTTTGAAAAATGATCAATGGGTGCATATTGAAGGGGTTATTCAAAGCAACTTTTATCAACCGTTAAAAAGAGAATTACCAGTGGTACAGACAACAAAAACAAGTACGATTACCGCACCGAAAAATCAATATGTTTATCGCTCATTTTAAGCTCTTTTTTGTAGAAAAAAATGTTAAAATAAGAAGTGGATTTCATAAAAAAAACATATTCCTTTGCTAGGATAGGAATTGTAGACGCTTTGTTTGTAGTTTCAGATAAGTTTTAGTAAAATGAAAAGTAGCAATAGTGAGAAGAAAGAGGTGTTAACTGTGGGGTTTACAGATGAAACAGTCCGTTTTGATTTTGACGATAGTCGCAAAAAAGAAGTGAGCGAAACGTTGGCCATTGTTTATCGCGCTTTAGAGGAAAAAGGATATAACCCAATTAATCAGATCGTAGGGTATTTACTTTCCGGCGACCCGGCTTATATACCTCGTTATCGTGATGCACGTAATTTAATCCGTCGTCATGAAAGAGATGAGATTTTAGAAGTCTTAATTCGTTACTACCTTGGTAACCATGGGATTAGTCTTTAATGCGGATTATGGGATTAGACGTCGGCTCAAAGACTGTCGGAGTAGCTGTTAGTGATTTATTAGGTTGGACTGCCCAAGGAGTGGAGATTATCCGCATTGATGAAGCCCAAGGAGAATTTGGTTTTGACCGAATAAAAGAGCTGGTAGCAGAATACGAAGTGACACAATTTGTGGTCGGCTTACCAAAGAATATGAACAATACTATCGGCCCACGTGCCGAAGCGTCACAGGCGTATGGTAAAAAATTGGAAGAGCTTTTTCATCTACCTGTTTTTTATCAAGATGAACGCCTAACAACAGTTCAAGCAGAGCGCATGTTAGTTGAACAAGCCAATACATCACGTGCTAAGCGCAAAAAGGTAATTGATAAATTAGCCGCCGTGATGATTTTGCAAAATTATTTAGATCGCAGCGATACCAAGTCGCCTTTATAGGAAAGAGGAAAGTATATGACAGAACATAATCACGACCACAACCACGATCATGAAGGACATGAACACATTACCTTAGTAGATGATCAAGGCAATGAAACACTTTACGAAATTTTATTAACCATTGATGGCCAAGAAGAATTTAATCGTAATTACGTTTTATTGTATCCAGCAGGCGCGTCTGAAGACGAAGATGTTGAATTACAAGCCTATGCTTACATCGAAAATGAAGATGGCACAGAAGGCGAATTAGAACAAATCGAAACAGAAGCAGAATGGGATATGATTGAAGAAGTCTTCAATACATTCATGGCTGAAGAAGAAGAATAGTCTTAAATCTCTAGAAACCTTGCCCTGCAAGGTTTCTTTTTTTGACTTATTTATCATTTCGTCAGAACCCATGCAGATTACCTTAGCTGTACACGCAAAAACTCAGAGCATAATTGAAATACACTCTGAGTTAATAGATCAAATATTTTACTGTGACATAAAAATGAGTTAACTATTTTTTGCAACTGAAATTTATTCTCTACTATTTAGTAACCTGTAAAATTAAACCGTTAAATATTTTTCAAAAAAAGCAGTTAATTTTTCGACTGCGGGATCGACCGCTTTTGGTTGATCGTATAAGTCATAGTGGCTGATATTAGGTAAAACTAGAATATCTTTTTCCTTTGATGCTGCTCTGGTATAGACTTCAAAGCCATTGCGGTAAGAAGCAAAGCCCCCCACTTTATCTCCAACGATAATCTGAAGGGGTTGGGTTAAGAATTTTTCCAATAAAATATTAGTATCAAAACCAAGAATAGCTGCATAGTTTGTAAATGGTACCAAGTTTGTTGCAAGTGAATTGTAACCTCTGTCTGTGCGGTAGTAGTCGACAGCTTCTACAAAATCAATATCTGTCATCCCAGATTCTTTTAATTCTTTTGGTGAATTGGGAATCCAATTTACTTCCAAGACATCTGCGCCACGTGCTTCTGCTGTGCGTTGTTGCCCAATTTTATCTAGCATGGCCAATAAATTATCTTCTGGACCAAAAGCACCACGGAATGTTGCACCAATATTAGCCGGAGCAACACCTGCGACAGCTTTAATGCGGCGTTCTGTTTTTGCAGCATTAATCGTGTAACCACCACCTGCACAAATGCCTACTGCGCCAATTCGATTTTCATCGACATAATTAAGTGTAACGAGGTAATCAATAGCTGAACTAATATCCTCAGTACGTACAAAAGGATCTTCTGTATTACGAGGATCACCTTCACTACGGCCTTGATAAGAAGCATCATAAGCGATTGTGACAAAACCATTTTGTGCTAATCTTTCGGCATATAAGCCTGATGTTTGCTCACCTACGCTACTGGTGGGATGAGAAACGACAAGTGCAGGATATTTTTTGTGGGCATCAAAATTATTTGGTACAAAAATATCGCCAACAAGATTAAAATGACGTCCTTTAAATGTTACAGTTTTTTTATCTACCATCCTATTTCCTCCTTTATTAATTCCCTTGTGTTGTTTATGACACACATGTATAATAACTCTCGAGATGAGCAGTAGGCAATTACCACTTAAAGGTAGAATGTAAAATAATACCCACTTTTTCATAAATTGGGTATTATTTAAGAAAGAAGGATAAATAATGCAACTAGAGGGAAAAAAAGTTGATCGTCGGATTTTGAAAACAAAGAAGGCAATCAAAGCTGCTTTTATCGACTTAATTATGAAAAATGAAATTGACGCTATCTCAATTGCGATGATCACAGAACAAGCTGATATTGGACGCAAAACTTTTTATCTTCATTATTATGATAAATACGATTTAATGGATCAGATTATCGCAGAATATTTAGGGCAATTAGGTCTACGCTGTGATCAGAATAAAATGAAGTGCTTAGGCTTTGAAGCCTCCACTTTGGAGTGGTTTACCTTTTTAGATGAGAACTTTTCACTTTTTGCGCGTTTATTTCAAAGTAAGGCGGCTACTTCATTTCGCAAGCAGTTTTTAGTTTTTGTGGGCGAGCAATTGCGTAAAAAAGAAAAATTAGTTGGATCAGCGATTAATCTGGAATTTAAATTACAATTTTTGAGTTATGCAATTACGGGGATTATTGAGGAGTATATTATGAAAGATTACCGACATAAAAAGCAAGATGTAGCCAAACAATTAAGTATTATCGTCAAACAAAATTTAACGCTCTAGCTGAAAATTGTGATGGCTCAATCTTAGTGGCTTAAAAATATTTTTTTTAAAGTAATTGTCAAAAAAATTATATATACGCAAAAAATTAGGAAGAAGGGGTAATATGAAAGTTTTAGTCGTAGGTGCCAACGGGAAAGTAGCACGACACTTTGCAGATCAAGTTAAAGAACACCCTACAATTGCAGAAAAAGCAGTTATTCGCAGTGAGGAGCAGCTTGCATTTTTTAAAAATCGGAAGATTGAAACAGTTTTGTTAGATATTATCAATAACTCAATTGAAGAATTTTCTGCAGCAATGAAAGATGTGGATGCAGTCGTTTTTAGTGCTGGTGCTGGTGGTAAGGGATTGGATAAAACAATTATGGTCGATTTAGACGGAGCGATAAAGATAATGACTGCTGCCCAACAAGCAGAAGTTAAGCGGTTTGTGATGGTAAGTACATTTAAAACTGGTCGCAAAGAAATTAGTCGTGAAATAAAAGCCAATTCTAGTTTAGCTCCATATACAATCGCTAAAAATTATGCGGATGAATGGCTAAAAAATCGGACTGATCTTGATTGGACCATTATTCATCCTGGCTCTTTAACAGATGAGAAGGGGACTGGAAAAATTACTTTAGCGGATAGTTTAACTAAAGAACTTGAAAAAGCGTTTATTTCACGAGAAGATGTCGCTACTGTGATTTTGGCAGTCTTAGAAAATCCCAATACAATTGGTAAAGAATTTGAAATTATTACAGGCGAAACACCAATTAAAACTGCGTTAGAGTCTTACAAATAAATTTTAAATGCATAAATGAAAAAAATGAAGCAGCGTTTTATTTTTAAATCTTTAAGTAAAAATCATAACAGTTGTCTTTGATAGATAAAAAGTATATTTTGAAATTAGTGAAGATACAATCAATTGCTTATGAGTAGTTGTAGATGAACTAATGGAGGGGTAAGCGTGAAATTTACGAAGCGTCGTAAAAATAAGGATAAGTTAACAGATAATAAAGAAGTGGTCACGGTAGAAAATAAAGTGGACGTAGATGATGTCGATGATGCGGCCTTTCAATCTTTTTTTGGTGATGTCTTAAAGAGGCTCCCCGCTCCTGCGGCAAAGATTATTTCAAAAACTTTTACTAGCACTAAGAAAAAAGCAGAAGTGTTATTAGCAGATACGCGTGAGCGATTTGATAAGGTATTTGCTGATTTTTTAAAAGATGTTGATTTGCCTACTCGCAAAAAGGCGCACCAAATTATTCATATGGCTTCATTGAGTGCCGCCATTATTGGATTATCGCCCATTCCATTTTCTGATGCTATTTTAATTGTTCCTGTCCAATTAGTGATGATGGCTCGCTTATATAAACTTTTTGGTCGCTCTTGGTCTGAAGGTATTGCCAAAAGCATCACCAAAGAATTAGTCGTTGTTAGTTTTGGTCGAAGTGCGGTGGGAAATGTTTTGAAATTTATTCCAGTGGCCGGAACAATTAGTGGCGGTGCAATTAACGCGGTGGTAGCCATGGCGATTACGGAATCTTTGGGCTGGGTAACGGTTAAGATGTTATATGACGGCGAAGATATGTTTGAGCAGGTGATGTCATTTAAAGGGCAATTTAATACCTTATTTAAGGCATTACAGTCTGCTAGTAAAAAATAAGACGATTTAAAAAGATATAAATGAATAGATTATGTACCGCCCCCCAAAAGTTAGACTAAAAATCTAACTTTTGGGGGGCGGTCTTTTTTAGCTATAATGCATGAATTAGCGAATTGATTGCAGTGCCACTAAGATAGTTTCTGTGACAAAATCGCAGTCTGCTGAAAGTTTTGGCACATAAAATTGTTCATGAAAAAGCAATTCTTCCAGCCTTCTTTGGTCTGCCACTGCTTGGGCAAAAAAGTTAATTAATTCTAAAACTTCACGAAAGTTTGTGATTAATTGTGCGCCCAAAAGTAAATGGCTTTTTTTATCAAAGATAATTTTGATGGTCAAGGTAAAATTCGCATATTCAGGTAAATCAGAATAGTGTTGAAAATTTTTAGTCACGGTATGAATAGTAAAGTCTTGTAGGGCAGCTTCTGTGGCGGTGATACCAGTACTACCTAAATAATAGTCAAAAATTTTTGTAGCAATAGTACGTTCCATCGGCTTAATTGCTATATTTGGAATACCTGCTATATGGCTTGCGGCAATAAGGGCAGTTTTTCTTGCGATTGAAATTAGTGGGATATATGCTTTATTGATTGCTGAACTAAAAGGAACTTTTACTAAATCACCAATCGCATAAATATATGGATCTGTCGTTTGCATATAAGCGTTGGTATTAATCGTTTTGTCAAAATCTACAGCTACAGTAGAAGGAACAATAGCAATATTTGGTTTAGGATTAATTGCCAGAACTGCTACATCACTAGTTTTTGTTGTATTGTCAAAAAAAGATAGTTTTATCCCTTTGCCTTTTTTTTTCGACTGATAAAAAGTCTTATTGAAGACAAAAGTTAAACAGTCGGGTTTGTGTTCTAATAATATTTGTGTGATTTCTTCGTCAAAATAGCGAAATAAAGGACGACTCATCCGCTCAAAAATAGTAATTTCTTTATTTTGCAACAGGGCCAAACTGCTTGCTAATTCTAAACCGATTAATCCCGCCCCGATAATGGCAATATTTTGACTGTTCGCCAGTTTATCATAAGCAGAGGCTGTTTCACTAGGGGATTTATATGTTAGTAGTTTCAAATCTTCAGCAGTTTTATTTGTTTCAGGCAAATAAAATTTAGCAGATCCCATCGCCAATATTAAATAATCATATGATAGGTGTTTTATTTTGTTAGAAGTAGAGTATAAAATTTTCTTTTCAGCCGGCAAAATAGTAGTTACTTGGCAATCAAGTAAGACACTAATCCCTAGCTCTTCAAGTGTTTCTTTTTTAGTAAAATCTTTTGTATGAATAGTTTCATCTGACATAGAGCCTTCAAAAATGAAATTTATACTACTGGGTATGAACCCTAATTTATTATTTTCATTTATAAGAATAACTTCATCTGTTGGTTTTAGTTGTTTTAAATAGCCCGCAGCAGATGTGCCTGCGTGGGAGCCGCCGATTATTATAATTCGCATGGTATTTCCTTTCTTGTATCAGCATGTAAAATTTCTTGGATTGGTAGTAAATTAATTTGATCTACTTGATTTGTATAAAAAAAGTGATCAAATGAAAAGCTATATTGGCAGGCATTGGTATCTGCGATTAAAATATCGTAATGCTTTGATTCATCGGCTATATCAATTGAAATATTTTCAAATTGTTTATACGTCCGTTGTAGTTGGTCAATGTAAATCATGGATAATAACGGCGTTTTACTTAGATGTACGCCAATTGAAATCGGACGTTTGTGTTCTAAAATGTGCATAATTACATAGGAATAAACCCAGGATAAATAGAGTTTGTCATAGTAATCAAATTTTTGTCCTATCACTTTTTCGGTTGTTTGAATTAAGCGATCAATTAGTGACTGCTCCGAAGTTTTAACCAATTTATGGCGTAGATGTTTAAAAAAAGTTTCATTATTGTAATCGATAATTTTCCCTTTGAGATAGAGTAATTTGGAATGTGTTTGTGATAAAAGAAAGCGAGAATAAAAATCGTTAAACATTTGATTACTTTTTGTTTCAAGTGATAAAGCCAAATCGATTTGTTCCAAAACAAGTTCATTTAAGTCGACAACATCAGCTAAATAAGTCGGCCAGCCATCTGCACTTAGTTCGTAACGAACGTGCATCGCGTAAGGAAATGAAGAGAGTAAAAATAGGTAAATATAGGCAGCACTATAATCAGAACCAAAGACAGCCGAATAGCTTAAAGAGATAAAGTAAGTTTCTTTTACAAGTTGAAAGACCGGATCTAAACGAAATGAGTTTAAAAGCTGGAAAGCAGTTTTCGATAAGGTTTTATTCCGGGAACTACTGACTTTTAATGTTTGACACCAAAGAGAAATTCTTAAGCGCGTAATCGGTGTTAAATGGATATCAATTCGCTTTTCTAACAAATCGGTAAATCGTAGAATATCTTGATCGCAAACAAATTGTTCAATTTCTGTTTGGGACATCGAATTCCAAAAAAATTGAAAGTAAAAATGACACCATTGCAGATCATCACCGTGAATTTTACCATTTTTGATCACAAGCTTAAATTCAGCTAATAGCTTATTCGCGTGGTTGATATTACGATAAACGGTCGCTTCACTAATAGCCAATTCTTGGCATAGAATAGGAACAGTATAGGTTGTGTTGTTATATAGATACCAAATAAGTTTATAAAAAAGAGACCCTCTTATGAATTCATAATATAAGGTCTCGAGATCTTGTTGATGATAATCGTTTATTTTGTAACTACTTGTTTTTTTGTAATAGTGAATATGCATATTCAAGCGTAGTTGTGTCATCAAATCATTTAATTCTTCATAAGACCGTTCCAAAATGAATGTAGAAATATTCAATTGTTCTTTTATTTCTTCTTTTTTTACAGAGCCTCCTTTCTCGATTAAGAATAACAGGATAGAAAATTGTACTTTTGTTTTTTTATCAAAGAAATCTCTAAAATCCATTATCGTTAATCCCCGTTTCTCAAGTACATATTATCTATCTTTGTACTTGTTTCATTTTATTTGTATTATTATAAAGCTTTATTATAACAATTTTTTATCACGTATTTTAATTTTTTTGTGAATAGTTGATAAATAATCCGCTATATTTCTTTTATCATGAAGGTGTGGAAATGATAAGTGAAAGGGGGATGTTTATAAACATGCACAAACACAAAAAAAGGTTTATTTCTTTGATAGTCGTAACTTTTTTTGTCATGTCATTTTTTATTACTGTTGGTGCTGTTACTGTAAGTGCCATATCTATCAATGATTTTGACACCTCACAATTAAAAACCAACTCTGCTGATTTTACTTTGTCTACTGATACGGCTGAAAAAAATGGTACGCTCTTACAGCTTAATGTTCACAATAAGATCCAAGATGATACTTCTTTTCAATTAGAAATTACATACGATGGTATGAAAAAGAATGTAGTTTTGCAAAACCAAACAAAACAATTATCAATTGAAAAAAATGATGCGGGTTATTATGAGCTACCAAATGAAGATGCTACGTGGCTTTTTGAAGTAGGAGAAGCAAAAAATATCGTGGTTGCCGTCAATGCAAACGAAAATAAAGAACATTTGGGAGAATTACATGCCTTTTTATCTACAAATCAATTCACTGATGAAGAGATGACAGAAGAAAGTGAAGATACACATTCTTCGACTACTAGTGAGGAAATGATAAATGAAAGTAGTGTAGCTAAAGAAACTGAAAATACGACTACAAGTATGACTGAAACCACACAAACAAGTTCTTTGTCACAAATAAAAGAGTCTAAATCTGCTGAAAACGGACAATCTCGTAGTAAAAAAGCAGTCCGAGACGGATTAACAGGTAATCCTGAAGTGCCAAAAGGAGCTATTTTATTAGATGGCATTTTTGGTGATATTAATGAAGCCGGTAGTGGTAGTAAAGGAAATAGTGGTGTTAATACAATTCATGACCCTGATGTTAATAATGGTATGCCTTATTCTGAAATTACACTTTCTGGTAAAAAGAATTGGCTTTCTATCTGGTCTAATGATCAATATAAAATGGACTTTTCCGATAGTTTTCATGGGCGCACATATATTAACTTCGGTGAAGGAACGGATGCGGATGGATTGGCTTTTGTTATGCAAAATGATAATGCTAATGCGCTAACAGGCGCAAATACGTCAGATGATGGTCAAAACTTAGGGGTTTATGGTAACAACAAAACGAATATATTGGGAATGAATAAGCCCAATGAAAAAGCAGTTCAAAATTCTGTAGCAATCGAATTTGACTTATATACCAATAACAGCGGTGCTCATCTATTTGATGAAACAAACGCTATTACACCGCATATGGCTTACACATTTCCTAGTAATTTGAAAAAAGGTTATAAATCAAACAGTATACTTGGAGAAAATCATTGGGGAATAGGGGATACAGCAATTGTGCGACATCAAGATTCAAAAATTTTGAACGGAGTAGTAGGGGATAATATTCGTGATGGTACTTGGTATGAATTCCGTTACGATTTTGATGTGACAACACAAACTTTTTCTTATTATCTGAAAAATCCGCTGACAGATAATAAAACGGAGGTTGTTACGATTCCATGGGATGATTTAAGTTCAGAATTGGCGTTGTCTGATAATAATATGAAGGCTTATTGGGGCTTTACTGGTTCTAATGGCTCAGCGCAAGGGACAGTCAAATTTGTCTTTACTCAAGTGCCGGTTAATTTGAGTACGCAAATTGAAAATGATGTATTAGTCGATGAAGAATCAATTGTTGATGTGGATGAACATGATCAATTTAGTCCCGAATTACCTAGTGCTTCTGATAAAGACGAACTTACTTTTCGTACGCACTTTTCTGTAGAAGAAGGAGAAGCGGGCTTAGATATTACAGCTTGGAAGTCAACAATTAGTGGCAATGATATTGATTTAACACAAGATTTAACCAATGTTTGTGCCCAAATGGATGGGAAAACCTATAGCGGAGAAGCTGTTGTTAATGAGCAAACAGGTGAAATTGAGGTTACTTTTTCTGATTTAGTCGTTCAACCAGGACATGATGTCTATCTGTCTTATACCGCCAAGCCATTACAACATATTGAAGCAAGTAAATCCTATTTTTCAAGTCAAGTATTGACAACCGAGATTGGGAACGATACTTCCAGCGATTTTTTAAGTAATCAAGTAGCTTTTTGGTTTAGAGGTAATCAGCCACCGGTATTAAGTCAAGTAAAAACAGAAAAAGACACTTTTTCTGATTTTGTTGATTCCTTTGGGTACTCTTTTTCTTATCAAGATGTAGATGATGATGATCTAACCTTTGATGTTGCAATTAACGGCATTTTAGTAGCAGAAAAGCAACCGTTAAAAGGAACGAGCCTGAATCAAATTTTTCAAGCTAACGAAAACGAAAAAATTGACTTATTAAATGATACGACGGCTTTTAAAACAGGGGAAAATATATTAACAATTACACTTAGTGATGGTATTCATGCTGCTGTGACGAAAGAAGTTTCTTTTACAGTGGTAGGGTACTTTGGTTTTGAAGAATTAACCGATCATTATGAGTGGCAATATGCGAAATCTGATTTAGGTAAGACAGATGTTGGCATGCCACGGCAAAAAGAGATGAAGATTAAGATTAGAGATACCAGACAGTTAAATCAAAGCGAAAATGTAAAAGTGAAATTTAGTGCAACATCAACTGACGGTGCTTTAGAAACAGAACGATTTGTCTTTGATGATCAACCTTTGGACGATTTGTCTTTACCAATTAATAAAGAATTGGTTTATGCCAAAGACCAAGGTTTACTGTTGAAATTAAACGATCAAACTAACGCAAAAAAAGTCACAGGAAATGTAGTGTGGACAATTGTAGATGCACCGTAAAGGAGGACTGAAAAGATGAAAAAAAATAATAAGCGATTAAAAAAATTTCTTTGCGCATGTATCATCTTTTTCTGCCTAAGTGGCTATGCTCCTTCTGTCAGAGCTGCTACTGTGTCTGATCACGATCAAAATAGTAGTGTGATTGAATTGTATAAAGGAAATTCAGCAGATGACCAAATAAGTAATCCAAGTAGTAAACACGGGAGCTATCCACAAACAGGTGAGCTAAAAACAATGGGCTATTCTTTTTTAGGTACAACTGTTGTATTACTCGTGTTGATTACTTTTTTTAAAAAAAGGAGGCAACTAGATGAAGAAAATTAGTTTAAGTTTTTTCAGTCTCTTGTTTTTAATCTTTTTTAACAGTGGCATTACTTACGCATCTGTTGGACAAACGAGTTTAGAAATTACGCCGTTAGATGAAGTTTTACCCCGTATTTATTACATTAGTGATTTAGATTTTGGTTCACATTCACTCGCCCAATCCAATCAAACAATCCATCCTAAGGAAGATTTGATTATTAAATTATTAGATGCTAGAAAAAAAACACAAAAGTGGCGTCTAGAAGTGAAATTTTCCCCTTTAAAAAGTAAAGAAGAAATTTTAACGGATGTCCGTTTTAATTTAAAAGAAGGTATTTTAACTGGTGAAAATACAGCAGAAGTTACGAAAAAAGAGTTGAGTCAGTCATTAGATGATGCAAAATATCAAGGAATTCTAGAATCTCAGGCAACTTCTGCTCGTGGTTGGTTAACTTATCGGATCAAAAAAGAGGATATTTCACTTTACTTTGGTAAAAATAACAAAGCAGGGAAATATCAAGCAGTAAATAATTGGCGTTTTGTCAATGCTGTATAGTCGGGAATAACAATTTTCATATTAAATTGTTAAAATATAAAAATTTAAAATAAAAAATTGGAGGAAGTAACAATGAAAAAACTACTAGGGACATTATTTTTAAGTGGAATTATTTTAGGTAGTACAACACCAGCTGCACTAGCGGCAGAACAAGAACTTAACTCAGGAGATGGGATCACAACATTAGAAATTACAGATTATACCATTGACCCAGATACAAACTTACCTTCTGATCCAGGTTCATTTAAGTTGAATGAAGTTCCAGATATTGATTTCGGACAACATGCATTAGATAGTGTAGCAGCAGAAAACCAAACATTTACTGGTACTTATGTAGGTGACTTTAATATCACTGATACACGTCCAACGCAAGCTTCCATCGATACTGCAAAAAGTCAAATTGCAACTGTTACCCCTAGTGACAAAGTAACACAAGAACAAATTGATGCAGCAAAAGACAAGTGGGATCAAGCAGTGGCAGCATCAGCTTGGCGGATTGATGCAACAGCAACTCAATTAGACGCAATTGGTACATCTTTAAAAATTGGGGATGTAGAAGTCTTAGGTGAAAGTGGCACTGTTTTATCAGAAGCTGCGACAGCGCCTGTTGGAACAAAATCATATTTAGACCAATTAAAAAGTCCTGTCTTAACAATTGCTAACAATAATTTAAGTATTCAAAAATACGAAGGTACAATTAGCTATTCTGCAATCAATGCATTGTAAAAGAACTTTTCTATTAACTTTTTAGCGTACTGGTAGTGAAAATTAAAGTTTTACAGCATTAGTATTTAGCTTTAAAAATGGCGGTTATTTGCAATCTGAGACTGTGACAAGTTTTTGTCACAGTCACTACATAATGGAGGAATAAAAGTGAAGAGCAAGTTATTGATTTGTTTACTTTTTGTGACGTTTTTTTTACCAATAAAAGGCTATGCAGCAGAAACAAATAATGTTGATTACAGTGTTGAACCGATTTTACCGTCTAACCAAATCGACAGGGGAAATACATTTTTTGATTTAAAAGTTCAACCGAAAACAGAGCAGAAAATTCAACTGCAAATTAATAATTTTGCCAAAACTGAACAAACCTTTCAAATTAGCGTAAACGATGCCAAAACAAATAGTAATTTAGTTATTGATTATAGCCAAAAAAATAAAACACAAACAACTAGTGAAAAGCAACTGTCTGATTGTTTTAATTATCCCAAAAAAGTAACGATTCCAGCTCAAAAAGCTGGCATCGTTAGCCTAACGTTAAAAGTACCAAAAGAAAAATTTGATGGAATTTTACTAGGCGGGATTCAAATAAAAAAAGATTCAAATGCCAAAAAAACTAAAATTAATGGTATTACGACCGATTATGATTATATTGTCGGGGTAATGTTAAGTGAAACAGACAAAGTAATTACACCAAAGTTAACGTTAGAAAGTATTAAACCAGATGTCATTCATAATAATGCTGGCATAAAAGTGACACTTAAGAATAGTCAGCCGATTAATCTTACCGCAGTCAAAATGCAAGGCAATATTTATAAAGCAGAAAAAAAAGAGCCCGTTATTACCCGTGTCATTGAAAAAGGCAGTATAGCGCCTGCCTCTACTTTTGATTTGGCTTTTTATAACGGACAGCAAGGCACAACTAAACCGCTTAAAGCAGGAAAATATCGGCTTGAGTTAACTTTTCAAGATGAAAAAAACCACCGGTGGGATTTCAAAAGTGACTTTACTATCAGCAAAAAGCAGGCTGAAGTGGTAAATAATCAAGTCTTCGTTGTAAAAAAAGATAATACTCTTTTATATATTGTGATTGGAATTTTATTGGCTTTGTTATTTGTGGTTATTTTGCTGTGGTTAAAGCATCGAAAAAAGAATGGGACTGAATGAAAAATAGGTTAAAGAATTTTACTTCTCGTTGCAGGATGAACAACCAATAATAACTCTATAGCAGAGGCGGTTTTCATAAGTGATGAAATTTTAGATAGTCTATATATTCATATAGGAGGAAAGAAGATGAACTTATCGAGGTTAAAAAAGCTTGCTATGGTCTTTGTGGTCATATTGATGGCTTTCAATCAGATTAGTAGCGTGAATGTAGTAGCTGCAACAAAAGCTCAAGGAGATGATCCAGGAGTAACTATTCATTCTCCTGAAAAAATAAACTCTCAAGGGCTAGTTGACATTGATGTAACACTTTCAGCCTCTGCTGGAAAATTAAGTGAGAACGGTCAGATAGAGGTGAAAATTCCTAAAGAAATAGTGGACGATCCCATACAGTTATCTTCCATGATTAGACTTACAGACCCCTTTTATTTAAATGATCTAGCTTATAGGGAGGACGGAATTGGAAATTATATTTTAAGTGTCAATTATGATGCAACTAAAATAAATCAAAATGAGGCAGTAGGATATAGCTTCACGATAGAATTTAGAGCTCCATATTTTACAGATAATACAGCCGTAGCTGATAATGTTGCTTTTACCTCAGATCTAAAAATTTCTAACAAGGTCGTAAGCACGGATAGAGATAGTTCTAAAACCCTACCTTCAACTAAAGGAAATCCGGCTTTTTTAAAGTACAGTGGCTCGGGTTCAATTAACGATAATGGTGTTACAAAATATGTCATGTCACCAAGTAACTCTCAATTGAATAATTTTGTGATTGTATTTAACTACAACCATCAAACTTATGAGAACGTTACAATATCTGATACTCTACCTGAAGGATTAAGTTTAGCGGATACTTATCCGTTATTTAATGGTGCACCAGGCAATACTGAACGTGTAGGCCACTTATACGTTTATAAAGTAACCGTGGATGACAAGGGTAATCCTACTAATCCACAACTAGTAACCGATAACTTTTCTAACAATATCCAAGCAGATAGTAGAGGATTTTCTTTACATTTAGGAAAAGTTGAAGCAAATGAGTCTTATGCAATTACCTATGGAGCAGTTGTAAACGAAGGATACACGGTAGAAAATTTTGGTACACAGTATAATCAAGCTACATTAATGAATGAGACAGTAGAGCTTTATAGTAGTAAGGTTCCTTTGATTATGCAGGACTTATCACCATCCGCAACTAGCTTAAAAAAACAGGTAAATCAAGATTTATTGGCAACAAATAGTGCAAGTCTAGTGTATACACTAACTTTAAGAAATAATACGGGTAATCTTAAGGCTGGAACAGTAGTATCCGATCCATTGCCAGATTATGTTTCCTTTGACTCTACATTATCGAATAACAATTTTAGTGATGCGGTCTATGACAAAAGTACAAACACGGTAAGTTATACGCTGTTGAGTGATATACCTCAAGGAGAAAGTAGAGAAATTCAGCTTAAAGTTAATTATACAAATAGTTCAGCTCAGATTGGGGATAAGATTATAAACAAAGCTAGCTATGTCTACGCTGGTTCGACAATATATAGTAATGATTCAGTAACTATTATATCAGGGTCAGCTGTCTTGCAAAAATTAGATAGCAAATCAGCTAAACCATTAGCTGGCGCTATATTTAAAATTATAGATAATGAAGGAAGTATAGTTGCTGATAATCTTGCAACAGATGCTGATGGAAAAGTAAATTCAGGTTTACTCTCACCCGGAGAATATTCATTTGTAGAAACTAAAGCGCCTGAAGGTTATGTTTTAGATACTACTCCGAATAAATTTACTGTGACTAGTAATCAAGAGACTCAAGTTAATATGACTATGTATAATACACAGTCAACGAGAATATCTGGAACAAAAACATGGATTGATGATAATGATGCTAACAAATTACGTCCTGAAAATATAACAATAAATCTATATAGAGACAACCAAAAGATTGATTCTAAAAAAATAGGTGCAGTAAACAGTTGGAAGTATTCTTTTACAGATCTTCCTAAATATAATAAAAATGGGAAAGAATATGTGTATTCAGTGAAAGAAGTTTCAGTTAAGAACTATACTTGTGAACAAGATGGTTTTAATTTTATTAATACACTGAATAAAAATGAAAAGCCATCTATAACACCACCAAGTTCAGAAAATACCGGCACGGTTTCTTCATCGACACCTCTTGAAACAAATAATTTAGAGGGTAACAAAATTAAACCGACAAATGGAAAATCATATCCTAAAACTGGAGAAAAAAGTTCGTTTGGGCTTGTGGTGGGCGGTATTATCCTGATACTTTTATCTGTTTGTTTTTTTTATAAAAGAAAGAGAGTTTAGAACTAGCTTAAGTAGGTTCTAGACTAACTATCATATTCTGCGATAAAAGATATATAAAGAAGGCAATATTCTTTTATATATTGTGATTGGAATTTTATTGGCTTTGTTATTTGTGGTTATTTTGCTGTGGTTAAAGCATCGAAAAAAGAATGGGACTGAATGAAAATAGGTTAAAGAATTTTTTCTTAACTTACATGGATATAAGTTTCTCACTTTGTAACGAATATGTGGATTTCCTCTTGGACTACACTGGACTAAGTTATATTTTTACTAAAATTTTGATGGAAAAGGAAAATATAAACATGAAAATATTTAACAAAAGGAATGGATTGAAGCGTATTTTTACTATTGGGGTCAGTTGTGGAATTATACTAAATGTCTTTGCTCCTGCTTTTGTTGTGCGTGCGGATAGTCAAAGTACACAGACGGCACAGGAGACTTTTATCGCAACTGATTCTTTGGCGTCTCAAAAGGAAAGTGACTTAAATTCTACAGTAGAAGAGGCACGTATTTGGATTCCCAATGAAACAGTGCGACAAGCCATTAATAAAGCACTTAAACGAACAATCGATATTAATACGTATTCACCAACAAAAAGTGAATTAGCGTCTATTAAAGGAGACTTTAGACTAGACTTTAAAGATCCGGTTGATTCCCTTGAAGGTATTCAATATTTGACTGGAATTTCTAGTTTATACACGACAAATACAAAAATTCTCAATGAAGAAGAGTTAAGTAAAATTGGTGAGCTAACACAGTTAACGTATTTGAGTATGGGCAATAGTAATCTCACTTCGATTGCTTTTGTCAAAAATCTAACAAATTTGACGGGAATGGTTTTACCAAATAATGCTGTAAGAGATGTAAGTTTCAGTCATGATTTTTATTATTCAAATAACCGCAAACAGTACAATTTTCAATCGCAACAAATTGAGGAGACAATTGAAACAACCCAAACAAGTAATGTGACTATTCCTGAATTAAAAGTGATCGGTGTTAATAATAATCAAGTTTCTTTTGAGAGATTTGCTATTAATAGCTCAAATAATCCCAATCATGTCGAAAATAATTTTATAATCGATAATTTAAAACCAGGTGAAGTGAAAAAATTTACTTATCGTTTTGCGGATCGAAGCATCAATCACGCCGGTGCTTTTAGCGGAACGGTCACAATAACGGTCAAAAATACTTTAGAAGAAGCCATGCCTTTGACAGTGAAGTATCAAGATGTTAATGGGAATCAGATTGCTGAAGATCAAGTGATAAACGGTTATATTGGTGATTCATATGATGTTTCTACAGAAAAGTATAATTTAAAAATTGATGGCTACACTTTAAAAGAAGTACAGGGAAGTCTCAATGGTATTTTGGCAGAGACGCCCCAAACGGTTACTTACATTTATGAAAAAAATGCAACGAAGGCAAAAGATGTTGTTGTTCACTACCAAGACGCGAACGGTAGTAAAATCGCTGATGATCAATTTTTTTCCGGAAATGTGAATGCTCCTTATGACGTATCGACAAAAGAATATCAGCTTGAAATATCTGGCTATACATTAGAAAAAGTTGTAGGTAGTGTAACAGGCTTTTTATCTGAAGAAGAGCAAAATGTGACGTATGTGTATGAAAGAGCAGAAGGGCAACCCGTGACTGTAAACTATGAAGATGAAGAAGGTAATAGTCTAAGTCCATCTGAAATTCTAAACGGCAAAATTGGTTTGCCTTATGAAACAACGGCAAAAACAATCGCAGGATGGGTATTAAAGACAAGCCCTGAAAATGCGCAAGGAGTATTTTCTGAAGAAAAACAAACCGTGACCTATGTGTATAGCAAACTTTCTGATAATGAAAAAAATGACGATGACTCTGCCACTATTGGTAAAGATAAAATACCAGTTAACCAAGCTGAAACACCAAAAAATAAAGGTAAAACAATAACGACTAAAAATAAAACCACAGTCAGCAAAGATAAATCTTCTCTGACTGCGGATAAATTGCCCAAAACAGGGGAACTAATGAACCATAGTTGGGTTATAATTGGTCTTTTGGTAATTATCGTGGTTTTCTTTATCGTAGTAATCAAAAACACACGTAAAAAATAGCTGTGTAATAAACTGAATACCAGTGCAATATTCCTAATTTTAAGATAGATGAACAGGCAGAGATGTCTTTTCATCTATCTTTTTTATTTATTGTACATTTCTAAAACAGCTAGAACTTTAAGGGTTTCATCATAATAATTTTTTCCTTGAATAGGCTCTTCAATCACCCATTTTTGCGAAGTGACAAGACCGCTATAAGGTTCATCTTTGTAGGCAGCAGCTAAAACTGGAGCAGAAAAACTTTGATTTTGGTAATCAACTAGTGCTTTTCCTTTCAACGTGTAGCCAGCATAAACAAATTTTTGTTCAGTAAAGAAGTCCAACATTTTATTTAAAATAGGTGTCAGCTTCTCGTTATCCGATTGCATTAGGCGTAATGGGATCCGACAAGCATTTGCTGAGTAATCACCATCAAATTGATTGTTAATTTGATTAGGTTTTGCTGGTATCAAAGTGTTATCTGTTTTTATCCAAGCAAAATCAGGCATGAGGCCAGTTTTTGTTTGTTTGCTTAAAATTTGGAGCAATTCAATTCCTCGGGTATTCAATTCATCCCAAAATGGATCTTTCGTAAAATGGTAAAAATCACTAAAATAAGCCGGCATAATATCAGAAGGACGTAAAATTGTACTAGCTTTTTGATCAACTGTGGCCCAATCACCTACCGTTAAAAAGCCGGTGGTTGCATTATAATTATATTGTTTGATATCAGCTAAAAGATTTCTTGCCGCATTGGCGTAGTCGTGTTTACTTTTCGGCCATAATTTGCTTGCTTTAATTAAACTATAAGCGATATCCAAATCACCATCGGTAGCATTGTGCAAACTATCAGACTGCCATTTATTTTTTGTTTGGCTTTGGCGCCACTGCATGAGATGATTGCCTTTACCAATTTGATAGTGGGTATAGTAAGTATAAAGGGCATTAAAATCATCTTGGGTTGCAAAACCTTTTTCAGCCGCTAAAGTCGTGATAACCATTCCATAACCTTGTGCTTCAGAAAGTGCTGTTTGCTTAGTTGTGCCGGTATTAACAAACGCGCCTTCTTTTGTAGAAACGATGTAGTGTTCTTTCCAGTTTTGATAAATCTCGACTTGAATATTGTGTTCATTATCTGCGATGGTTCGAAATAAAATCGCAACATAAGAGGCTAATAATAAAATTGCTACGCCCCATAATAATAATGGCTTTTGTTTCATTGTTGACCTCTACTTTCTAAAAAATATTCTTAGTCATTAAAACGCTGTGTTTTATACCATTTAGTTCCGTCGCGTTTAAAAATTCGATCTAACATCAGAGAAAAAAAGGCAACAACAGATACAGCTAAAAATAGTTGGGAATAAGTGAAATAAGAGGCAACTGAGTATAAAAAGTTTTCCGTTGTTGCCTGCCCATATTGACTTACTAAAGCAACGTTAATTTGCAGTAGATAAATGGCAAACATTAAAGCCCAGTTGACCAGTAAGATTGCAGCAATTTGACGATTACCACCGCCAAAAGTAAAAGGTACTGGTAAGTTTAGCTGGAAAAAATTGAGCAATGTCGTAATCAAATTGGTCCAAAAAATAAGGGTCGAAACGACAATGGCACAATTAAACCAAAAAAAGGTATTGATATAGTAAAAAATTTCCCATTTAATGCGCCAATTACTACGGTCAAATAAGTGTTTTAAATTACCTGTAATAACTTCATAATTTCCTTTAGCCCAACGCTTGCGTTGGTTGTAGTAAACATTTATAGTTTCGGGTTCTTGTTGAAAGGCTTCTGATTGGGCTGCAAGGGCAATTAATTCTCCCTGTTCCATGATTTTAAAAGATAATGCGGTATCTTCTGTTAATGCGCCGTTATCCCAACCACCGATTTTTTTGACATAATCTTTTTTGATAATAAAGTTTGTCCCTGGAATGTGACCAATTTTAAAAAGTTCCCACAGTCCTGTATGTTGAATACGTTGGGTGGTCACGACTTCTAAATTAATACAACGAGTCAAAAAATTTTGTTTATAGTTCCGTGTTTTATTACGGCCGAAAACTGCAGCGTAACGTTTAGGATCTTCTAGTGCTTTTTTGACAAGAAAATATAAAGCATTTTGTTCTGGCATCGCATCAGCATCATAGACACATAACCAATCACCTTTTGCCCTTTTTAGCGCATCGTTTAAAACACCGGATTTTCCGCCTGTTCCTGTTCGCTCAATGATCTGAATATCATGATTTGAAAATTGCCGTAAATTTTTAACACTCATCGCTTCAGCATAGGTATTATCCGTACAATTATCGGCAAAAACTAAAAATTCCAACCGATTGACAGGGTAATTTAAGCGCAAAATAGACTGGACGGTATCTTTAATCACAATTTCTTCATTGTGAGCGGGTACGACAACGGTGATTAAAGGATATTCTTTTAACGGCTCTAAAAAGCGCTTTGGTGGCTTTAAATTTTTTAATAGGAATTTAATTGCACCAAAAACTGTCATCAAAGAAAAGAAGACAGAAATCCAAATTGAAACAATCGTAAAAATCATGAGTCCCTTAGCCATTTAAGTTCCTCCTTTTAAAATATTTCCAGACTCTTGATTGAATAATTAAAGCTGAAATAAAAAGAGCGACGGTTGCAATGAAAAATAAAATAGTAACCACAATACTCAACCAATAAAAAATATTTAACAAGCCTCTCACTCCTTAAACGATGTATTCTGCCATTAAATCTGTTTCCGCTCTGCGATTTAATCTTCCTAAAACTTGTTCTGCTGTTAGTTGTGAATCTCGTTGTAACACAATCATACTTTGGCGAATTGTGATATCTTGTTGGTGATTAAAAGGAATCAGCATTAATTGTGTTTTGGTAATTTGATTCAAAGTCTCTGTCTCTGCGCTACATTGATTGTTAAAAAGTGGAGAGATAACAATAAATGTTCCTTCGTCCACATAAAAAAGTTGTTCTTCTGGCAAACGAATAATTTCTAAATCATCAGCTAAACTAAGCAGTAGTTCATTGGTTTTACTTTCACTTTGATGACGATATTGGTCTAGATTATCAACATAAAACATGGAGATCGCTAAAGAACGATTGAGTTTGGGACGAATGGTCATCGTATTTAAAAACTTATCATAGCGTTCAATAAATTTATTCATCGTACCAAGTCCAGTTAGGGCATCGGTATTTTGTAAAAAAGTCGCAATTTCTTTACGACTACTAATCAGTCGTTTGCGTAAAAAGATATCGGTTTTGATGAAATAACCGGCAATTGTAAAGGTCGGAACAATAATAATCAGATAAATTTTTAACCAGCCGCTCATAACAACAGGGAAAAAGTAAAGTATAAAACTACCAATAGCAATCATAAACATCGTAATAATAACTACAAAAAGAGAGCTCCCCATCATCCCAAATAAAACGCCTAAAAAGACGAGCAAATTTGCATAGTAAAAAGTCTGGCGATCGACAAAATTATATAAAAGCATATCTTGGATTAAACTAAGCACCATTAAAAGTAAGACGCCGACTTCTAATGGAATGCGATAACGAATTTTCTTCACGAATTACACCTCATTTAAAAGTTAGTTAGATTAAAACAAGCCTACCACAGCCGGTTGCATTCTACCTTTATTTTGTTTATTTTTCAAAACAAATCTATTGAAAATTGAATATTTTAATTTTTTTTGAATGTTTTCAGAAAAAGCAAAAAGAATTTTGGAGTGTTACATATTGTTGTTCTGTATTAAAATAAAATGTGATTTAAGTTTGATTTGCTGATATAAACTCAATTTTATCGACTTAATACAGAAAATTTAGTTGTACTATTTTTGGGAGTGTGGTAAAAATAAATAAAAAAGCGCTTGCGTGTAAGTTTCGTTGTAAATATAAAGTCCAATGTGAGGAGTGAGAAAATGAAAGATGCAACAGATTATGCCCTGGCATTAAAAAACGGTACGCTTTCAAATGATGAAGTACTCAAGATAATTGTCCAAAAAGCCCAAGTAAATAAAGAATTAAATGCTTTTATTCATGATTTTGATATAGAAAGTGCAAAGCGTGATTATAAAAAAACAAAAGACGGCATTTTTGGTGGCCTCCCTGTTCCTTTGAAAATTTTAGGCCAAAACAAAGCGGGATGGCCTGCGACATCTGCTTCGAGAATTTTTAAAGATGCAAAAGCTAGTAAAAGCAACAATTATGTGAAAGCTTTGCAAAAAAGTGGATTAACGCCTTTTGGGCAAACCAACGCACCAGAATTTGGTTTTAAAAATATTACTGACCCAACACTTTATGGGCCTAGTCGCAATCCGTGGAATCTTAGTCATTCACCTGGTGGTTCTAGTGGTGGTGCCGCTGCGGCGGTAGCAGCCGGAATTTTCCCTTTAGCTGGTGCCAGTGACGGCGGCGGCTCGATTCGCATTCCCGCTTCTTTTAGCGGCTTAATTGGGTTAAAACCAACACGCGGCACTATTCCCACCGGTCCTGATTCATGGCGGGATTGGCAGGGTGCGGCGATTAATTTTGCGCTGACTATTTCGATGCGGGATACAGAAAAGCTTTTTTATAGTATGAGAGGGCAACATCCTGCGGCACCTTATCAGGCACCACAAAGCGAGTGGGAAAGAAGACCTTTAAAAAATAAATTGAAGATTGCTTACACAACGACTTCTCCTGTGGGCAGTAAAGTATCTCCAGACGCCAAAAAAGCAGTTGCAGATGCGGTTATCTTTTTAGAAAAGTTAGGTCATGAAGTGGTAGAAATTAATTATCCCTTAGATGGTCATCGACTTATCTCTGATTATTACAAAATGAATGGTGCTGAAACGGCGGCGATGTTTGCCGACATTGAACAAGGTATTGGGCGTGCGGTTACAAAAGAAGATATGGAACTAATGACTTGGGGCATTTATCAAGCAGGGTTAAAGACGCCAGCGGCAAAATATGTCGCCACCTTGCAAAATTGGGATCGCGCTGCCTTTGTGATGGAAGAATTGTTTAAAAATTATGATTTATTTTTAACACCCACCACAGCTTATTCTGCACCAAAAATTGATGCCAAATTGCAAAGTGAAGTAATTTTTCAAAAGTTGGCTCAGGCTGAAGAATTAAATGAAATTCAAGCTGATGAATTGGTTTATGAAATGTTTGAAAAAAGTTTAGCATTATCTCCTTTTACGCAATTAGCGAATTTAACCGGGGAGCCGGCAATTAGTTTGCCAACTTTTATTACGCCAGCAGGGTTACCACTAGGGATTCAGTTTATGGCGGCTAAAGGGCGAGAAGATTTATTGTTTCAAATTGGTAAAATTTTTGAATCTGATGGTCAATTTCGTTTACCAAAAGCTTATCAAAATGAGGCTTTTTAAATAAAATATAAGAATTACAGGGGGAAGACAATGAAAAAATGGGCAACAATAATGGTAGTAGCAATCAGTGGGGTAGTTTTAACTGCATGTAGCAGTAATGAAACAAAAGCAAAGACAGTCAAAGATACTAGTTGGAGTAAAGTTGAAAAGGATAAAACCTTAACCGTAGCTACTTCTGGTACGTTATTTCCATCTTCTTATTACAATGACAAAAATGAATTAAATGGCTATGATGTGGATATTGCCAAAGAAGTAGGCAAACGTTTAGGGGTCGAAGTTGTCTTTAAAGAATACAATGTGGATGGTCAGATTGCTTCGATTAATCGTAATGAAGCAGATTTTGCCGCTAATGATTTTGGCTTGTCAAAAGAGCGGGCCAAGAAATTTTCTTTATCTGTACCGATTAAATATTCTTTTGATAGCATGATTGTTAGAAAAAGCGATGATTCAGGCATTCATTCTCTTGAGGATTTAAAAGGGAAAAAAGCGGCGGGAGAACCTAACACTAGTTACATGAAAATCGCTGAAAAATATGGTGCAACACCAGTAACTTATGATAATGCTACCAACGATCAATATTTAACCGACGTTGCAAATGGTCGGACTGATGTTATTTTAAATGATTACTATTTACAAAAAATGTCTGTTGCTGCGCTACCAGATATCCCTGTGAAAATTTTAGAAGATGTGTATTTCAACGCTAATCATACCGGTTTTTTATTTGTTAAAGATCACAAAGCGTTAAAAGCTAAAGTTGATGCGGCATTAAAGGAAATGCAAAAAGACGGCACTTTGAAAAAAATCTCTGAAGCGTATTTCCAAACCGATGTTTCAGTTAAACCAAAACAAGAAATTAAAGAAACGGTGTCAGCGGATTAATGTATATCCCAAAACTTGATTTTCCTTTAATGATAGAGTCGTTACCGTTTGTTTTACAAGGATTACGTTATACGTTAGGAATTAGTATTTTAACGTTTTTATTAGGTAATATCATTGGGATTTGTTTAACGGTACTTTCTTTTTTGAAAAGTAAACTATTGCGTCATTTCATTCGCTTTTATATTTCTTTTTTAAGGGGAGTGCCAGCGTTAGTTTTGTTATTTTTACTCTACTTTGGTCTACCTTATCAACTGCCTGCGCTGAGTGCGACGATTATTTGTTTTAGTTTAACCAGTAGCGCGTTTATCGCAGAAATTTATCGCGGGGCAATTACTGGAGTTGATCGGGGACAATGGGATGCAGCCTATGCGACGGGGTTAAATTTTTGGCAAACGATGTATTTGATTGTTTTACCGCAAGCTTTTCGTCTGTCAGTTCCGGCTTTAGGCAATGTCGCGATGGATTTAGTTAAAGGAACTTCACTAGCAGCTATGATTACGATTCCGGATATTTTTCAAAAAGCTAAAATTGTTGGCGGGCGGACGTTTGATTATATGTCAATGTATATTCTGGTAGCTGTCATTTATTGGCTTTTGTGTATTTTGATTGGCATTGGTCAAAAACAGTTAGAAAAATATTTCCAAAAACGTTTTGGCGCTATGATTTAAGCGTAAAGGCGGATGAATAAAGCTTTTTAGGAAAAAAGCTTTACCTAAAAAGGATGATTAAAAGTACAAAAAAACAACTATTTTTAAATATTTATGAATAAAATGCTTGTGTAATTTTTTAGAACCTGCTATTCTTTGTGTAACGTTTACAAAAAATTGGGAAGGAGGAAAGCATGATGATCAAATTAACAGAAAAAGAATTAACCCTATTCATCGCAAATAATTCCTTACTCCCGTATGATATTTCCAATTAGCTAAGCTGCTGAATTAACACTCAGACTCTGCCCTTGGTATACACGGGTAGAGTCTTTTTTGTGTGCAAAAATACAGAATATTAAAAAAATATTTGCGATAAACAAATACGCTGTTTATGGTGAATTTTAAATTGGAGGTTATCATGAGTTACGTTTTAAAGCACTTATTCACTTATATTAAACAACATAAAAAACGTTACGCTGTCGTTTTATTCTTTATGGTATTAAACAGCGCATTAGCAGTTGTACCCACATATATTATTCGTCTTTTTATCGATGCGATTATTCAAAAGACGTTGACATTTTCTTTATTGCTACAATATGGTGGTATTTTTTCATTCACGATATTTTTGTGTTATCTAGCAGATTTCACTTGGACCTATCTGTTATTTATTGGCTCGTATGACTTACAAAAGAGTTTGCGTGAACAATTAATGGCCCATTTTCTAAAAATGGGCGCACCCTTTTACGAACGATTTCGTACGGGAGATTTAATGACACGTTCTAGTGACGATGTACAAGTGATGGGAATGACAGTCGGGTATGGCCTGATGGTATTTATGAATACGAGTTTATTTTTAGGCTTTATTTTGCTGATGATGGCAACTACTGTTTCGGGTCTATTAACACTTATCGCTTTACTTCCGATGCCAGTTTTAGCCTACTTCATTTTTAAATGGGGATCAAAAGTAGACCAACTTTTCACCGAAGCCCAAAAATCAGTCTCCGATTTAAATAGCGAAGTGCTAGAAATCATTGATGGTATTCGAGTGGTGCGAGCTTTTGGTCTAGAGGCAGAAACAACGACTGCTTTTGAAGCAAAAACAACTGCAGTGAAGGAAAAAAATAATCAAGTTTCAGAACTTGATTCACGTTTTGGTCCGTTAATTACGATTATTTTGGCCATTAGCTTTGTAGCAAGTTTTGGCGTAGGGGCATTTATGGTTCAAAATCAACAAATTACCGTTGGAGCTATGGTTTCTTTTCAAGTTTATTTAACAATGATTGTATGGCCGATGATTTCTGCGGGCGATTTGGTAAATGTCATGCAACAAGGGGCTGCTTCTTGGCGGCGGATTAATGAAGTCTTAAAAGCAAAAGATAATTTAGAAGAAGATGGAACGAAAGAATTAACCCAAATTGAAGAAATTAGTTTTGAAAACTATGATTTTTCATATCCGTCAAGTACTCAAAACGTTTTACAGCGGGTAAATCTGACGATTAATAAAGGCCAATTGATTGGTATTGTTGGTAAAACAGGTAGTGGTAAAACGACGTTACTACGCCAATTACTTCACCGCTATCCTTATTCGGCGCAAGTGCCACAATTAAACGGTCGTCCATTAACGGACTATAAGTCCTGTGATGTACGGGGGCAATTTGCGGAAGTACCACAAGAACATACACTATTTTCACGTACGATTAAAGAAAATTTATTGTTTGGTAAAAGTGATGCCACCGAAGCTGAACTTTGGCAAGCTTTAAACGCCGCTGCTTTGGCCGATGATATCAAAAAAATGCCAGAACAGTTGGAAACGTTAATTGGTGAAAAAGGAATGTCACTATCTGGCGGACAAAAACAGCGTTTGGCTTTAGCCCGTGCTTTTTTACGTCAGAGTCACGTTTTATTATTAGATGATGCGCTTTCTGCGGTCGATGCCAAAACGGAACAAGCAATTATTGATCAGTTAAAGCAAGTACAAGAAAAACAAACAGCGATTATTGTGACGCATCGTCTCTCTGCTATTACCACAGCCGATCAAATCATTGTGTTAGAAGAGGGAAAAGTGGTGCAACAAGGCACGCATCATGCGTTAATTCAAACACCAGGCTGGTACCAAGAGCAATATTACCATCAGCAATTAAATGAAGAAAAAACGAAAAGTTAAAACGCCATACCGCAATAATTAACGAAAATTAAGCTAATTTCTTTGGTTAGCTTTAATTTTAAAGGGTTGTTTTACTTATTTAAAAGGAGTTGAAAACATGCTTCAGACAATCAGAAGGCTTTTAGGTTATGTCAAAGCTCATAAACTGATTTTTAGTATTAGTGTGGGCTTACTAATTGTAGCATCTGGCTTGGAACTTATCTCACCTTTAATTGCCAAGCGCATGATTGATAGTGTAATGACGCCAGCTTTTGATACGGGAAATTTGCCGCTATTATTATTAATTCAGTTGCTGTCATTTTATTTATTGTTAAATATCGTGGGTTCTCTTTTTCGCTATTTTAGTATTTTACAGTTGCGTAAAATGGCCAATCAAATTGTTAAAAGAATGCGAGATCAGCTATTTAACCATTTGCATCAATTACCGATTTCTTATTTTGATAAATTACCTGCCGGCAAAATCGTGGCGCGTATCACAAATGATACAGAGGTTTTACGCTCCAGTTTTTACGTCAGTGTCATTAGTAATTTATTAAGCAATATTATTCAAATTATTGGTGTTTATATTGCGATATTTTTATTAGATCCCCGCTTAGGTACAGCTTTATTGCTGCTGTTACCACTATTAGTATTATGGCAACATTTTTATACAAAACGAGCTTCTAAATATAATCTGGCTATGCGGGAATACATTTCACAAATTAGTGGGCAATTAAACGAATTCATTCAAGGGGTAGCGATAATTCAAGCTTTTCAAAAAGAAAAACAATTATTAAATGAATTTCGCCAAACTGTAACCAAATGGTTTAACGTCGGTAAAAAGGCTTTATTCTTAGATGCCGGAGCGGCTTGGGGACTTGGTACCTTTTTACGCAATGCCACCATTTTATTAGTAGTGACCACTTTAGCTAGTTTCTTTTTAAACGGTCAGTTGGCTATTTCAGCGGGGCTACTGTATGCCTTTATTGACTACATTAACAGACTGTTTGATCCAATTGAAGGAATGGTCCAAACTGTTGCTGGTGTACAACAATCACTAGCGGCAGGGACTAGAATTTTTGACTTGGCGGATGAAAAGATTGAAAGTCAAGAAACGAAAAGTATTCAAATAGAAAAAGGCGCAGTTGCTTTTCAAGATGTTTCGTTTGGCTATACAGCCGATCAAACCGTTTTACATGATATTAATTTTACCGCCAAACCAGGAGAAACGTTGGCTTTAGTGGGGCATACTGGTTCGGGTAAGTCGAGTATTTTAAATTTACTTTTTCGTTTTTATGAACCCAATAGTGGGGCTATTTTCATCGATAATCAAAAAATTTCAGATTATAGTCGTCAGTCACTGCGACACTTTATGGCCATTGTGATGCAAGACCCTTATTTATTTAGTGGTACGATTGCTAGTAATATTAATATGGGGGATAAAAGTATTAGTGACGCGATGGTTTTAGATGCTTTAAAACAAGTTGGCGCAGAGTATTTGGTCAAACGCTATCCTAAAGGGATTCACCAGCCGGTAGTGGAAAAAGGTCAAGCTTTTTCTAGCGGTGAAAGGCAGTTAATTAGTTTTGCGCGGGCGTTAGTATTTAATCCTAAAATTTTAATTTTAGATGAAGCAACTAGTCATGTGGATACACAAACAGAAACGATTATCCAAAAAGCGATGGAAGTCTTGCAAAAAGGACGGACGACTTTTATCATTGCCCATCGGCTTTCGACAATTAAAGAGGCAGATGAAATTTTAGTTTTAGAAGATGGTCGTATTATTGAGCGAGGCTCGCATCAAAGCTTACTGGAAAAATCGGGTATTTATTATCAAATGTATCAGATGCAAGCGGCACAATTGTCGGCTTAAGAGCTCGGTTTTGACATTTAAAGTCCCTGTGTTAAAATCGAAACAGACATTTTTGATGTTTGAAATTGATTTTTAACGGATTGGAAGTTTAACATGATCAGTGATATTTTGAGTTTATTTATTATGATTTTGGTCGGAATTTATAGTGCGCTGTTTTTGAGTACAGGGGTTTGGTTATTGTACCTACAAATTAAAAGCAGGATTAGTAAAATGGATCAAAATAGCTGGGAAAACTATTTTAATAAAATTAAACCTAAAGGTGTTATCCTGCGTGTTTTAATTTGTTATGTAATTGTCTTGGCGTTAATTGCGACTTTAAATACTTTTGCAATTTGGCAAGGTAATTTTTACTATGGTATTTTAATGGTTGCTTGTGGTTTATTCCATATTTTTTATAAATTCCAAACGCAAAAAGGTGATTTTAGCAAACTTTTTAAAGGTCCTAAATCTTAGTTTACTTTTTAAGCTGAAAATACCCAAAAGATGTATCTGCCAGTCGTTTTTGACGACTACTGCTTCTTGAAAAAAAGAAGTAGTAAAACAGTCATATATCTTTTGGGTATTTATTTTTTAGAAGCCGGCGATCTTTTCTGCTTTTTTTGTATTGGCAAAATGCAACTTGGCATATTTAGCTAGTAAGTTTATGCCTCCTTGTTGTAATATTTTGGCAGCTACTTGATCCGATTTATTGCCCGCACCAGAAGGAAGTAAAAAGCCCAGATTTTTAGAAGCCTTCTCTAACTCTTCTAAAAAACTAGCCCGACATAAAATAGAGGCAGCTGCGACAGCTAAATGATATTGTTCTCCTTTTGTAATAAAGTGAAGATCTGTCGTGACTGGATTTTTTTCTTGCCGTAAATATTTTTTGTAGTTTGCCTCTGAGGTAAATTGGTCAATGAGGATCCCTTCTGCTTTTGTAGGGGCAATTTTTTGTTGTAATAGATAAATCGCTTGATTGTGCAGTGCGACCTTCATTCGCACGGCATTATATTGGGGCTGAATCTCGTTATATTTTTCTGGTGTAACCACTAGTTTTTGAAAAGGAACTGTTTCAGCAATTTTTGGTGCCAGTTGGCGAATTTCTTTGTCGGTCAACATTTTAGAATCTTTGACGCCGATTTTTTTTAAATAAGAGAGGTTTTCTTTCGCTGCATAGACAGCACAAACTACTAAAGGTCCAAAATAACTACCGTTGCCTACTTCGTCACTGCCAATGATACTTTTTTTAGAAAAATCTTTTGGTAAGTGGGTTGCGACTGCGCTTGTTTTTTGGGGGAATTTTTTATTGTCATTTGGCTTTATACTGGCTTGTGCTTTGTCCCATTTTGCGGCTTCTGACTGTGCATTTGGTCCTTGAAACATTACTTTTCCTGAAGTATAGCCGGTGATAGTGACACCATTTTTTTTAGCGACAAATAAGGTATATGGGTTTTTATTTGGAACGCTTTTTGTCGCATAATGAGTTTTTAGCTGGTCTAATTTGGCATTACTAAGTTTTAAGACAATCGTATTCATATAAACTTCCTTTGTTTAGTATTTCTTTATTTTAATAATTGATAAGCTTTCGCTTTATCATCGTAATAGTAAAAGAGCCATTTTTAGTCAGTCTTTTTTACTAGATTGGCTCTTAGATTTTAACATAGATTCAAAAAAGCGTAAGGGAAGTAAGAGATTTTTATCTAATCATGGAAATTTTACCTTTTTTCCCCTATAATATACAGGAGTTTGCCACTTAAACATTTCGTGGTAAAAATGCTATAATAGTGCAGTTGTTTTTGTGAAAGTTATGAAGAAGGGAAGACAAAGCATGGTAGCGGAACGCAAACGCTATAAAGCTGTGATTGCCAATCGCACCTATACGATTATTGGTGAGAAGAGTGGACAGCATATGAAGCTGGTCACAAAACTGGTTAATGAACAGCTTAATGAAATTAAAGCTATTTCACCCCAAATAAATGATGAACAAGCCGCAATTTTACTGGCAGTTAATGCGGTCTCAGATCAAGTCGACAAGCAAGAAGAAGTACTGCGTTTACAAAAAGAAGTGCAAGAATTGCGGGAAAAAACTGTTAGAATTGTTGAATTAGAAAATCGCGTAAAACGAATTGAAGCAATTGAAAACGAAGCCCGTAAGTATTTAGCCGAGCAAGGCAAATCAGATATTAAAATAAAAAACCATGTTCAGGCACAGCAAATTTTAAATGAAGCCCGTAAAAATCAAATTAAACAAAAGACGTCTTTGGACAGAAAGGATTAACAGATGATCGGATTACTTATCATCCTGATACTCGTGATTGCGTTTTATATCGGAGGTCGCAGGGGAGCACCGTTACAGCTGGCCCATACGTTAGGTTATGCTTTATCTTTTGCGATAGCGTGTTTTAGCTATCAGAGTTTGGCAAAGAAATTAGAATTATTTGTTCCTTATCCTTCCATTACGCCAGATGCGAAAATGGCTTTTTACAGTCAAACCGAATCGTTAGATCTGGATAAGGCTTATTATGCTGCGATTGCTTTTTTACTAGTTATGTTTATTGGCTGGCTGATTACGAGTTTAGTCGCGGTATTTTTAAACAATTTGCGTTTTAAACGCTTATTGGAAAATTACGATTGGGTTTTAGGCGGCTTATTAAACGCACTGACAGCGTATATAGTTATCTTTTTTGTGCTATTTGTGTTAGCAATGATTCCTCTAGCAACCGTGCAAAATATCTTTTTTAATCACTTTTCTGCTCGCATGATTGTGGAACATTCTTTTATTTTGTCTTGGCTTTTTAAAAATCTGTGGGTAACAAGTATTCTTGGTTAAAAAACAGGGCAGTGTTTGGCAGTAGCTAAACTGTCCTGTTTTTCATAATGAAATAGGTAGGTGAAACAAATGAATAAAAGAATCTATGAAACATTAGAACTTTCCCGTGTGAAACAAATGGTCGCAAATTACCTTCAAACTGCCCAAGGGCAAGAAGAGTTAGAAAATTTAGTACCAAGTATCGATGAAACGGTAATAAAAAGTTGGTTAAATGAAACCGAAGATGGTCTAAAAGTCCAACGTTTACGCGGTGGCATCCCGATTCCAAAAATTGAAAATATCCGGCCCCAAATGAAACGAATTGAAATTGGCGCGGATTTAAATGGTCCTGAATTAGCGCAAATCGCCCGTGTTTTATCCACAACCGGACAAGTCAGAAAATTTATCGCTGACTTAAAGGAAAGTGAAATCGAATTTTTGCGTCTTTATGATTGGGCCGAACAATTGGAACACTTACCAGATTTAACCCGTCGCTTACAGACGGCAATTGATGAAGATGGCTATGTGACAGATGAAGCCTCTAGTGAGCTAAAAATGATTCGCCAAAATATTAGGCGCAGTGAACAAACTATTCGAGAACAATTAGATGGAATTTTGCGGGGGAATAATGCGCGCTATTTAAGTGATACGATTATTACAATGCGCAACGATCGTTATGTCATTCCAGTCAAACAAGAATATCGCAGTGTTTTTGGCGGTGTCGTCCACGATCAAAGCTCCTCTGGTCAAACTCTTTTCATCGAACCTAAACAAATTGTTGACTCCAATAATCGCTTGCGTCAGCATCAAATCAATGAACGGCAAGAAATTGAACGAATTTTAGCCGAACTTTCAGCGGAATTAGTACCTTATCAAAAAGAAATCATTCATAATGCTTTTGTCTTAGGAAAATTTGATTTGATGAACGCAAAAGCTCGTTTTGGTAAAGAATTAAATGCGGTTGTGCCTGCGATTAGCGCTGAAAATCACGTCTACTTTAAACAAGCGCGTCATCCTTTAATTGATCAAGAAGTCGTGGTGGCAAACGATATTATGATTGGTCAAGATTTTCAAGCCGTAGTGATTACGGGTCCAAATACAGGTGGTAAAACGATTACGTTAAAAACTTTAGGCTTATTGCAATTAATGGGTCAGTCAGGGCTACCCCTTCCAGTAGCTGAAGAGAGTCAAATGGGGATTTTCCATGAGATTTTTGCCGATATTGGTGATGAACAGTCAATCGAACAAAGCTTATCGACCTTTTCTTCTCATATGACAAATATTGTTGCGATTTTAGCAAAAGTGGATAAACACAGTTTAGTTTTATTTGATGAACTGGGTGCAGGGACTGATCCACAAGAAGGTGCTGCACTGGCTATTGCGATTTTAGACGCATTGGGTGCTAAATCTGCTTATGTAATGGCAACAACTCACTATCCGGAATTAAAAGTCTATGGCTATAATCGTAGCAACACAATTAATGCGAGCATGGAATTTGATGTGGATACGCTTAGTCCGACTTATCGTTTATTAATTGGGGTACCAGGGCGTAGTAATGCCTTTGAAATCTCGAAACGTTTAGGCTTGGATAATCACATTATTGATGCCGCCAAACAAATTATGGATGGTGAAAGTCAAGACTTAAATGAAATGATTGCAGATTTAGAAAACAGACGGAAGATGACGGAAACGGAATATTTAGAAGTTCGCCATTATGTCGATGAAGCGGAAAAATTACAACGAGAATTAAAAGAGGCTTATAGTTATTTCTTTGAAGAACGGGAAAAAGAGTTAGCCAAAGCTAAAAAAGAAGCCAATCAAATTATCGATGAAGCTAAGTCAGAAGCTGAGGTCATTATTTCAGACTTACGTAAAAAGCAGTTGGCAGCTGGTCAAGCGCAAGTAAAAGAGCATGAATTGATCGATGCTCGCAGTAAACTAGATAATTTACGGCAAGAAGACAACCAACTTAAGAAAAATAAAGTATTGCAAAAAGCGAAACAAAAGAAAAAACTAAAAGTTGGCGATGAAGTGTTAGTGGCTTCTTACGGTCAAAGAGGAACCTTGATTCAAAAAATGAGCGATGGTAATTGGCAAGTACAATTAGGTATTTTGAAGATGACACTACCAGAAAGTGAATTACAAAGTGTGGCGCCAGTTAAAGAACCAATCCAACGTGTTGTAAGCACTGTTCGTTCTGATAATAGTAGTCATGTTGCGACTCAACTTGATTTAAGAGGGAAGCGGTATGAGGAAGCTTTAAATGAAGTTGATCAATATTTAGATGCTGCTATTTTAGCGGGTTATCCCCAAGTAACGATTGTTCATGGTAAAGGAACGGGTGCTTTACGCCAAGGAATTACAGATTATTTAAAAAATCATCGGAGTGTCAAAAGCTTTGAATTTGCTCCGCCAAATCAAGGTGGAAATGGGGCAACAGTGGTTAAATTTAAATAATTAAAAAAGATTTAACACGTTTGCTTTTAAAAAGCGCGCTGTTTAGCGCATTTGGTGCTATCCTTTTGAGCACTTACCAATTGTAAGCAAAAAAATGTCATCCTATACTTTTCAGTGCTATACTCTTTTTAGAGAAATGATCAATCTTACTTAAGGTTATCATTTGGGGAAATCCAATTGGGAAGATGCCCAATAGTAAAATCGGAGGTAATAATATGTCAAAAGCAGTTACAGATGCAACATTTGCAAGTGAAACAGATGAAGGTTTAGTTTTAGTCGATTTTTGGGCAACTTGGTGTGGTCCTTGTCGCATGCAAGCACCTATTTTAGATCAATTAGCCGCTAGTCATGACGAAGATGAATTAAAAATTGTGAAAATGGATGTGGATGAAAACCCTGAAACACCTGCACAATTTGGCGTTATGAGTATTCCTACTTTGTTACTTAAAAAAGACGGGGAAGTTGTCGATAAAGTAATCGGTGTTCATACAAAAGATCAATTAGAACAATTAATTGCATCTCATTTATAAAATATTGTTTTGCTGATTAGCCGGCATTTAGCCGGCTTTTTTCATTTTTAGATAAAAAAATAATCTTAAGTGGTTGCAATTTAAGATTAAATCATTTATATTATCTGTGTAAACGGTTACACATGAAAGATGGTGAACAGATGGCAACGATTCGCGATGTCGCAAAATTGGCAGGATTATCTGTTGCAACAGTTTCAAGAGCGATTAACGGTAGCGGCTATGTAAGTGAAGAATCCCGCCAAAAAATTGAGCATGCAGTAGCAGAACTAGATTTTCGTCCGAATGAAGTCGCACGCTCGCTTTTTCAAAAAAAATCAAAACTAGTGGGTCTACTGCTACCAGATATCTCCAATCCTTTTTTCCCTTTATTGGCTAAAGGAGTGGAAGATTTTTTACAAAAAAAAGGCTATCAAGTTATTTTAGGCAATGTGCAAGAAAATCCTGAACGCGCTAACGACTATCTTCATGCTTTTCATCAAAATAATGTAGCTGGCGTCTTATCAGCAGTTGATAACGACTATGCTTTTTATGATAATGTTCATCCGCTAGTATTTTTAGATCGGGTGGGTAATGATTCAGAGTACTCGATTCACGCCGATGATGTTTCCGGTGGTGCCATAGCGGCAAGAGCTATTTTAAAAAGAAAGACCAAACAAATTATCGTGATTTCTGGTCCAAAAGAAATTGATCGTTCTAAAGAAAGGCTACAAGGTGTTTTGAGTGTTTTAGAGGAATCAAAAAAAGATTATTCCCTCGTACATTCAGCCTCGTTTTTACTAGAAGATGCGATTATTACCGCACAAACAGTTTTTAAACAATTTCCCACAGTCGACACAGTTATTGCGCCAAGTGACATTCATGCGATTGCATTAATTCAAGAGGCTTATCGCCACAATATAAAAGTCCCTAAAGACTTGCAAGTAATCGGCTATGATGATATTCCCATTAGCAATTTAGTGGTGCCGCCACTAACAACGATTCATCAACCAGCTTATGAAATGGGATATAAAGGAGCAGAGATGCTTTACAAGCTGATGAATGAACAAGAAGTAAAACAAAAAAAATTGATTTTACCTACTCGTTTAATTGAACGGGATACTCTACGAAAGAAGGAAACACAATGAAAATAACAGTGGTAGGAAGTATGTCGACTGATTTTGTAGTGACGACAAAAGTGAAACCAAATCAAGGCGAAACAGTTTTTGGTGAAAAATTTTCGACTGCTTTTGGTGGTAAAGGAGCCAATCAAGCGGTAGCTGCCAGTCGCTTAGGTGTGGATGTTGCCATGGTAGGAGCAGTGGGGAAGGATGATTTTGGCACAGAAATTGTCGCAAATTTAGTTAAAAATGGTGTTGATGTAACTTGTGTGGAACGGGTTACACACACTGAGAGTGGTTCAGCTCACATTGTCTTATACGAAAATGATAACAGTATTATTGTAATTCCTGGTGCGAATAATGAAGTAAAGCCGGCAGCTATGACTAAGTTCCAATCCCAACTACTAGCCAGTGATTTAGTTATTTTACAAAATGAAATCCCGCAAGAAACAAATGAGGCGATCATTGATTTTTGTTGGCAAAATGATATTAAAACGCTCTTAAATCCAGCACCAGCCCGCAGTATTGCCAAAGAGTACATTGAAAAATTAACGTATTTAACACCCAATGAACATGAGTCAGCCATTATCTTTCCTGACCAGAGCCGTTCAGAAGTTTTGGCACAATATCCAAACAAATTAATTATCACGCTTGGTGCGATGGGCGCCATTTATCACGACGGAACAAAAGAAGAAATTATTCCCGCTTTTGAAGTTCAGCCGGTCGATACAACTGGTGCTGGCGATACATTTAACGCTGCCATGGCAACTGCTTTACTACAAGGGTTAAAAATGTCTGAGGCTTTACGTTTTGCTAATTTAGCTGCGGCAATTTCTGTTCAAGGTTTCGGGGCCCAAGGTGGTATGCCAACACTAGAAAAAATGAAGGAGCAAAAACAGTATGAAAAAGCATGGAATTTTGAATAGTGAGGTTACCAAAGTTTTAACCGATTTAGGACATACTGATCAAATTACCATTGGAGATGCCGGCTTACCGGTACCCAATGGTGTTAAGAAAATTGATTTGGCTTTAAAATTTGGCTTACCCAGCTTTCAAGAAGTGTTACAAACGGTTTTAAGTGATATGGCAATTGAAAAGGTTTTTTTAGCTGAAGAGATTAAAAGTCAAAATAGCAGTCAATTGCAAGCAATTTTGAAAGCGCTACCTGATGATGTTGAAATAATTTATCTCAGTCATGAGGAATTTAAAATACAAACACAGACGAGTAAAGCCATTATCCGTAGCGGTGAAGTAACGCCTTTTTCCAATATTATTTTACAATCGGCTGTCATCTTTTAAGGAGGTTCTATGATGCATGTTGCAATGAAAAATATTTCAAAATCTTTTGGCACCAATCAGGTTTTACGCGACGTTAGTATTGAATTAAAAAGCGGCGAAATTCACGCATTGATGGGGGAAAATGGCGCAGGTAAGTCAACGCTTATGAACATCTTAACCGGACTACACAAAAAAGATTCTGGCACGATTTTAATTGATGGCCAAGAAAAAGTCTTTTCTAGCCCCAAAGAAGCCGAAGAATTTGGCATTAGCTTTATTCACCAAGAAATGAATTCATGGCCCCAAATGACAGTGCTAGAAAATTTATTTTTAAATAGTGAATTAAAAAATTCTTTTGGCTTACTGGATATAAAAAAAATGCGGAATATTGCGTCGGAACATTTTCATGATTTAGGAATCTCCCTTGATTTGGATAAAGAGTTAGAAGAGCTTTCAGTAGGTCAGCAACAAATGATTGAGATTACAAAGTCGCTTATGACGGATGCAAAAATTTTGATTATGGATGAACCTACTGCTGCGCTATCTGAAACAGAAATTAAAGCATTGTTTAAAATTATTATGCAACTAAAAGAACAAGGAGTGGCAATTGTTTATATTTCTCACCGGATGGAAGAAATTTTCCAAATTAGTGATGAAATTACGGTGATGCGAGACGGTTTATCGATTGATACAACCAAAACAAGTGAAACCAATGTAAATGAAGTGGTGCGTAAAATGGTTGGAAGAGAAATTTCTGATTATTATCCAGAAAAAAACGCGGCGATTGGTGAAGTAATCTTTACCGCTGAGAACTTAACTGCTACAAATGGTACTTTTAAAGATATTTCTTTTAGCGTTAGAAGTGGTGAAATTGTCGGTTTTTCCGGCTTAATGGGAGCTGGTCGAACAGAAATTATGCGGGGGATCTTTGGTTTGGACCCCTTATCAAAAGGCACTATTACAATTGAAGGAGCTATAAAAAAAATTGAATCACCAGCTAAATCGATTCAAAATGGTATCGGCTTTTTGACAGAAGATCGAAAGTCAGAAGGATTAGTCTTAGATTTTTCGGTGTTAGATAATATTAGCTTGCCGTCCATTGATGGTTTTGTAAAAAATGGTGTAATTGATAAAAAAACTGAAGCAGAATTTGCTGAGCTATTGATCAAACGCCTATTAATTAAAGTGCAATCAGCTGAAGATATCGTCGGAGATTTATCGGGCGGAAATCAGCAAAAAGTCGTTTTAGCCAAATGGATTGGAGCTGGCCCTAAAGTTTTAATTTTAGATGAACCAACTCGTGGTGTCGACGTCGGGGCTAAACGGGAAATTTATCAACTAATCAATGAACTAGCTGATCGTGGTGTCGCGATTATCGTTGTCTCAAGTGACTTACCTGAAGTAATGGGGATAAGCGATCGTATTTTAGTGATACACGAAGGCAAAATTAACGGTGAATTACAAAAGAAAGATTTTGACCAAGAAAAAATTATGACCTATGCCACAGGAGGAAAATAAAATGGAGAATAAAAAGAACGTCGCAAAAAAGAGTAATTTTGACGCAGCCGGTATTGTCACAAAGCTAGGGCCCTTATTGGCACTAATTGTCTTGGTTATTGTCGTTTCGGTTATGAATCGTGAATTTTTAAACCCAAATAATTTATTAAATTTACTACGCCAAGTAGCAGCAAATGGTTTTATTGCCTTTGGGATGACCTTTGTTATTTTGACAGGTGGAATTGATTTATCTGTTGGATCGACTTTAGCACTCTCTAGCGCATTAACAGCTGGCTTTATTGCAAATGGAATGAATGCGCCATTGGCAGTTTTAATTGGCCTTTTAACCGGTGCAATCTTAGGTGCGATTAATGGCTTGTTAATCTCAAAAGGAAGTATGGCGCCTTTTATTGCCACTTTGGCGACAATGACAATTTATCGCGGTGCAACACTTGTTTACACCAAAGGAAATCCGATTACAGGTTTAGGAGACAGTTTCTTCTTTAGCTTTTTAGGTCGTGGTTATTTATTTGGCATTCCTTTTCCTGTCGTTTTACTTTTCATTATGTTTATTATTTTGTTTGTTTTGTTGCACAAAACGGCATTTGGTAAGAAAACTTACGCTATTGGTGGCAATGAAAAAGCGGCCTTTGTGGCAGGGGTAAAAATTGATAAAATCAAAATCTTAATTTACTCCTTATCAGGTTTAATGGCAGCTATTAGCGGCATGATTATTACTTCACGTCTAAATTCAGCGCAACCGACTGCTGGACAATCTTATGAAATGGATGCCATCGCTTCTGTTGTGTTAGGGGGGACGAGCCTTTCAGGCGGGAAAGGTCGGATTTTTGGTACGCTAGTGGGTGCTTTAATCATTGGAACATTAAACAATGGCTTGAATTTACTAGGCGTTTCAAGTTTTTATCAACAAATTGTCAAAGGGATCGTCATTGTCATTGCTGTATTATTAGACCGTAAAAAGAAATAAGCACAATTTTGCGTAAAGTATTGTAAGCCCTTTAATTACTTTTTTATAAACAGCAACACTTTAAACGGTTTTTAGGAAAATGATTTTCCTTTAAAAGAAATTCACTCATATGAGGAGGAAGAAACGATGAAAAAATTTTTCGTATTAGCGGCAAGTGTTCTTATGTTAGCAGGCTGTGGTGCAACAGGTCTTGAAGGTGGTTCTAGTAGTTCAGAGGGGAAAACAGCTGAGAAAAAACCCGCAGAATTGACAGTTGGTGTTTCGGTTTCAACATTAAACAATCCTTTCTTTGTATCATTACGAGATGGTGTCCAAAAATTAGCAGATGAAAACAAAACGACGATTAAAGTTGTTGACGCTCAAGATGACACAGCCAAACAAAGTAATGATATTGATGATTTAATTCAACAAAAAGTCGATGTCATTTTAGTAAATCCAGTTGATTCTTCGGCTATTGTACCAGCAGTGGAAGCTGCTAATAGTGCTGATATTCCAGTGATTGCCATTGACCGTAGTAGTGACGGCGGTAAATTGTTAACTACGGTTGCTTCAAATAATGAAGAAGGCGGTAAAATGGCGGCGCAATTTATTATTGAAAAATTAGGTGAAAATGCCAAAGTAGCAGAACTTGAAGGCGTACCCGGAGCTTCTGCGACCCGTGAACGAGGCAAAGGGTTTGATGATTACGCAAAAGATAAATTAGACGTTGTTGACAAGCAATCTGCTAACTTTGACCGTGCTAAAGGTTTAACAGTTATGGAAAATATTTTGCAAGCTCACTCTGATTTACAAGGTGTATTTGCCCAAAATGACGAAATGGCTTTAGGGGCTTCTGAAGCTGCTAGCAGCAAAGGCAAAGATTTTATTATCGTTGGTTTTGACGGTACCGAAGATGGTTTAAAGGCAATTAAAGACGGTAAGATGAGTGCGACGATCGCCCAAAAACCAGAAGAAATGGGTAAACTTGCCCTACAAGCGGCTTATGATCATTTTGCAGGTAAAAAAGTTGATGAAAAAATCGATTCACCACTAGATTTAGTGACAGAATAAAAGTAAGTAGTAGTACTTTTATAAAACAATAAAGCAATTTAAAAGTAAGTTTTTCATGAGGTTGTGACAGATGATTGGTCACAGCCTTTTTGCGATGTAAAAATTATGTGTTAACAAAAATATAGTCGAACTGAAGAGCAGTATTTGCGGACTAAAAATTCTCATTTTATTAAGAATAATTTCTAGATTTTAAATAACACAAAAATTCAATTTTAAAGCAGATTATCCGAAACAATTTTTTTAATAAAAAGTTGTTTTTTTGGTGGTTTCTCACTTCTGTTTTTTCTGAGAGAACGATATAATAAGTTTGTAAAGATAAAAGAATAATTAAAGAAAAAGGAGTAGACAATGAAAAAGAGTAAATGGGTTAAAGTGTTGTTGGTTGCAAGTATTTTAACGACTTCATTGCCACTAAATGTTTGGGGGCAAGAAGCTACTGGGGAAACTAGTGAGTCAAATATAACAAGTTCTTTATCAGAGCTACAGACAAATGAAACAACTACTGAAGAAAGTACAACAAGTCAAGAGGTAACAGCTACCACAACTGATTCAAGTACAACAAGCCAAACAGATTCCTCTTCAACGAGTACACCAAGTACAACAAGTACACCGCCAACAACTGCGACAAGTGAAACTGCGCCAGTAGAAAAAGTTCAACCGCAACAAGATGAAGCTTTAGAAACTATGGTTGGGAAAAAAGAAACTTTAAAAACGTATGCCAAACTAACCGATGGACAAGAATTTGCTTATCGCTTAAACGAGCAAAATCAATTCATTAAACAAACAAGTTTAGCTAATTATAAAAATCAAGTTTTCCGTGTAACAGATAAAGTAAAGACTAGTGGAGATAAAGAAATGATTCGACTAGTCAAAGAAGATAGCGCCAATACAGAGTTTGGTTGGGTACCAAAAACAGCACTAGTATTACATAATGGCACATACACGAAAAAAACAGGCTATGTTGCCGTTACAACCTCAAAATTAAGCCTACAAAAAGATGTCTTTAGTAATTCCCAAATTAAAAACTTTAACAAAAAGACTTTGCAATATCGGGAAATTTATACCGTAAATAAAAAAGAATATTACGCTCTTTATAATTATCAAAATCAATTTGTAGGTTTTACCGCTAAAGGGAATGGCTTAGTGCTGAATACAAGTGCTGGCGGTAAATTTTATAGTGAAAATCGTTACGCTACTTTTATGCAAAAAGGAAAAGTCTTGTGGAACAACTTTTCTTTTAACAGTGCCCGCGGCAATACTTCTTCTTACTATGGTAAGACAGTAAAAATTAAAGGTTACTATCAGCACTTTAACGGTAAAAAGTACTACACTCTTTATGAAAATAAAAACAAAAAAGATACTTGGGTAGGTTATCTGGAAGCTAAAGATATTAAACTTGCTGCCGGTAGTCAAGGTGTCTATCAAAGTTTGAATCGTTATGTCACCATTACCAATAAAAACTATAATACTTGGAGTAATTTTAGTTGGAAAAAACGTGCGACGACTGCTTCAATGGCAACCAAAACTTACTTGGCTAAAGGCATGTATCGCCATTACAATGGGGCAACTTATTATAGTTTAAGTGATAATAAAAATCATTGGGTGGGCTACTTAAATGCTAGTGCTGCAAAACAAGCTACAAGTGCTGGCGGAATTGCCCAAAAAGAAAATCGCAAAGTAAGAATTACTTCAAAAACAGCAACTTTCTGGCGTAACTTTAATTGGCAGAAAAAAGAAAGTGCCGCAAAATACTATGGCAAAGTTTATACAGTGAAATGTAAATATCGTCACTTTAATGGTGCTTGGTATTATTCCATTTATAACGGCAATACTTGGATTGGCTATTTAAATGCTGGTTTTACTGGAACACCTCATACAATTTACAGTACTAAAAACATTAACCGTTACGTCCGGATCAATTCCAATAGTGGTAATTTTTATAGTCAGGCAGATCCCAACAGTAGTAAAAAAGGCGCGAAAAAGACTTATAAAGGCTACATGGCACAAGCGACAAAAGAGGCAAAAACAAGTGGCGGTACGTATTATTATGTGGTTTTACCAGGCGGAGCTTTGGGCTGGTTAAAGGCAAGTGAAACGACGAATGTTCATAATCGCTTTTACATGTATACTACCGGTGGACGCTATCCTTCTTTAAAAGTTAAAAATTTGAATATTCAAGTTTCAGTCAAAAAACAGCGGGTATATATTCGTTCAGGTTCTAAGACGATTTATACGATGTTATGTTCAACGGGTTTGGGCTTGTGGCCTAATAATTTAAGTACGCCTTATGGCAATTTCAAAATTCAAGCAGAACGAGGAAATTCCTTCTGGTTTGGTGGCTCTGGTGGTGCGTTTTATCGTTCTTACCACCAACATGGTGTGTACTTGTTCCACACTGTTCCAATTGCTTATCCTGGTACAACGACTGCCTTTAATCATATTGAAGGTATGAAATTAGGACGGCGGGCATCTCATGGTTGTATTCGTATGTCAGTAGCAGATGCGAAATGGTTCTATTATAATATGCCAGGAAACACACCAGTAAAAATTTACTATTAAATTGACACAAGTAAAAGCAGCGAAAAAATCTTTTCGCTGCTTTTGGCTTTTCCAATAGCTTCATGAACTAGCTCTCTACGGCAATAAGCCAAAATCTTGCGAAATTTGAGAAACAATTTAACAAGATTTCGTCTTATTGCTTGAGAGCTGAACGAGTTCCTTTAGCTTTTCTAGTGATCCAGCACAGGCAGCAACTCTTCGGGAAAAATTCAAAAATTAGTTTCTGGTAAAGTGCACCAGAAATCAAATTTCTGAGATTTTTCCAAAGAGCTAACCACTACCTTTAGCTTTTCTTATGATTTGACGTGCATGTTATAATGGAAGGTGCTTTTAAAGCATACCATTAGCAAAAGAAATGGGTGAAAAAGACGTGAATGAACGAATTAAAAATAAATTGGCACTTTTACCAGATCAGCCTGGCTGTTATCTAATGAAAGATAAAAACGGCACGATTATTTATGTCGGAAAAGCCAAAATTTTGAAAAATCGAGTCCGTTCTTACTTTACCGGTAGCCACGATACTAAAACAGAGCGACTGGTATCTGAGATTGAAGACTTTGAATATATTGTGACCGAATCAAATATTGAAGCGTTATTGCTTGAGATTAATTTAATTAAAAAGAACGATCCCAAATACAATATCATGTTAAAAGATGATAAGACGTATCCTTTTATTAAAATTACTAATGAAGCGTATCCACGCTTATTAATTACCCGTAAAGTTTTAAAAGATAAAGCGTTATATTTTGGGCCGTATCCAGATGTGGGGGCAGCTAATGAAACCAAAAAACTTTTAGACCGTCTTTTTCCTTTACGAAAATGTAAAGTATTACCAAAAGAAGTCTGTCTGTACTACCACATGGGGCAATGTTTAGCACCTTGTGTGTTTGATGTCCCAACGAAGGTTTATGAAGAAATGGTTGCTGAAATTAAACGCTTTTTAAGTGGAGGACACACGGAAATTCGCGACAATATTGCAGCAGAAATGGAAACGGCCGCTGCAAATTTGGAATTTGAAAAAGCAGCGGAATTACGGGATCAAATTAAAGCAATTGATACGGTAATGACTAAACAAAAAATGACCCAAACTGACTTTATGGATCGCGATGTTTTTGGTTATGCAATTGATAAAGGTTGGATGTGCGTCCAAGTCTTTTTTGTCCGCCAAGGTAAATTAATTGAACGCGATGTTTCCATCTTTCCTTTTTATAATGAAGCCCAAGATGATTTTTTAACCTATATTGGACAATTCTATCAAGAAAACGAGCATTTTATTCCAAAAGAAGTTTTAATCCCTGATGATATTGATAAAGAGTCTGTGGAAGCTTTATTGCAAACTAAAATTTTACAGCCTAAACGCGGGGAAAAGAAAAAATTAGTAGAATTGGCGAATAAAAATGCTGGCGTTGCGCTAAAAGAAAAATTTGATTTAATTGAACGTAAAGAAGAGCGAACAATTGGCGCAATTGAAAGTCTGGGAAATGCGATGGGTATTCCTACTCCTGTTCGAATTGAGGCCTTTGATAACTCTAATATTATGGGGACAAATCCGGTTTCTGCGATGGTAGTTTTTATTGATGGCAAACCGGCTAAAAATGAATACCGCAAATATAAAATTAAAACCGTAACAGGGCCAGATGACTATGCATCGATGCGGGAAGTGATTTATCGGCGTTATTCTCGTGTTTTAAAAGAAAACCTTCCTTTTCCTGATTTAATTGTCATTGATGGAGGCAAAGGACAAGTAGATGCGGCTAAAGAAGTTTTAGATAACCAGTTGGGCCTTGATATTCCGATTGCTGGTTTAGCAAAAAATGAGAAACATAAAACTAGTGAAATGCTCTTTGGTCCTGAATTAGAAGTGGTACCACTGGAACGAAATTCACCTGAGTTTTTCTTATTACAACGAATTCAAGATGAAGTCCATCGTTTTGCGATTACTTTTCATCGGCAACTTCGCAGTAAAAATAGTTTCGCGTCAAAATTAGACGGTATCGCAGGTCTTGGGCCCAAACGAAAAAAAGCTTTATTAAAAGAATTCAAGTCGTTAAAAAATATTCAAGCTGCTTCATTAGCAGAAATTAAAGCGATTGGTATTCCAGAGGCAGTAGCCAAAACGATTCAAACAACATTAGCAGCAGACAAAAAAAATGAAGAACAATAGATTTTATGTTTTTTATCGTTTGGGACAAAAGATTGCTAGACTGCAAATTCAAACAGCTTAGTTATTTCATCCCAATTGTTAAAGCGTAAAAAATATCTAATCGTTACAGATGGGAGAAGTGGTTAGATTACAGAATAAGAAGCAATATTCGAAATTTCGATTTATTAAGAAGTTACTTCTTTCAATCCATTTGTTTAAAATTGGGGGTGTGACAAGCTTTTTGTCACGCCTCTTTTTTGACAAAATCATTATTTTTTTCGTTGTTAAATTAAAGGGGGAAAAAATAATGTATTTGATTGTTAGTCCCAATCAACTGGGATATTTTAAGCCAGAAACAACAGCGCGACGTTTAAAGACGTTTTTACAAGCCGAATCAGATGAAGCTCGTTTTTTGGCGTACCTTGATTTTATTCAAATTTGTCATAAATTATTTGTTAAAGTCGCCCCTTTAAAACCTGCCCTTTATCAAAAAGAAGTCGATACAATTTATCGGCGCCCCGATTGGACACCGTATATGGCTTTTTATTTTGAAAAGTTAAGTGTTTTTTTTCACAAGGATACTTGGGTTTATCTGTTAAAAAAATACCAACTATATCAACGGCAATTTTTAGTTCGCTTACTTTTTTTGCAAGCAGAAAGAAAAAGAATAAAAAGTTGGTTACGGTGGCATTTGATTTTGACAAATCCAGTTGGTTACAAGAATAGTAGCTAATTAAAAAAGCAAATAGGCGTGAAAAAATCAGCTTTCTATGATTGACAGTAGTGAAAGTCTAGCATACTATATCATTAAGTGATATATCATGGTGTGATATAGAGGAGGGTTAAAATGGAAGATGCACTGTCAGATAGTGTATATGTGATTTTACTCGTATTGTTAAAACCTCAACATGGTTATGGAATTATGAAAGAAATTAGTGAAATAACTAGTGGCGAAATGGAGATCGGTCCGGCTAGCATGTATACGAACTTAAAAAAATTACAAAAGACTGGATTTATTACACTGACAGAAAATTCGGATCGCAAAAAAGTTTATCAGATTACAGCAAAAGGAAAAAAAGCATTGGCCAAAGATGTCCAAAGACGACGCATTTTTTATGAAGCTGGTGCAACGTTACTTGCAAATCACGACATTTACTGATTAAAAAAGTTGCCATAAAAGTGGTTCTTTTGACAGGTTATTTAAAAGTGAGGGGTATGTATGAGAATTGGGAATAGAAAATATTTATTAAGTTTAGGCGTTGCTTTTTATCCTGAAAAAGAAATGCTGCGCTTAAACCAGCAGGCACAGCTAGGCTGGCATTTTGTTAAGATGAACGTATTTGGCTTATTAGTCTTTCAAAAAGCAGCCCAGCAAAATCTTTTTTATGCGGTAGATTATTTTGCAGGACCAAAAGAGGAATTAGCTGACTATCTGGCGTTATATGCCAGTAGTGGTTGGAACCATGTCACGACATTTGGCAAACGTTATTGTTATTTTGTCAGTACTAATAAAAGCATACCACTTTTTACCGATGAACAAAGTTATCGTAGTCGAATTTTGCAAGAATGGCAGCAACAATTACTGCGCTCTTTATGGGCAACACTACTGGGAATTATTTTTTATTTTTGTGGCAAAATAACATTCGGTAGTGATTTGGTTACTTGGCCCCTTCTTTTTTTGGCGGCAACTTTATTGCTAGCCAGTTTTCCTGTTATTTTTTAATGTGTATGCTCACAACGAAATTAATCTATCAAAAAAGAACAGCCTATTATAAACAACCACTTAAGTTTGCAAAAAAACAAAATATTATTCGTGACACACTAATATTGATGATTTTAGGAGGACTTTTTGGGGCTTTATTAGCCTTTATTGTAATTTAGACAATTTTTTTATGATGGAACATAAACGAAATTAGGAGGAGTGAAGAAATGCTAACGGTTAAAAATTTGGAAAAAAGATTTGGAGATTATACAGCAGTTGATAACCTTTCTTTTACGATTCAAGATGGAACAATTATGGGATTGATTGGCCAAAATGGCGCGGGAAAAACAACGACTTTTCGCTTAATTTTAGATTTTTTGACGCCAGATAAAGGTGAAATTTTATGGAATGGGGAAAAGATTGGCAGTAAAGACTACAATATTATTGGTTACTTACCAGAAGAACGTGGACTCTATCCTAAAGTGACGATTGAAGACCAACTGATTTATTTTGCAGAATTACGAGGAAAAAAACGTAAGGATATTTTACCAGAAATCGACAAGTGGATGGATAAATTCGAAGTAAAAGGAAAAAAAACAGATAAAGTAAAGTCGTTATCAAAAGGGAATCAACAAAAAGTACAACTCATCGCCACTTTAATTCATGAACCGAAACTGGTTATTTTAGATGAACCGTTTAGTGGCTTGGATCCGGTTAATGCTGAACTTTTAAAAAATGGCATTATTGAATTGCGACAAAAAGGAGCTTGTGTCATTTTTTCCAGTCACAATATGGATAATGTGGAGAAAATATGCGATCACCTGATTATGTTAAAAAAGGGTCAGACAGTTTTAAATGGTAAAGTCCATGAAATTCGTGAATCATTTGGCCGCAGCAAGCTCTTTTTAGAATCGTCTTTAACAAAAGAAGAGGTGGAAGGAATTGATGGGGTAGCTGAGGTAGTTAAAGCAGAAGATAATACCTTAGCCATTACCTTAAAAGATCCGGTGGCAGGGAAAGAAATTTTCATGCGCGCGACTCAAAATGGCTATATTCCGATGTTTAATCAGCAACCCCCAACCTTAGAAGAAATCTTTAAATGGAAAGCAGGTGATGACCATGAATAAGTTTTGGGTGATTGCAAAAGATGTCTATAAGAAAAATGTAAAGTCAGTCAGTTTCCTAATTTTAATTCTTGCACCCTTTATAATGGGAGCTTTTTATTACTTTACAGGTCAGCTGGCAGATAATTCAAGCGTTAATAAAATTGGTGTCTATTCTGAAAATGAAGCTCTAGCAAAGGCCTTTACACAATTGAATCATGATGATTATGAATTCCAAGTAATTTCTTCAAAAGAAAAAGCTGAAAAAGAATTGTCAGCAGAAAAATTGGATGCCTTTTTAGTTTTAACCGCCAAAGAAGATAGTTTTACCGGCAAAGTCTATGCTGAATCTTCGGTGGGACAAACGACGCAAATAATGTTACAACAACTATTAAGCCAAATGCAAAGTACTTCACGGGCAAAAGAAATAGGTCTAACTTCAGCAGAAGTAGCGCGTTTAAGTGAACCAGCCCAGCTCACCACACAAAAGGTCTCATTTGATAAGGCTGGTAATATGTCAGCAGAAACCGATCACAGTAGTTTACAGATGATTGTCACCAATGTTTCGGCGATTATTTTATTTATTTTTGTCGTAACGTATTCAAGTATTATTGCCCAAGAAATTGCTTCTGAAAAAGGTACTCGGATTATGGAAGTTATCTTATCAAGTACCAAAGCCCAAACCCATTTTTATGGGAAATTAACCGGTGTTTTAATGGTAGCCTTAACACAGCTGGTGATTTATGGCGTCATGATTGTCTTTGGCTATCAGAAATTTAAAGATATGGATATTGTTAAACAATTCATCGGTGATACTTCTTTGGAGAGTCTTTTTGGTCCATTTCTAATTTTCTCAGCTATTTTTGTAATATTGGGAATTTTATTGTATGCCGTTTTAGCAGCGCTTTGTGGTTCTTTAGTGAATAAAGCCGAAGATACGTCAAAAGCGATTATTCCCGTGACTTATTTGTCAATGGGGGCTTACTTTTTAGCATTGTTTGTGGGAATGTTTGATCCGCAAAATATTGCGCTACGGATTTGTTCTTATATTCCTTTCTTTTCTTCTTTTGCGATGCCAGTACGTTTAGCCAATGATACTGCTAGTATCTCTAGCGCTATTGTTTCAGTGGTCATTTTAGCTGTCTTCACTATTTTCTTAATGCTGATTTCATCTGGTTTATATAAATCAAATGTTTTAGTTTATAACGAAAATGGTGTGATTGCAGCCTTAAAACAATCCTTTACCATGATGAAATCAGAAAGTAAAAAATAAAAAAACAGCTTGTCTGAAGACTGATCGTTGTGGCGGTGTGACAAAACTTTTGTCACACCGTCTTTTTTGTAATACAGTTCTGACCAAAAAAATTCTGTCACAACTGCATTACAACAATCTCTCAGATAAGCTGTTTCCAATTTTGGCTTTCCTTACGAGTAATTAAGCAAACTTTTGCACGAAATAATTGAAAAATTCGCGTTCTTTTTCAACAGTAAAATAAGCTAATTCTGGATGCCATTGAACCCCCATAATCGGATGGTTGATACTTTCGATACCTTCAATAACGCCATCTGGTGCTGTTGCAGTGACGATAAATTCATCTGCCAGTGTATCTATTACTTGATGGTGAAAAGAGTTGACTTGGTAAGTTTGAGGTAGAAATTCTCCCAAGCGCGTATTAATATCAATTTCAACGGTATGAGTTGGTAGCTCAAATGGTGTTGGCACTTGTACATGTTTTAAAAGCGGTTCGTCTGCTAAACTTAAATCTTGTAAAAGGGTACCACCAAAAGCAACGTTTAGCAGTTGCATACCACGACAGACGCCAATAATTGGTTTTTTTGCTTTGACGGCTTCTTTAACGAGTGCCATTTCAAATAAATCACGGCGATGATTGGTTTCCCCTAGTTTTTGATGAGGCAAAGCACCGTAACTTTCTGGCGATACATCTTGGCCCCCTGCTAAAAGTAATTTATCAATTTGTTGAACATAGCTTTTGGCATCTTCTACTGAACCAATGGGTAAGAGTAGCGGTAAGCCACCGGCATTTTGTATGCCAGATACAAAGTTGCGAGGAGTATAGCTAATCCAGTGACTATCTGTGTCGATCATGGTTTGTTCATTGGCGGCAATGCCAATAATTGGTTTCATATTTTCACGTCCTTTTAAAAGAGAACTGTTATTAAAGAAGTTGACTAAAAAATATACCAAGCATTTTTAGTGAAAACTAAAAGTTAAAGGTAATGAAGGCCTTTATTAACAGTTCAATTTAAATCCTATTATTTTTCTCGGATAACTTCGATTTTATAACCGTCAGGATCAACTACAAAATAATAAGAAGGAGCCGTACCAGGTAAGCCTTTTAAGTCAGTTAGATTATATCCAGCTTCTTTTTGCTTTTTGTGTAAGGCTTCTAAATCACTAACGGCAATTGCAATATGACCATAACCATCACCCAAATCATAAGCACCATGATCGTAGTTATACGTTAATTCTAACTCGTAATCATCTTCTGGTAAGCTTAAGTAAACCAAAGTAAATTTATTTTCGGGAAAGTCACGGCGACTTTTTTCAACAAAGCCAAAAGCACCCTCATAAAAGGCTAATGAAGCCTCTAAGTCTTTGACACGTACACAAGTATGAGCCATTTTCATAAAAAATCAGTCCTTTCTAGTTTATAAAATCATCTTATCATAGCCAGTTAGCCCTGATAAGAAATACGCTTTGGCTTGTGAAAATAACAACATTTCGGTAAAATAAACAAAATAAAAAGTGGAGGTTACAAAATGGAACCAGTGTTTGGGAAAAAGGAGCAAGACAAAACCTATCAAGCGCGCTATGGTGCTTATGTCGTAGTAAGCCGCAAAAAAGGACAAGAAGTTATTTTGGTACAAGCTCCAAATGGTGCCTATTTTTTACCGGGAGGAGAAATTGAAGGGGCTGAAACGCATCTTGAAGCTATAAAGCGGGAAATGTTAGAAGAATTAGGCTTTGAGGTTGTAGTGGGAAAGTATTTAGGTGAAGCGGTGGAATATTTCTATTCAAGCCATCGGGATACATATTTTTATCATCCTGGTTATTTTTATGTGGTCAACAGTTGGGAAAAAGTTGCCGCCCCCACTGAAAAGACCAATAATTTACGTTGGGTGACTCCTGATGAGGCGATGCTTTTGTTAAAACGGGGCAGTCATCGTTGGGCAGTGCAAAAGTGGATGCAAACAGAAAATTAAAAAATTACAGGACTTTAACCAAGCTAATCTTTTTGGTTAAAGTCTTTTTGTATTTTTACCAGAAAGAGGCGCGAATTGTACTGTGTTTTTGCCAAAATTTCGTTATAATGGATAAAGTTGTCTGCTGTTTTCGTGTTTCTGACAAGAAAAATCATCAGCGGTTTGTATTAAATTATGTGTAAAGGAGAAAAAAGATGCTAAAACGTTTTTTTAAATATTATCGTCCTTATAAAAGATTATTCATCTTAGATTTTACCTGTGCTGTTTTAGCTGGTCTATTAGAGTTGGTATTTCCAGTGGCAGTCAATGAAGTTATTGATAAAATTATGCCCCAAAAAGAATTTCGCATTATTCTAATGGCTTGTTGCGCACTGTTTTTATTTTATATATTAAATACTGTTTTACAATATATCGTGGTCTTTTTTGGTCATAAATTGGGGGTTAACATTGAAACAGACATGCGTAAGGAATTGTTTGCGCATTTACAAACCCAACCGTATGAGTATTACGACAATCAAAAGACTGGTAAATTAATCAGCCGTTTGACCACCGATTTATTTGAAATTTCAGAAGTTGCCCACCATGGTCCCGAAGATATTTTTATTACACTTATGACGTTAGCGGGTTCATTTTTATTAATGTTACATACCCATGTGAAACTAGCAATCGCAACTTTTGCTTTATTGCCTTTAATTACGATTGCACTAGTGTTTTTCAATAAAAAAATGACGAAAGTAAATACACGCATATACGAAAACTTAGGCGAATTTAACGCTGGGGTTGAAGCTTCGGTTAGTGGTATTCGAGTAACCCAATCTTTTGCAAATGAAAATTTTGAGGCAACTCGTTTCGCGGGCTTGAGTGAAGCCTATCGGCAATCGAAGATTTTATTTTATCGTGTGATGGCGGTAAGTTCAGCTTATAACTATTTACTAATTCGGCTAATTAATTTATTTACTTTAATTTTTGGCTCTTATTATGTAATTCAAGGTGAGTTAACGAACGGTCAATTTGTTGGTTTTATTTTATTAGCCAATGTTTTTGTGCGACCGATTGAAAAAGTGAATAATATGATTGAAAGTTATCCCAAAGGCATTGCTGGTTTTAAACGTTTAACAGAAGAATTAGATAAAAAACCTAATATTTTAGATCGTCCCGATGCTATTGTGGTGAAGGAATTAAAAGGCGATATTTTATATCGGGATGTTTCATTTTCTTATGGAGGCGAAAAACCAGTTTTAGACCATATTAATTTGGCTATTGCACCGGGAGAAACGGTGGCTTTTGTCGGTCAAAGTGGTTCTGGTAAAACAACTTTATGTAACTTATTGCCCCGCTTTTATGATGTAACCGGTGGTGCCATTACAATTGATGGCATCGATATTCGACAAATGACATTAAAATCGTTACGCAATCAAATTGGGATTGTGCAACAAGATGTTTTCTTATTTCCAGGCAGTATTAAAGAAAATATCGCTTATGGTCGTTTAGATGCAAGCGATGAAGAAATCATGGCAGCCGCTAAGCTTGCTCATTTGGATGGCGTCTTAGCGCAAATGCCTGATGGAATTGAAACTCAAATCGGGGAACGTGGAGTAAAATTATCTGGGGGACAAAAACAACGAGTTGCCATTGCACGTATGTTTTTAAAAAATCCGCCAATCTTAATATTAGATGAAGCAACTTCAGCGCTTGATACTGAGACAGAACAAGTCATTCAAGAATCGCTTAATTCGCTGGCTAAAGGGCGGACAACTTTAATCATCGCCCATCGATTAGCTTCTATTAAACACGCTAGCCGAATCGTTGTGGTCAGTCCAAAAGGAATCGTAGAACAAGGTAGTCATGAAGAATTAATGGCAAAAGGTGGCGCTTATCGGGCGCTTTATGAAGCACAGTTTAGAAAATAATAAAAAAATCGCTATTCAAGATTAGCCCCTAAGTTAGATTAAAATCTATTTTAGGGGTTTTTATATAGCATAATCTGCTGGCGGACGGCTAAAATTTGTTATGTAAGTACTAAAGTTTGTTGCTATAAATTTATTTATTTTATCCGTATACTAAAACAGTGTTATCGTGTTTTTGAACATAGAATCAAAAGTCTTTTAATTAATATATTTTAGTGAATAACAAAAAAATGAAAGCGTAGACAACGTTATTTTAATGCGTTATAATCAAAGCTGTTGCAAAAGCATACAAAATGTGATTTTTAAAAGTAATTAAGATTTCACATTTTGTTGCGATTTTACATAGGAAAAAGAAAACCAATGAAGGAAAACGAGGTGCCAAAATGAAGATTGTCGCAGTTGATATCGGCGGAACAGGGGTAAAAACTGGCTTGTTAAAATTAAACGGAGAAATAATGCAAAGCCATGATTTTAAGACACCAAGAGAAAATTATGCGCTTTTAACCGAGCAACTTATTGCGCATATTACGAAATATTACGACCGTCAGTTTGACGGTATTGCCATTAGTAGCACGGGCTTAGTCGATCCGCTAACGCAAGAAATTGGGATGAGCTCACCTATTTATGAACCTTTTGGTAAAAAACTAGTAAGTACATTATATAACCATTACCACGTTCCAGTGAGTGCAGAAAATGATGGGAATTGTGCGTTATTAGCCGAAAAATGGTTAGGAAATGGCAAAAATTGTCAAGATCTCGCGTTGATTGTCTTAGGGACTTCAGTCGGTGGGGCAGTTATGTTGAACGATCAATTGGTTCGTGGCAAACATTTATTGGCAGGGGAATTTGGTTTTATGCTATTTCCTGTTACATCTCCGCATAAAAAGTGGGAGATTTGGAGTATTACCGGTGCTACGCGTAGTTTAGTAAATGAGGTTGCTTATAAAAAAGGGATAGCGGCTGAAAAATTAGATGGTCAAAAAGTCATAAAACTCTATCAAGCCAAAGATAAGAGTGCAGTTTTAGCAATGGAGCACTTCATCGAAGAACTAGCGGTTGCTTGTTACAATTTACAGTATATTTTAGATCCAGAAAAAATTTTAATTGGTGGGGGAATTTCAAAAGCGGAAGTATTGTTACCGCTATTACAAATAAAAATCAATGAATTGGCGGCTAAAATTCCCAGCAATGTTTTAATCCCTAAAATTGAAAATTGCGCCTTCTTTAATCAATCTAACTTGTTGGGGGCTTGTTATGATTGGCAACAAAAATATCATTTGGATTAGCTAAAAGACGGTAGAAAAGTGATAGGGGAGAAAAAATGAAATTGAAGTTGAAGAAATTACCATTATTTCGTATGACTGGGCTGACACGTTCCATTTTGTCTTATTTAGTCGTTTTTTTATTTCCATTTTTAATTGTTTCAGGAATTTGGTTTAAAACATCCAAAGACAGCATTAATCAACAAGTCACATTATCTGCACGCAATCATTTATTACAATTACAATCAGCCTTTGAGAATAATTTGATGCAATTAAATGATTTATCCCATCAAATTCCTTTTGATAACAAACTCTCTTTGGCACAAACAAATCATGCCTATTACGCCACAGAAGGACAACAAAGTCTAAAGAAAAGCCGGCTAGCAGGTAGTATCGTAGCGGATGTCTTTTTGCTTTATTATGATAAGCCAGATGCGCTTTTTTCGGCTGACGGTTGGCTTTCTCTTGATGTCTTTTTAAAAGAAGCTAAGGCAGAAAGCTTTGCTAAAAACCAAGTGGCAGAATTATTTCAAACTAAAGTACCAAAACTGGTTAATTTAGCGTCAAAAACAGCAATCAGTAAGCGCCTTTATTATCTTGTTCCCTTACAAAATCAAGACCAAGTAGCTTATGGAACAGCTATCTATGCCATTAAAGACTCCAGTATTCAACAACTTTTAGACCAATCAACTTTTGGTGAAGAAAGTTCCAACTTTATTGTCAATAAACAAAATGAAGTCTTATTTCATACTGGCAAAAAAGAACTCTTGACCTACTTGAAAGAAAAAGAACAACTGCAACAAGTAACAAAAAAGACTCACGTAAAAATTGAGCAACAAGACTATCAAATCCAAGCTTTGGACAAGTCTAGCTTTGATTTAGCTTATATTTCTTTAGTAGATCCTAATAATGCCCTAGACTCAGTAAATCAAGTGCAGCGAAATTTGCTTTATTTTATTGGTTTTATTTTAATCATTGGGGCTATAGTAGTTTATGTCTTAGGCAGGCGCAGCTATCAACCGATGCGTCAGTTGGAAAAATTGATTGCAAATTACACGACCCAAGAAGTGAAAGAAGGGGAATATGCGCCGTCATTTGTGCATGAAAGAATTGAACAATTTCTAGACGAAAATAAAGCACTCCACCAAGAAATTAAACGGCAAACACCCCATGCCAGAGAACAAGTTTTACGTAAATTAATTGGGGATAGGATTAAAACACAAGCGCAGTTGCAACTTTTATTAGACTCGGTGCACGTAAAACTGACGGGTCAACACTTTTTTGTTATGACAATTAGTACAAAAGAAAACTCATTAAACGAATTTTCAACAGAGCATGACTTATTAATCGAATATTTACAAACGGTTAAAGGAAAAGGTTATACCGCCTATGCCACGGAAATTTTATCAACACAAGTGATTGCAATTTTAGTGGGCTATGAAGAGATAACTGGTGCCAAACGCATTGCAGAAGCTTTCCATCACGAAATTTTTGATTTAGTTGGGTTGCAGTTAACCATTGCCATCGGAGATCCGGTAGATAACTTGATTGAAATTAACCGCTCCTTTATTGAAGCATTGGCAGCTTTGGAATATGCTTATAGTCAAAAAAGTCAAAAAATTATTTTTTACGATGCATTAAAAGATGAAACGAAAAAAGCTGGGATTCATTATCCTGACTCAGAAGAAATGAAACTAGTACAAAGTTTAACGCAAGGGGATTATGCAGTAGCCACAGAAACTATTCACGCTTTAATCGAAGTTGGAGTAAAACAAGGCTCCCCGAATGCCCAAAAAATGTTTGGTTTTTATTTATTAAATACACTAACCAAGTTTGCTAGTAAAATTGATAGTCACGACGCGCTAATGGCGGCTGAAAAAGCGACCGATTTTCATAGTTTATATGATTTAGAACCGAATCTATTGCAAATTGCTCAGCTTCTTTGCGCATTAGTGCAGGAAAAGCCACAAAATAAAGAATCGCAATTAAAGCAAGAATTATTTGACTTTATCAATAAAAATTATGCCGCCTCACAACTATCTTTGGAGTGGTTGGCTGAAGAATTTGACATGTCTGTTTCTTATTTAAGCCGTTTTATTAAAAAAGAAAGTGGGCTCACTTTCTCAAAATACATTCAAGAACTACGCTTAAATAAAATTAAACAAGCTTTAGTTGAAACCAATCGTCCGATTAAAGATATTATTCGTGATGCAGGATATTACGATGTTTCCAATTATACCCGTAAGTTTCGGACAATCGTAGGTGTAACGCCAGGGCAATACCGCACCTTACATCAAAATTAGCAGCCAGTAAATAGGTACAAACGGTATTTTATTATAGGAAAATAAAACATATAAATGAGAGCTCAAAATGACAAGCGAAGTTAAAGTCACACATTGTGGCAAAGACAGTAGCCTTTTATGATAAAAAAGTAAATAGAAATAAAGGAGCTTAATAAAATGATAACAACTAGTAAAAATAGTCTAGCCAATGTGACCAAAAGAATTAACTTACTTTGCCAAGAGCTACAAGTGGAAAAACCGAATTTTATTTTTGAACTCACTGATAATGTCACAGCTGATTTTGAAATTAAAAAAGAAGCAAACGGCATTTATATCAAAGCCCAAGAGGAAAAACAACTTTTTTACGGTGCCACCAAAGTCATGCAATCTCTACTGGTGAAAAGAAACTACAATAGCAGTTACAAAGGGGCAATTGCAGAACGCTGTGTGATGATTGACATGGGGCGTAAATTCTTTTCTTTGGCACAGTTAAAACAGTTAATTCGCAGTTTAGCGCTATTTCAATTCACACATTTACAACTCCACTTTTCTGAAAATGAAGGATTTCGGATTGAATCGGAATTGCATCCAGAAGTCGTGTCAAAAGCGCATTTAAAAAAATCAGAAGTAAGAGAAATTATTGCTTATGCAAATTACTTCTTTATTCAAGTTATCCCAGATTTTGATACACCGGGGCATTTGCAAAAAATTTTGGCCCATTATCCTCAATATCAATTAACGTGTTTTGATGAAGCGGGAAATTTAACCAAAGACAAAAAAGCGTTAAATATCCTTGATCCGGCTGCTATTAAATTGATTCAAGATTTTTATCGGGAGTATGGAGAGCTATTTGCTGAAAGTTGCTATTTTCATATTGGGGCTGACGAGTTTGTCGATTTTGATCAAATCGAGCGCTATCCGACTTTAAGTGCTTACGCAAAGGAAAAATATGGGACTGATGCCAGTGGGATTGAAGTATTTATCGAATATGTGAACCAAACAATCGACTTTGTGCGTCAATTAGGTTTTATTCCGCGGGTTTGGAATGACGGCTTTTTCCGTTTGAATCGCTCAGAAAAGTTATCTCTATCACCAGACTGCGAAATTTCTTATTGGACGCGCTGGAATCAAAATATGGCACCGGTAGAAACTTTCTTTGAGAAAGGGTATGAAGTCATTAATCATAATGATAACTTTTTTTATTACGTTTTAGGAGAAGCCGCGAGTTATACTTATCCGACGTATGAAAAAATCAGTCAAGATTTTACTTTAACGACATATGCCGGCAATCAAGTAGTCGCCGAACAATACCTTTTACAAACGCCCCAAATTGCTTTAGCTATTTGGTCTGATATTCCGCAAGCTAAAACACAAGCAGAAGTTATTGCAGATGTTTTTTATCTGCAAGCTGCGCTCAGTCAAAAAGTATTTGCTGAAGAACCTTTAAAAAAGACTGCTTTTGAGCCACTTTTTGACATTTGGCAACAGTCTTTAAAAGTTGAATAAACGCGTTTAACTCGCAAGTAATAAGCTGGAATTTCCGAAAATTGCTACTCAAATTTTTGCGAAATTTCAACTTATTACCGTAGAGAGTTCGTTTGTGAAACTCGACAATAGAAAAAGTTGAATAAACGCATTTAACTCGCAAATAGAAGAAATAATTTAATAAATTATTCTTCACATCGCTAAAATTTTTGACATATTTAGTTAGAATTTGCTTCTTTCACATTGTTTATTCGCAAAAAAGCTGTGACAAAAACTTGTCACAGCTTTTTTAGTCTTTTAATGTGATTTCAATGACTGGAACTAAGACAGGTGGTTTTTCAACCGGCAAAGTAATGACGATATCATCAGGGTCAATGATAGCCTCAGTGGAAGTGATGACTTCGTCTTTGTCAAAACCACGGTAAAAAATTTCTGATCCGTCATTTAATAAACGAATAAATGAAACATCTTTTGCTAATCCTTTTAAATGCAGATTGCGATAAGGATAAGAAAAGAGGTGTAAATATAGTTTATTTGCATTTTGCGTATAACGACAATCAAGTGGTGCTTCATAGTTGGCCTTTGTACAGCCGATTATAGCATCCTGATGAAGTCGCATCCAATCCCCGATTTCTCTTAAGCGTAGTGCTGTTTTGTCATCAATTTCGCCCCGCGGATTCGGCCCAATATTCATTAAGAAATTCCCGTTTTTAGCAACCGTATCGATTAACATTTTTAATAACATTTCACTTGATTTCCATTCGTAATTATCTCGATCGTAACCCCAAGTGCCGTACATCGTTTGGCAAGCTTCCCACAAGACTGGTTTTCCATCTTTTAAAAATGGTTTGTCAGGTTGGAATTGTTCGGGGGTGGTCACGCCTCTGTTTAAATCAAGCCGGTCATTGATTAAAATATGGGGTTGTAACTGTAAGCAAAGTGCCTCTAGTCGCTCACTGTCCCAATCGAATGCGCCTTTACCTTTTGCAAAGCCCCAATCGCGGTGGGCATAAGAAAAATCAAACCAAATATAATCAATTTTCCCATAATCTGTTAGTAATTCTTCTACTTGGCCTGCTAAGTAATCTTGATATTTTTTTAGCTGGCGTAATTCATTACTCTTTTGATAAGTTTCGTTATTCCGCATTGGATGTAAGCCGTCGATGGGAAAATCTGGATGATGCCAATCAATTAAAGAGTGATAGAGTCCAATTTTAATGCCTACTTTTCGAAAGGCTGGTAAAAGTTCGGCTAAAAAATCTCGTTTAAAAGGTGTATTGGTAACTTTATAATCGGTTAAGTGGGAATCCCACAGTGCAAAACCTTCGTGGTGTTTAGTGGTAAAAACCATGTATTTTACCCCGCAGTCTTTGGCTGCTTGCGCCCATTTTGTAGCATCAAATAAATCGGGATTAAAGTTTTTGAAATATTTTGCTTGATATTCTTTTGGATCGATTTGTTCTTTAGTCATAAACCACTCATGACGTGCGCCAACACTAAATAAACCAAAGTGGATAAATAAGCCAAAGCGATCATGAATAAACCAGCTGGGATCAGGGTAAGTAGTAGGCCAATTGGCAAAGTTTGTCATTTTAAGAGAACTCCATTTCTATTATGTTAATCAATGAAATTTGTGTCTGCCATATTTGTTTCTTTAATTTTCCAGCTACCATCTTCTTTGACAAACAAATGCCGTGCTTCTGAGATATGGTTGCGGTATTTTTCTTTTCCTTGATTGATAGTTTTTTGTTGTGCTTTAATTACCATTTGATTTTGCTCTTGTTTGATTACCTCAAAGCTCAACAACTCGTGATGTAAATCATAGGAGGCAAAAAATTTATCCATCTCTTTTTTAGTAGCGGCTTGGGCTTTTTTGATTAAAGTATCTGCATAAGCGGTGCTATCTTTAGCATTGGCGGCTTGTAGATTTTGTTGTAACAAGGTTAAGCCTGCTTTTGCCGCTTTTTGGTCCGTAATACGACCAGTAATTTGGATACTTTCTGTCTTATCTTTTGATGGCGTAATAATAGCTTCTGCTGCCTTTTGATGGGGAAAAACATAGAAGAAAATAACGCCTGACAAGATAATAAGCGTTAAAATAAGTTTGCGATAACTTTTATTCATAACAACACTGCCTTTCTAATTTTTGTAAAATTTTTATACGTCAGATAACTTACTAGCAGAATAGATGCCATAAAAGAGGTTACGGCCAATCGTGCCAGGATCTAATGGATAAGGTCCGTCAAAAGGTAATCTTGGTGCATCGAGTTCTTCAAGCGTGTTAATTTTTCCTGTTACATATTGTTCTATACGCCAAATTGCCGTTTGACAGCGTTTTATTAATCCTGCATAACGTAACTCTAAAATTTCCCAGCCAAAAGGTTTGTACCATTCAAACCATAAATCGCGATGGGCTAGATGGAGTTTTTCTAGTGATAAAACCAATTCTTTTAGCTGTAAAATACTCTGTTTCAATTCCTCATCATTGTGATGTTGGTACGCCAAAAGAGTTGCAGTATTAATCGTTGCCTTTTTAGCTAAGACGTTTGCAAGTTGCTGGTAGTAAGCAAATAAAGTAGCACTTACGGTGGTTGGCTGAACAGTTTTTAAAGTTCTAGCTAAGTTTTTATACCAGTTTTTTAAATCATAGGGCTGTAACGTTTCTTCATAAAGCCCAAAAAGCAGATCTTGATAGAGAAGCAATTTACTAACATTGGAACCACCGGGATTATTTTTTGCCACGCCTGGTGTTTGATCAAAGCTATCTAAAAGTAGATAGTCATGGGCTGTTTGCCCATGAAAAAGTTTAAATCGTTTTTCTACTAATTGTTGACTAGGGCTTTTTGTATATTGTGCTTCGGCGAAATACTGAAGGCCTAAAAGTGCGGCAATATGCGCTGTTTCTTGGCCATCGTCACCCCATAACGTAGCGTAGACTTGTTTAATTTGTTGCTTTTTAGCAGCGCTAAGGCCCGCACTAAGAGTAGCAATCGATTTGCCATAGTTTGGCGCTAAGCCATTCCAAGTCCAAATGCCACTTGCAAAAATCACGGGTTTTGCTAATTTTTTGTGATTTTTAAAATTTGTAAGATAATCTTTTTCTTCATGGTGATAATAATCCCAATAGACCATGGCAACGTTTGGGATATTTTGCACCAATGTTTTTTGGAAATGAACTTCAGGATCATAATAGTCTCCAGATTTACTACCAATCCGAAAGAACATATCACTCCACATCATTGCCTCTAAGTCATATTTTTCGCAAATAGGAATGACTTTATTTAAGTGTTTAGACATAATGCTAAAGGGATCTTCTAAACCATGTTGTTTTAAATAGCGGCCCAGACCTAATTGGTGGGCTTCATCCATACCAATGTGAATTTGTTTTGAGCGAAAAGAATTTGCACAAGTTTTAATCATACTTTCAATCAATAAATAAGTATTTTTATCATCCACTAAAAGAATGTCGGAAGTATCTTTTAGCTTGCGAGCGTAATTCCAACGTAACGGGTTACTAAGATGGGCTAATGTTTGAATCGCTGGAATTAATTCCACCCCCAAAATAGCAGCAAAATCATCTAATTCTTTTAATTCTGCTTGCGTATATTTCCCCCTAAAATGGCCAAAATAAGGATATTCTTCTATTTCATAAGTATCTTCTAAGTACAACATACAACTGTTTAGTCCCATTTTTGCGATCAAAGTGAGTATTTTTTTTAATGCAGGTACCGTCATAACTGCATTGCGAGAAAAATCTAATAAGGGACCAATTTTTTCAAAGTGAGGCTGTTCTTCATAATTAAAATGCTCGCCACACCGATTATGCCAAAGGGTGAGGGCGCGAAATAATTGCGGTAAATTACCGTAAATGAAAGTAGCTTTGTGAAAGCTGGCATAAATTTGTAAGTGCTCACCTGGTTGTAATTGTAATTGGTAATCACTTTGTTCTTTTGAAGTGAGTTCCCAGTTCAAATTTTTAGCTACAATGTTGCAAAATAGCGGCGAAATACTAGCTCCGCTTAAATGGACTTTCATTTTTTTTCCATCCTTTATAAAAATTAAGTTTATTGTTAGGAAGTGTTACATGTACAATATTTTTATTTCAAAGTATGACTAGCTTTTGGCGTTACAATTATTTGCTTCAATTTTTTTCATCGCTTGTAAAGAAAACCAGCTAATTGGTAAAAGTAAAAGCGGTACCGCTGCAATTAACATTAAGATGGGAAAAATTGTAGTAATAGCGGTGGCAACCGCAATTCCCACACCAATAGCAATCGTTTCAACAATACTTGCAATCATTAAAAAAAAGGCTTGTTTGAAATAATTTAAACAGCTGAGTTCGTAGCGCCAATAAACGGGAAATAAAAAGACTCCCACCAGTAGTGAAAAAACAAAAAAGATAAGTAAGAAAAGATGAATTAGCTGATTTTGTAGTAATTGACCAGCAACACGAATATCTAACCACAAGACAGCTAAGATAAATGTTTGGATAAAGCCTAAAAGATTAGTCTTTTTAAAGGCTACCTGATAGCTCTTTTTGAAATCTACAAAAAGTTGACTTGAAAATTCTTTAGTTTGAAAAAACTGAAAAAAGAGACTAATAACAGCACTTGTGGCAGGAAAAACCCCTAGCAAAATGCCTCCTTTTAAAACGCCGTACCACCAAAAAAATTGTAGTTTGACTAGTGCAATTAAAAATTCGCCTAAATTATAAGTTGCTTTGATCATACCTTTTTGTTTTTTTTCCATTGTTATGCCTCCATCGTATTAAAAATAGCAAAGTACAATTTTCTTATAAAAAAATGATAGCACTTACAAAGGCTGTAAAATAGGGGTTTATTTAAAATACATGCTGAGGTAAAAACTTACACATTCTACCAAATGCTAAAAAATCAAGCTCTTAAATCAAATTTGCAAAAAGAATGCGTTTACATATCCGCTTTTGTTTTACATATTGTTAGCTTTAATATTTACCGCTACATTAAAAGAGAAAAGAGCAAACAAAACTTAAAAACAAAATTGAAAGGAGTATTAACGTGACAGTAATTAGAGGCGATATTGAAGTAGCTAAAAATAGTGATGTCATTGATCATAATATTTATCCTGAAACAGAGATGTTAAAAAAACGATTGGAATGGTTTCAGGATTTGAAATTGGGTGTCATTTTTCATTACGGTCTTTATGCGCAAGCGGGGATTGTGGAATCGTGGCAATTATCGCAAAAAGATGAATGGGCTAGAACAGGGCGAGCGTTTCGGCAAGACTTTAAACAACTACAACTGGACTATTGGAACTTAATTTCAAAATTTAACCCTACCCAGCTAGATGCCAAAAAGTGGGCGAAAACATGCAAAGAAGCTGGTTTTAAATATTGTATTTTTACGACGAAACATCACGATGGCTTTAATATGTTTAATACAATGGAAAGCGAATATAAAATCGGTGGGAAATTGAGCCCGTTTAAACGCGATATTTTAAAGGAAGTTTTTGAGGCTTTTCGGGCTGAAGAAATGGCAATAGGTGCTTATTATTCCAAAGCAGATTGGTACTCGCCTTTTTATTGGTTAGACGATGAGACGATAAAAGGACGCACGGCAAGTTATGATCCAACAGCGCATCCTGAAATTTGGGCGCGCTATAAAGAATTTGTCCACCGCCAGATTCATGAAATTACCCATAATTATGGAACAGTAGATTTATTGTGGCTTGATGCTGGGTGGTGTGGTCAAGGAAAAGAAGATTTAGATATGGATCAATTGGCTGCAATTGCTCGTGAGCAACAAGAGGAATTGATTATCGTTGATCGCATGATGGGGGGACGGCATGAAAATTATGTTACCCCGGAACGAAAAATTCCAAGTTATGCAGAAATTCCTAATAAGCCATGGGAAAGTAATATTCCGATTGGGAATGATTGGGGGTATGTCCCAAGTGACACCTTTAAATCTAGCCAAGAATTAATTGAAACATTTGTAGAAGTAGTAGCCAAAGGCGGTAATTTAATTTTAGGCGTTGGACCTACTCCAGAAGGAACTTTTACCAAAGAAGAAACTGCGATTTTAAATGATATTGGTAATTGGCTTAAAATATATGGTCATGGCATTTATGAAACACGTGCTAAAGTCGAAGGAAAGATTAGTCCTTGGCAACTAACATACGCTAAAGATGAAAAAAGACATTTCGCTTTTTGCAGTATCAACCAGTTACCAAAAAGAATCTATTTAAATGAAATTAAAGCCCAAATAACCGATCAACTAGTCGATATGAAAACAGGTGTGCGGCTTAAAATTTATCACGAAAATGAAAACGCTTATCTAAATGTGAAAGATATTGAACTGCCAAAGGTTGGTATGATAGGAATTGAAATTATCACACATTGAAAAAAATCCACACATTGCTAAGAAAGCGGATACATGATTAGATAAAAACAACAGATCACGACAATCAAAAAACAAGGAGGACTAGAAATGGAATTATCATCAAGAGAGCTTTTAAAAAAGAAGCAAGAGAAGACACGCTGGGAAAAAATAAAATTAAAATTTTATACAGGACGTCAGTTGTACTTATTCGTCTTACCAGCTTTTATCGTCGTCCTTATTTTTTCTTATATTCCGATGTACGGTGTAATCATTGCGTTTAAAGATTTTATTCCTTCATTAGGAATTTGGGGTAGCCCGTGGGTTGGGTTCAAACATTTTCAACGTTTCTTTGAATCTTATTACTTTTGGGATTTACTTAAAAATACGTTAGGGATTAGCTTATATTCTTTAGCAGTTGGCTTTCCTTTACCAATTATTTTGGCTTTAGCTTTAAATGAGCTAAAAGATAGTCGCTTTAAAAAATTCACGCAAACTGTTACATACGCACCGAATTTTATTTCAGTCGTAGTTGTCTGCGGGATGTTAATTGCCTTTTTAACTCCTTCCACCGGGATTATTAACCATTTATTAGACTTTTTAGGTTTTGAGCGAATTGCGTTTATGAATGATCCCCGTTGGTTTAAAACAGTTTATGTTTTATCTGGTGTTTGGCAAGGGACAGGTTGGGGTTCTGTGATTTATCTAGCAGCTTTGTCTGGTGTAGATACACAGCTTCATGAGGCTGCGACAGTGGATGGTGCCACACGTTTACAACGCGTTTTTTATATCAACATTCCGACGATTATTCCGACAATGGTTATCTTACTAATTATGAATGTTGGTAGCTTGATGTCTTTGGGCTATGAAAAAATTCTATTAATGCAAAATGCTTTAAATATGGATTCATCCAATGTTATTGCGACTTTTGTTTACAAACAAGGTCTATTAGATGCCCAATATAGTTATGCATCAGCGGTGGGACTTTTTAATGCCGCAATTAATGCGTTTTTATTAATTGTAGTCAATAAAATATCCCGTAAAGTCAGCGAAACGAGTTTGTGGTAGGAAAGGAGCAAGCAGATGAATACAAAAACTATTAGTGTATCTAAAACAGATCGACTTTTTATGGGCGTCGTCTACTTATTTATTGCCTTAGCACTATTTCTGGTTTTATATCCGTTAATTTATGTTGTAAGTGCCTCAATTTCGAGTCCAACAGCGGTCAATTCCGGTGAAATGTGGTTGTTACCAAAAAATATCACTTGGGAAGGGTATAAAACGATTTTAGGTTATGACACGATTTGGCAAGGATATTGGAATACGATTAAATATACTGCCATTGGAACATTTATTAATTTGGCATTAACGCTTCCTTGTGCTTATGCAATGGGGCGACCAGAATTTTACGGTCGTAATTTATTTATGAAATTTTTGATGGTGCCAATGTTTATTGGTGGTGGCTTAATTCCAAGTTATTTATTAATTAAAAACTTAGGGATGATTGATACAGTTTGGGCCATTACTTTACCAGGTGCGGTTTCTGTTTACAATATCGCCATTACTAGAACTTTTTTCCAAAGTACCATTCCAAGAGAGATGGAAGAAGCGGCGTTAATTGATGGTTGTACAGATTTTCAATTATTTTTCCGCATTATCTTACCACTTTCCATGCCAATCATTGCCGTAATGGGATTGTTTTGTGGCGTAGCTCATTGGAACAGTTACTTCAGCGCATTGATTTATTTCACTGATAAATCTATGTATCCATTGCAACTTGTTTTAAGAGAAATACTAGTTAATTCTGATATGGCAAAAGAAGGTGCGGCTATGAGTTCTGCGGCGGCTGAAGTGGCCTTTAGTAAACAACAATTAGCAGCCGTGATTAAATATGGCGTCATGATTGTATCGACATTGCCGATTATTATGATTTATCCGTTTTTACAGCGTTACTTTGTGAAGGGCGTAATGGTTGGCTCACTAAAAGGCTAACCGTCAAAATATAAATTTTTTAAAGTGAGGGAATGAAATGAAAAAGAAATATGTGTTAATCGCGTCATTATTAATGGCAACATCTTTATTAGCTGCTTGTGGGAGTAAAGAAGGTTCTGCCACGCAAAAAGAAAATATTAAAGTTGAAGAAAAAGGTATGCCAATTGTTAAAGAGAAAATCAAAATGACGATGATGGCTCCGGGACTAACTAAAACTGAATGGGAAGATTTAGCCGCAGCCAAAGCTTTAGAAGACTTAACGAATATTGATTTTGACTATATTACACCACCCCAAACCGACTTTGAAACCAAATTAAACTTGGCCTTTGCTTCAGATGAATTACCAGATGTTATCTTTGGTGCAGGTTCATCACTATTGAAAAATTCAGTTCAGTCTGATCAAGGGGCACAAGGAAATTTGCTAGCTTTAGAAGATTTAATTAAAGAACACGCACCGAATTTAAATAAAATTTTGGAAGAAAATCCAGAATTTAAAAAATCGATTACAGCGCCAGATGGCCATATTTATTCACTACCACGCTTATATCCTGAAGAAACATCAAATCCGCTTTATATTTCACCACTTTGGTATAACGGAGAATGGTTAGAAAAACTTGGCGTAAAAGAATTACCAAAAAATACAGACGAACTATATACATTATTGAAACGTTTTAAAACAGAAGATCCAAATGGAAATGGCAAACAAGATGAAATTCCATTATCAGATGGTAACAAATTGTTAATTATTCGGACTTGGTTACTACCAGCATTTGGAATGAAGTCACAAACGATTGAAGAACAAGACGGCAAAGTCCGGTTTGCTGCGATGTCAAAAGACTATAAAGAATATTTAACTTTTATGAACAAGCTATATTCTGAAGGTTTGTTGGATAAAGAAGTCTTCTCACAATCACCTGATCAATTCCAAGGTAACACTGAAACAGATAAAGTTGGTTTGTTTAGCGCATATGCTTCTTACATGGCTACTGGTAAAAATCCAGCAGATGCTTTAAATGATCCAATGTTCCAACAACTAACTTCTGATATTCAAGATACACCACTAGCACCAGGGCATCCACGGGTTAGTACCGGTACTTTTGCGATTACTAAAAAATGTCCATCACCTGAAGCTGCAATTCGTTGGGCAGATTACTTGTATACAGAAGAAGGCGCTGATTTAGCTGGTAATGGTCCAGAAGGTGCATTTTGGCAATATGAAACCAATAAAGATGGTGAAAAAGTCCGCGTTTATGTCGGAGAAGATAAACAAAAAATGGAAGAAGATCGCGGTAAAATCGGGATTGACTACGGCTTAGTAACACCAGGTTTACAAAACGACTACGTTACTTCAATTAGAGAAACCGCAGATGCACCAGCTCGTAGCATTTGGTCTGAATTCCAAGAAAAAGAAACTAAAGCAAAAGTAACGCCTTATGAAGAAGTTCCATTCCCAGTTGTGTATATGACTAAAGAAGAAACAGATCAAATTGCAACTACTAGCACTGATATTTTAACTTATGTGGAACAAATGGAAGCCAAATTTATTACCGGTGTGGAAAGCTTAGATAACTGGGATAAATATGTGAAAAATCTAAAAGGCATGGACGTTGATAACTATGTGAAAGTTTATCAACAAGCATACGATCGCTGGTCAAAAGCTGAGTAAAACTTGCAAAAAAAGGTGCTCGGTATAGCAAAATTACCTTTGGTGAAAATCGGATACCCATTTGTCTAACAGAGAGAAACTATTTTTTAAGGAATCTGATTTAGCTAAAAAACTCTTTTAAAAATGCCGTTTATAGCTAATAAAGGGCTGTGACAAGTCTTTTGTCGCAGCCCTTTTCGATTTGACAACTATTTTTTTTACTGATTGAAGGAGGAAAAAAATGTATCAATTTCCAAAAGATTTTTTATGGGGAGCAGCGACTTCTGCGCCACAATCAGAAGGAGCAGCTTTACTTGATGGGAAAAGTCCTTCTACATGGGACAAGTGGTTTGAAATGGAACCGGAACTTTTTTATGACGGGGTGGGACCAAAAGATACATCCAATACGTATTATTGCTACAAAGAAGACGTCGCTAATATGAAAGCCATGCATTTAAATTCTTTTCGGACCTCAATTGCTTGGACCCGCTTATTACCAGATGGCAAAACATTAAATAGAAAAGCCGTGCGTTTTTATCGCAATTATTTTACTGAATTAATTGAAAATGGCATCGAACCTATTGTAAATTTGTTTCACTTTGATATGCCGTGGTGGCTAATGGAAAAAGGTGGTTGGGAAGCACGAGAATCTGTTGAGCATTTTGCCTATTACGCCCGCGTTGCTTTTGAACAGTTTGGGGATTTAGTAAAAAAATGGGCGACGTTTAATGAACCTCTTGTTCATATTGAATGTGGCTATTTTGGCAATGCGCATTGGCCCAAAGTAAGGGATTTTAAACGGGCTTTACAAGTGGGGTACCACACATTATTAGCTCATGCCAAAGCTGTTGCTGAATATCGCAAAAGTATTCATGGGGATGGTAAGATTGCAATTATTTTAAATTTATCACCGGTTTATGCCAAAAGTGAAGCAAAAGCTGATCAAGAGGCTGCGCAGTGGGCAGATTTACTTTATATTCGTAGTTTTTTAGATGTAGCTGTTTACGGACGATTTCCTAAAGAACTGGTGACGTTATTAAAAGAAGCAGATTTATTACCTGTTACTGCCCAAAATGATAAAGAAATCTTTGCCAATAATACCGTTGATTTTTTAGGTTGTAATTATTATCAACCGTTACGCGTACAAGCCCCCAAAAATGCTCATTATCCTATTAGTGAACCGCGGGATTTGTTTAACGGTTACGATTGGCCCCAAAAACGTATTAACCCGCATCGTGGTTGGGAAATTTATCCGACTGGGCTATATGATATTGCGATGCGTTTAAAAAATAGTTATCAAAATATTCCGTGGTTTGTTTCTGAAAATGGCATGGGAGTATCTGATGAAGAGCGCTTTACAAATAGTGAAGGGGTAATTGAGGATACGTATCGTATCGCATTTATCAAAGAACACTTAATCGCATTACAGCGGGCAATTAACGATGGTTCGCCATGTTTTGGTTATCATTTATGGACTTTTGCTGATTGTTGGAGTTGGTTGAACGCTTATAAAAATCGCTATGGTTATTACCGGGTTGAGCTGGATAATCATTTTAAACGTACCCCTAAAAGTTCAAGCTTTTGGATGGCAGATGTGATTTTAAACAACGGATTTAATCACGAATAGCGAGAATATTTAAGTAAATGTTATTTCTTAGTTAATGAGAAAAGATTCGTTTTTTACATGTCAATGAGATACTTAGATTAAGGAGTAAAGGTAAAGATGAAATTACAATATTTTGGTACCGCAGCAGCTGAAGGGGTACCGGCACTTTATTGCCAGTGTGATTTATGCAAAAAAGCACTCAAAAATGGTGGGAAAGATCTTCGTAGTCGTTGCCAATCGCTAGTTGATGATTTTTTAATGATTGATTGGCCAGCAGATAGCTATTGGCACTATTTGACTTATCGTTATGATTTATACCACCTCGAGCATCTATTAATTACCCATAGTCATTCTGATCATTTTTATCCCGAAGATTTGGTGTTGCGCTTAAGTGGTTATGTGAAAAATACGCCAGCAACATTAAACGTATACGGCAATGAAATGGTTGCATCATTTTTAGAGCGTGTCTTTGATTTAGAAGGTTATAAAGAGCAAGAACGCATCCAATTTCATTTGATTCAGGCTTTTGAACCTTTTCAAATTGAAAACTATCAAATTACCCCATTAGTTGCAGATCATGACCCGCGGGAAAATTGTCTCATTTATGCTATTTCTGACGGCTTAAAAAATATGCTTTATGCGCATGATACAGGAGAATTTCCTTTAGAAACATGGGAGTATTTAGCAAAAAATGGTTCTTATTTTGATTATGTCTCGCTAGATTGTAATAGCCAAAACAATGATACTATTCATAATCATATGGGCTTTCCGAATAATTTAAGGACGAAAGCCCAATTAGCCCAATTAGGCTTAGTGGATGAAAAAACTATTTTTACTTGCAGTCACTTTTCCCATAATAGTCAGCTTACTCATGGCGAAATGGAGGCGTTAGTTGCATCTGCAGGGTTTCAGGTCGCATATGATGGTTATGAGGTAATCTTTTAAGGTTAGATAAATAATGTAGAAAAAAGATAAGGTCGATATGAACAAGAAGAATCAGGAAAATATGGCGGGGAAAAAATCATTAAAACGTAAATGTCTTCCTTTAATTAAGGGATGTTTACCTAAGAATAGAAAGTGAGTGCAGATGCAAGAAAGTGTGTTATTCAAAAGCGAATGGAGAAAAATCAGTAAAATTTTGTTTGGCAATAGTTTACTGGCAATCGCCTATGCAAAATGGATGGTTCCCCACAAAATTATTAATGGCGGCGTCACGAGTTTAGCACTGGTTTGTAGTAAATTACTGGGAATAGATCACGTCTTTTTAACGAATTTGATCACAGTATTGTTGTTAATTTTATGTTTTTGTTATTTGGGTAAAGAATTATTAGTTAAATCGTTTTTTAGTAGTATTTGTTACCTTAGCTTTTTCTCCTTTTTTTCAAATTTGCCACTGCGTTTATCCGTAAATTTTATCGTCGATTTTAGTTTGGCGTGTCTTTTTATCGCAGCAGGATATTACTTTTGTTTGTCCGCTGCAGCATCGACAGTTGGAATGGATGTTGTTGCTTTAATTATTCAACAAAAAAGACCAAAATTTCAATTAGCGACCATTATCCGTAATTTAAATTTTGCCGTTTTATTATTGGGTTTTCTCGTTTATGGAAGCAAATCCGTTTTAATCGGTGTTGTCTTTAGTTTTTGCTATGCTTTTTTATTAGCAAAATTTTTGAAACCCAAAGAAAAGTTTAAAGCCTCTAAAAATTATCAAAACAACTAAAAACACGACCAGAAAACATCATTTGTTTTTTGGTCGCATTTTTTTAGTATAGTTGATTGCCTGTAAAGCTATTACTTTTTTAATGGTGTTTAATAACGGAGGGAACATTTTTTATTAGCAGAATTTTTCGATAGCTTCTTTAACCCCGTCTTCGTCGTTTGAAGCCGTGGTAATATAGTCAGCAACGGCTTTAGTTTTTTCCACGGCGTTTTGCATGGCAATGCCAATTCCAGCGTATTCCAACATTGCCATATCATTTTCATTATCGCCAATTGCCATTACTTCTGCCTGTTCAATCGCTAAGTGTTCGGCCAGTTTTTTTAAGGCAATGCCTTTATTGGCACCTTTGTGTAAGATTTCCAAATAAAAAGGAGCACTTTTTACAATATTATATTGTTCTTTAAATTCAGCTGGTAGTTGGGTAATGGCATGATCTAAAATTTCGGGTTCATCAATCATCATCATTTTAATCATTTCGTAATCGTTATGGATCATTTCATCAGAAGTACGATATTTAATGGGCATGTGAACCAACGTTGATTCGTGAACCGTATATGGACTGATATTGCGATTGGCTGTGAAAATGGCATCGACACCTGAAACATGGAAATGGACGCCTAATTTTTGAGCAATGTAATTGATTTTTAAATAATCATTTTTCGTTAAGTTGGCTGAAAAAACAGTGTGTTGGGTAGCAACGTTTTGCACCAACGAACCGTTATAGGTAATCACATAATCGTCAGCACTTAATAAATCTAGTGCCTTTAAATACTCTGTTACACCAGGAAGGGGACGACCGGTGCATAAAACGATGCGGATGTTCTTTTGTTTGGCTTCTTGTAGTGCTTTTTTGACGCCTTCACTTAATTGACCAGCACTATCGAGTAAAGTGCCGTCAATATCAATTGCAACTAGTTTGATACTCATGAAAATCCTCCTAAAATGAATCACTTTATTTATTTTTGCTACTGAAATTGTCTTAAAGTGACAAGATACGTGTTCTATTCTACTAAAAGAAAACTCCCTTTTCTAGTAGTGAAGTAAAGGGAGTTAAATTAATGCAGTTATTCTACTAATTCACCATTTTTAATATGGCGGGCAAATTCAGCATAGGTTTCACTAAATAAATCATAATTATCTTGTAAAGTACGATCGACCATCTCTTTTGGAAAGTAATAGCGATGATCGCCAGTTTTTTGGCCAGCTAAGGCGGCAACAAGTTGACTGACTTTTGAAAGTTCCACTAAGGTGCCATCTTTTTGTTGCAATTCGATTTGGGTACGATGGACACCAGATTTTGGCCGGTAAAAATCATAAGGCAAATCATAGCTGGAATTGATGGCGGTATAGTACTTGGGATTGTAGCCGACTTCTTCGACTAATTTACATAGTTTTTCAATTAAAGCAGTTTGATTTTCTTTAAATTTTGCCGATTTTAATGGTTTTCGCGATAACCAGCGATTAGCTAAGTCACTTAAAATCGCATCGTCTTCATCTACCCACTGAATAAAATAAGTGATTAAAACACCATCATCAAGCTTCAGGTAATCGGCTAAAGTAAAGTCTTCTTTTAAAAAGGGAATTAATAGTTGTGAGTGTTGTTGGAACATATCTGAATTTTCGTTATAAAGTTCATGGGCACGATTTAATAGATGTTCCAATAAGACTTCCATACTCCGGGAAACTTGGTGGAAATAGACTTGGACATACATTTGATAACGACTAACAATGTAATCTTCCACCGCATGCATCCCATTCATCGAAAAAGCAATACCACCTTCATAAGGACGGATGACCCGCAAGATACGAGTTAAATCAAAAGTACCGTATTCAGTGCCGGTAAAATAAGCATCCCGTAACAAATAGTCCATCCGATCGGCATCAATTTGACTAGAAATCATTTGGACAACTTGGGGGTTGGGATAGTCATGGGTAATGACACTGGCAACTTTTTCAGGAAAACCTGCTGCGACTTTATTTAAAATTTGATAAACCTCAGTTTCAGGCGAGGTGATAATTTCAACTGTGATTTTTTCGTGATCGGTATGAAAGATATGTTCAAAAGTATGAGAAAAAGGCCCGTGACCGACATCGTGTAATAATGCAGCGCACAGCGCGACAAGCCGTTCATTGTCATCCCAACCACCAGCGCCAATTTTTGAAACCGAAAAATTTCGTTCAAAAATATCACAAATGCGACGGGTAATCTCATAAACGCCTAAAGAATGAGAAAAACGGCTGTGTTCGGCTCCATGAAAGGTAAATGAAGAGGTCCCCAGCTGTTTTACGCGTCTTAGCCGTTGCACTTCTTTTGAGTTGATCAAATCTAAAATTACTTGGTGTTGAACGTGAATATAGTTATGAACAGGATCGCGAAAAACTTTTTCAATTGGTAATTTTTGATCCTTATATAAAGTCATCATCGTTTTCCTCCTTTTGGTTGATGAATTTTTAAGTTACAAGCTACATTTGAATAGCTAGAGTGTATCAAGAATTTGATTGCGGGTAATCATGTGACTGAGTTTGTCTTTATAAGTAGCAAGTCGATCTGCTTCATTCAGCCAATCACGACTATTAATAGAACTGATTGTATCATTTGTAAGCTCACTAAAGGCGTTTAAAAAGCGTTTCTTTGTTTCTGCAATGGAAACTTCTTCTCCCATGACCGCAGTCACAGTGGTCATACTGGTGGGGTTTACCGGCGGATAGCCATCTTGGCCAAATTTTTCTGATAAACTTGTTAAATAGAAATCTCTCACAACTTCCCCGCGGGTAAGTTGCGAGCCAGTAACGCTTAAGTACATCATAACAGCGATTCCTGCTTTAATTTTTCGTTGGGCAATACCAGCGATTTTTTTTCCGTTACAACTTAAGTCATAACTTCCCGGACAATAAGAATCAAAAACTTCACCAGGCGTAATAATAAGTTCGGGAAAAGCTAGTTTAGTTAAGTGATACATCATTTCATAAGCAGAACTTGTGGTATGTTCACCTTGGGGAATTAAAAGCGAAATATTTAATATACCCGTATCGCTAATAACGCCCAAGCCACCGGCACTGCGCACTACTGGCGGATAACCTGCTTTTTGCAAGTGAGCTACTCCTTGTTTTAGGTTTAAAACACGAGTATCTTTCATACCTAAAATCATTGTGTTTTCCAGTTGCCAAAAATGCAGTAGCGGCTGTTTGGCCTGACTGACCGCTTCTATTAAGACATCGGTTAAGGCAAAAGGCAAAAGAGCCTGTTGATTGGCATAAATCGGTTGATCTAAACTTAAATTCATAACTTAACTCCTAAATATCTGGTTTTGTTGTCATCTAAAAAAAGTGCTAAAAGTAGGAGACTTTTGTGACAAACTTTTAATCGCAGAAAAAATATTCCACTTTTCTTTCATTATATACGAAAAAGACTTGAAAAAATAACAGAAGGCCTCAAAATAGACGCAATGTTTGACAAAAGAGGCAAAACTGTGAAGAATGAAACTAAAGGTGAAAAGTATCGTGGCTTTTTAAAATACTTTTTTACAATGATTGTGGGAAGTGGAGGATACAACAATGGATTTAAAGAATGGCGTACCGGTTTCAATCCATCTGAAAACAAAAGTAAAGCAACATCATGAAGTGCAAGATTTTAGTTTTGATTTGCCGGGACAACTGGTGACAATTGGGGATAAACTGTATATTCGCTATCAAGAAGTACAAGAAAATGGGGAAAAAATTCCTGTTATTATTAAGATTATGCCAGATGGGACCGTGCAATTGACACGTTCAGGGGAAATGCGGTTGCGTTTAAAATTTGATTATAAGAAAAAATTAGAAACTAGCTATACGACGCCTTATGGGGTAATGTACTTTGGCACATTTACACGAAATCTACACATTAGTTTAAAAGATCGCCCAACCTCTGGGACTATTTTTATTGACTATGACTTGTACATGGCAGACGAACGAGTTGGAGAATATCAAATTAGCTTAGATTTCACAGCATAATTTTGCGAAATAAATTGATTTTTTCAAAACATTTTTGTATGATAAAGCGTAGACTGCGAAAGGACGTGTCCTATTTTGGAAATTACAGTATTTGAAGGGGCAAACAAAAACGAGTTGTCCATGATCGAAGTGGCTCATGCGATTTTAGAGCAAAAGGGCGACGTAATGGAGTTTTCAGATTTAGTAAACCAAATTCAAACCTATTTGGGTAAATCTGACAGCGAAATTCGTGATTCATTGGCCCAATTTTATACCGATTTAAACATTGACGGCAGCTTTATCTCATTAGGTGAGAATCGTTGGGGCTTGCGTTCATGGTATGCAATTGATTCAATTGACGAAGAATTGTCTCATGGTCTTGATGAAGACGAAGAAGACACACCACGCAAACGTAAACGTAAAAAGGTTAATGCCTTTATTAACGACGATGAAGATGCTATCGACTATAACGATGATGATCCAGAAGACGCTGATCCAGAAGATGAAGAAGACGACAAAGAATTGTATGACGATGATGATGAAGATGATGAAGAAATCTCAGCTTACAACAGCGACTTACAAGAAATTGGCGCCGACGATAATTCTGATGACGAAGAAGAAGTCCCTGGAAACATCGAAGAAGATCTAACCATTATCGATGATGACGATGATTTAGATGACTTTGATGACGATGATGAAGACGAGTAATAAAATTAGCAAAAAGAAAAATTTATTTTAAAGCATTCCACAAAAGTTAGACCAAAACGCTAACTTTTGTGGAGTGCTATTTTTTATAGCAAAAAGTCGGATTTTTATAAGAAGTAAGAGGAGATTAGAAAGTTTTGGGGCAAGTTTTATGAAGAAATTCGCAATAGTAATAATTAGCTGAATTTTAAAAAGTAAAGGCTGAAAAGTGCCTTTTATTTTTGAAAGATTAATCAAATCATGTAGTCTTAATGATGCCTTTTAAATTTATTTTGTCATAATGACAGATAATAAAATCTTATTATGACAAAATCCGTTTAATTTGCAAATTTTTATTACATACGAAATACTAAAATGAAAGGAGGGAATGCTTGTGAATGAAGAAAAAGAAACAGTGAAGTCAGAAACAGCAGCTAAAAAAGACGAAAATACGGTTTTTGAGGACAAATTTTTTGAAAAAGGTCACTTTTGGCTAAAATTACGTACGATCGTGCTGACCATAATTGCTTGGCTGGGAGTCGTGATTCCTGTTTATTGGACGGTAACTTCGACATTGTTACGCCATCATAAAAACGTGAATCCTGTTTGGCATTATCAAGAAGGTATTGACACGTTTTACTTTTTATTAAAAGTCTTTGTGCTATTTTTTATCGCAGCTACTATTTTTACTGTGCTGATGACATTGCGGAGCAATCGGCGTATAAAAGATAAGTACAGTCAGAAATTTACTTATGACTTTGATGCAATGCTAACAAAAAGACGCGCTTTGGATCAGTTTTACACGGAACGTTTTGGTTCGTTTGAAAAACGGGCAACTGAAAAAACGTATTCGGTACCACCGGAAAAAAATATTACTAAAGAAGAATTAGATGCGATTTTAAAAAAAGGAGGGAAGTAGATGAAACTTCTGCAAACGGGTAATACATATCTCGATTTTATTGTAAATGTTGTTTTATTTGTCCTTTTTACTTATCCGATTTTAGGTGCGTTCATGTGGTTTATTGGAGTAGTAAGTTATCGTTTTTTATTTCGCTATCAGAAACTAGACTTTAAAGAAATTGTTCCTTTAGATCAACCCTGTGTCTCCATTATGGTACCAGCCCATAATGAAGAAGCTGTAATCGAAAAAACGTTACATTATTTACTTCATGAATTAAATTATTCAAATTATGAAGTAATCGTGGTAGATGACGGATCAACGGACAAAACACCTCAAATTCTAGCCGACCTAGCTGCACGAGAGGAACGTTTACGGGTGATTACGATTGAAAAAAATAAAGGAAAAGCCCACGCGTTTGATATTGGATTTGCTTTTTGTAATGGTGAATTTATTTTAAGTAATGATGCGGATACAATTCCTGAACCCGACGCACTAGGCAAATATATTAATTATTTTAAGACTTCAAACGATGATAATATTGGTGCTGTTACTGGTAACATGGACGTTTTAAATCGTTCGAAAATTATTGAAAAAGCACAGACGGTGGAATTTTCAAGTATTGTTGGGGTAATTAAGCGTAGTCAACAAGGAACATTAAATACAATGTATGCTTTTAGTGGTGCTAATACGATGTATCGGAAAACAGCACTGTTAGATGCGGGATTATTTCGCCAAGATCGCGCCACAGAAGATATTAGTATTGCTTGGGACGAGCAACTCTTAGGCTGGGTACCGGTTTTTGCGCCAGATATTATGTTTTATATGATGGTGCCAGATACACTTTCAATGCTTTACCGCCAACGTAAGCGCTGGGCAAAAGGTGGTACAGAAGTATGGTTAACCAATTTTCCTAAAATTGCCTTACATCCGTTTAAGCACTTTAATCAGTTGGTGATGTTTATCGATCAAACATTAAGTATTCTCTGGTCACTTTTCTTTTGGTTCTCAAGTTTAATCTTTGTGATAACACTATTGTATTTTCTTGTAACTCAAAACTATGAACGGATTTTCCATATGTTCGCGATGGCTTTTATCTTTGTTAACTTCCAAATGGTAGCAGGCTTTTTACAACTTGGCGCTACCTTATTTATCGATGACAACGGTAGAAAATTGCGTTACTTTATTTTTGCGCCATTTTATATGCTCTTGTATTGGATGATGAACGCGTTAACGATTTTAACGACATTAATTCCCGCCATCAAAACAATTATGGGATATGGTAGTGGGACGTGGGTAAGTCCGGAAAGAAAACCAAACGAATAAAAATGTAAAAGCCCCTGCGCTTTAGATCTTCTTAAAAGAAAATCTAAATGCACAGGGGCTCTTTTAATAAGATGTGAGACTAGTCAAAGCGTTTGCGTTTACTAGAGCTGGGGATTTTTAAAGCATCGCGATACTTAGCGACTGTACGGCGGGAAATTTCAATTCCTTCAGCTTTTAGTAAATCAACTAATTTTTGATCAGATAATGGTTTATTTTTGTCTTCTTCTGCGACTAGAGTTTGTAAACGGGTTTTCACATTATCAGTGGACAAATCTTCGCCACTTTCATTTTGAATGCCAACTTTTTGGCTAAAGAAGTGTTTTAATTCAAAGATGCCAAAATCCGTTTCTAAATATTTCCCATTCACAGCTCGACTGACAGTGGACTCGTGAATTTCTAATTCTTCGGCGATATCTTTTAAAATTAAAGGCTTGATTGGGCGCTGTTCATCTAAGAAAAACGCTTGTTGGTGAGTAATAATTGCTTGTCCTACCCGTAAAATCGTATCGCCACGCTGTTGGACCATCTTTTTTAGTGATTCGAAATCTTGTTTCTTTTCATTTAAATATTTTTTAGTCTCGTCGTCGGCTTTTTTAGTCATCTGGTCAAAATAGCTTTGTTGAAAATGCATCTCTGGCATGCCGCGACGATTGCTGGAGATCTTAATTTTGCCACTGGCACTCACTTTAACAGTTAAATCAGGAATAATATAAAGGCCATCTGTTGTACCAAAGCTAGCACCAGGAGTGGGGGTTAGCGTTTGAATATAGTCAAATACTTCTTGCACTTCACTGATCGGGATTATTAGTTTTTTGGCTAATTCAGGCCATTTACGATTGACCAGTTCTTCAAAGTGTTCTTCTAAAATAAGATATGCTAAATTAGGCGCGGTATCATCCCGCTCTGTTTGTAACATTAAGCATTCTTGTAAATTGCGGGCCCCGACGCCTGCTGGATCTAATTGTTGTAGTAAAGTCAATGCATCTAAGACTTGAATTTTTGTAGCTTGCATTTTATTTGCCACTTCTGCTAAATCAATCGTCAAAAAACCGTTTAAATCAATGTATTCAATCAAAAATAAAACAATATCCCGTAAAAAAGTATCACGATAATTCAAATGAACTTGATCGAGTAAATACTCAAATAATGAAATTCGATCATCGGGGATTTGACTTAAATAATTTAATTCTTCGCCACTAGAAGAACGAGGTTTTGAATAAGTTAGCGCATAATTTGCTTCTGAAACTTCAATTAATGGATTTTCCATCGCTTGTGTTTCAACAAATTCAGCTAATTCATCAATTGAAAATTGTAAAACTTGAATTGATTGCTGTAACGACTGCGTCATAGCAAGCTTTTGCGATTGTTTTTGTTTTTGTGAAAAACTTTGTTGAAATTTCATGTATTTTCCTCTTGATTTTATTCTGATTATTAGCTAAACTAACATGTGTTCGGCGCTCTTAGTGTAGTGGATATCACGTAAGATTCCGGTTCTTGAGACAGGGGTTCGATTCCCTTAGAGCGCGTCACTGACATCTTCTAGCTAAGAAGATGTCTTTTTTTATGGTAAAAGGACCATCTTATTTGATAAAAATGAAACAGAACTACAAAAGGCTTTGGTGCCAGCGCTATAAACGAATTTGCGTTGGTAATAAGCGAAAAGAATCATTCTGCTTTTCTGGTGGGAGAAAAAACGCTCTCACAACCACTGAGTTATTTTAACATGATTTTTAAAGGAAATGAATATTTCGGAAATGATTCTTATTATTTTTCCTAAGATCAATTATGCTATTGCACAAATTAGTTGTGTTTTTTTTATTTTAATTAGGTTGTGCAAAATATCACTTAGCGTCAAATCAATTAGTAAAGCGATTTTACTGAAAAGAAGTGAATTTAGCGGGATTTTTTCTTCGCGTTTTAGTTGCACATTCGCCATGAAAATGGTACTATTACTTCCGTAAGGTTAATGGATTTTGACCTACAGGAAATTTTTTTTGGTCTTGATGGGTCGAAATAGGTCTACGATGGACGGAAAGCGTCCACCGTTAAAAAGGAGAGTAATCATGCTTGATGACTTAAAATTGATTGAAGCAGTTGCTCCTGATATCCTCCATGTTTTGCAAGAACGGTATAAGATTTTGCGCAACATTTATTGGATGCAGCCTATTGGTCGCCGAAATTTAGCAGATAGTTTAAATATGACCGAACGGGTTTTACGAACTGAAACCGATCTATTAAAACGATTGGCGTTAATTGATGTCACCAAAAGTGGGATGAGTTTAACTAAAACTGGTGAAAAAGTTTTTACTGATTTAGGCAAAGTCATGGATCAATTGTTTGGTATGCATCAATTGGAAAAGCAGTTGGCCAATTATTTTGGCATTACACGTTGCGTCATTTCTGCAGGAGATAGCGATCGTCAAGAAAAAGTCGTGAAAAACTTTGGTGAAAGTTTAAATGAATCCTTGGATTTACTTTTACCAGAAGGCAAAAATATTATCGCAGTTATGGGTGGGACAACGATGGCCCAAGTTGCGGAATGTTTGACAAACCTTGAAAGTGACGAACGACATAACCTTTTTGTTCCAGCCAGAGGTGGTATTGGAGAAGCTCTGACTGTACAAGCCAACTCAGTTTCTGCTATGATGGCTATGAGGTCTAATGGGGAACATCGGGCATTATATGTCCCAGAGCAACTCAGTTCAGATACGTATCGTTCGTTGATGAAAGAGCCCTCGATTCTGGAGGTCTTAAACTTGATAAGCCATGCCAACTGTGTTATTCATAGTATTGGACGGGCACTGCACATGGCGGCTAGACGCAAGATGAGTGAAAAAGAAATCTTGATGTTAAAAAAAGCCAATGCAGTTGCAGAATCATTTGGCTATTTCTTTGATGAAACTGGCAAAGTGGTTTATAAAGTCCCGCGTATTGGTTTACAATTAAAAGATTTACAAAAGGTGCCAATTATTTTGGCTATTGCTGGTGGCAAAAGTAAAGCCAAAGCAATTAATGCCTATATGCAAAATGCACCAAAACAAACGTGGCTTCTAACAGATGAAGCTGCTGCTAATGAGATTTTAAAAGGGGTAACCCTTTAAAATAAAAAACCTGATTTTCATAAGGAGGAAATCGCAATATGACAGTTAAAGTAGGTATCAATGGTTTTGGACGTATCGGTCGTTTAGCATTCCGTCGTATCCAAGATGTAGAAGGAATTGAAGTTGTTGCAATCAATGACTTGACAGATGCTAAAATGTTAGCTCATTTATTAAAATACGATACAACTCAAGGACGTTTCAACGGTACTGTTGAAGTAAACGACGGTTCTTTCACTGTAAACGGTAAAGAAGTTAAAGTTTTATCTAACCGTAACCCTGAAGAATTACCTTGGGGCGACCTAGGCGTAGATATCGTGTTGGAATCAACAGGTTTCTTCACTTCTAAAGAAAAAGCTGAATTACACTTAAAAGGTGGCGCTAAACGCGTTATTATTACAGCTCCTGGTGGAAACGACGTACCAACAATCGTTTATAACGTTAACCATGAAACATTAACTGGTAAAGAAACAGTTATCTCTGGTGCTTCTTGTACTACTAACTGTTTAGCTCCTATGGCTAAAACTTTAAATGACAAATTTGGTGTTGTTGAAGGTTTAATGACAACTATCCACGCTTACACTGGCGACCAAATGACTTTAGATGGACCACACCCTAAAGGCGACTTCCGTCGTGCGCGTGCTGCTGCTGAAAACATCGTTCCTAACACAACTGGTGCTGCTAAAGCTATCGGCTTAGTAATCCCAGAATTGAACGGTAAATTAGACGGCGCTGCACAACGTGTTCCAATCGCAACTGGTTCATTAACTGAATTAGTAACAGTTCTTGACAAAGAAGTTACTGCTGATGAAGTAAATGCAGCGATGAAAGAAGCATCTAACGAATCTTATGGTTACAACACTGACGAAATCGTATCTTCTGATATTGTTGGTATGACTTACGGTTCATTATTTGACGAAACTCAAACTAAAGTATTGACAGTTGGTGGCAAACAATTAGTTAAAACTGTTGCTTGGTATGACAACGAAATGTCTTACACTGCACAATTAGTTCGTACTTTAGAATACTTCGCTAAATTATAAGATTTGCGCCTTCGCGTAATCTAATGTAGTACTTTTTAAAGCGGGGAAGCGACGCGCTTCTCCGCTTTTTTTATGAAATAAATTTAGGAGGCAAATTTTAAAGATGGCTAAAAAAACAATCGAAGACATTCAATTAAAAGATAAAAAAGTTTTAGTCCGTGTTGACTTTAACGTTCCTTTAAAAGATGGTGTAATCGGAGATGATACTCGTATCAAAGCTGCATTACCAACAATCAAATACGTTATCGACAACGGCGGTAAAGCAATTTTATTCTCTCACTTAGGTCGTGTGAAAACACAAGAAGATAAAGAAGGTAAATCTTTAGCTCCAGTTGCAAAACGCTTAGGTGAATTATTAGGTAAAGATGTAACATTTGTACCTGAAACACGCGGTAAAGAATTAGAAGACGCAATTGCAAATATGCAAGATGGCGATGTATTAGTATTTGAAAACACTCGTTTTGAAGACATCGACGGCAAAAAAGAAAGCGGCAATGACGCTGAATTAGGTAAATATTGGGCTTCTTTAGGTGATGTATTTGTAAACGATGCATTCGGTACTGCTCACCGTGCTCATGCTTCTAACGTAGGGATTGCTTCAACTGGTATCCCAACTGTTGCTGGCTTCTTAATGGAAAAAGAAATCAAATTCATCGGTGAAGCCGTTGAAAATCCTAAACGTCCAATGGTTGCTATCCTTGGTGGCGCAAAAGTATCTGATAAAATTGGCGTAATTGAAAACTTAATTCCAAAAGCTGACAAAATTTTAATCGGCGGCGGTATGACATATACTTTCTACGCAGCTAAAGGCATGAAAATTGGTAAATCATTAGTTGAAACAGACAAAATCGACTTAGCAAAAAGCTTAATCGAAAAAGCTGGCGACAAATTAGTCTTACCAATTGACAATATCTGTGCAGCAGAATTTTCAAATGATGTCCCAACACAAACAGTTGAAGGAGAAATTGAAGGCGACGTAATGGCATTAGACATTGGTCCTGCTTCAATCGCTTTGTTTGCTGAAACATTAGCAGGTGCAAAAACTGTTGTTTGGAACGGACCTATGGGTGTTTTTGAAATGTCTAACTTCGCTAATGGTACAATTGGTGTATGTGAAGCTATTGCAAACCTTGAAGATGCAACAACAATCATCGGTGGTGGGGACTCTGCAGCGGCTGCGGAACAATTAGGCTTTGCAGACAAATTTACTCACATCTCAACTGGTGGCGGTGCCTCTTTAGAATTATTAGAAGGTAAAACATTACCAGGTTTAGCTGCCATTAACGATAAATAATTTAAAACGTAATAAGAATATTACTGTTTAATTTAAAAAGAGGAGTTGCACAAAATGCGTAAACCAATTATCGCGGGTAACTGGAAAATGAATAAAACATTATCAGAAGCACAAAGCTTTGCAGAAGCAGTGAAATCAGCTGTTCCTTCAAAAGATGTTGTGGATTCTGTGATTGGTTCACCAGCATTATTTTTAGCACCATTAGCTTGGAGCTTAAAAGATTCTGATGTTCAATTATCTGCTCAAAACTGTTACTGGGAAAACGAAGGAGCATTCACTGGTGAAAACTCACCAGCTGCTATTGCAGATCTTGGCGTCCAATATGTGATTATTGGTCACTCTGAACGTCGCGAATATTTCCATGAAACAGACGAAGAAATCAATAAAAAAGCCAAAGCAATTTTTGCTAACGGTATGACACCAATCTTGTGCTGTGGTGAATCTTTAGAAACTTATGAAGCAGGCAAAACTGCTGAATGGATCGAAGGACAAATCACTGCAGGTTTAGCCGATTTATCTGCTGAACAAGTTTCAAGCATGGTAATTGCTTATGAACCAATCTGGGCAATCGGTACTGGTAAATCTGCTGATGCCAACATCGCAGACGAAATCTGTGGCGTGGTACGTCAAACTGTTGCAAAATTATACGGTTCAGAAGTAGCTGATAAAGTACGTATTCAATACGGTGGTTCAGTTAAACCTGAAAACATTGCAGAATATATGGCAAAAGAAAACGTTGACGGCGCATTAGTCGGAGGCGCAAGCTTACAAGCTGATTCATTCTTAGCCTTATTAGATGCAGTTAAGTAATCTAACAACAACATTAAAAAGCTGAGTTTTGATTTGCAGAAATGCACAAAATTCACTAAAATTGTGGATGAAGGGTTTTAACCCTTTTGAAATACAAATCAAAGGAGAGAGACAAACATGTCAATTATTACTGATGTTTACGCACGCGAAGTCCTTGATTCACGTGGTAACCCAACAATCGAAGTAGAAGTATACACAGAATCAGGTGCTTTTGGTCGCGGTATGGTTCCTTCAGGTGCTTCAACTGGTGAATACGAAGCCGTTGAATTACGTGATGGCGACAAATCTCGTTACGGCGGCAAAGGCGTTCAAAAAGCCGTAGACAACGTAAACAACATTATTGCAGAAGCTATCATTGGCTACGATGTTCGTGACCAAATGGCGATCGACAAAGCAATGATCGAATTAGACGGAACTCCTAACAAAGGTAAATTAGGTGCCAACGCAATTTTAGGCGTTTCAATCGCTGTTGCTCGTGCAGCTGCTGACTACTTGGAAGTACCTTTATACCACTACTTAGGCGGTTTCAATACTAAAGTGTTGCCAACTCCTATGATGAACATCATCAATGGTGGTTCTCACTCAGATGCGCCAATCGCATTCCAAGAATTCATGATCTTGCCTGTAGGTGCTCCTACATTTAAAGAAGGCTTGCGTATGGGTGCTGAAGTATTCCACGCATTGAAATCTATCTTATCAGAACGCGGCTTAGAAACTTCAGTCGGTGATGAAGGTGGTTTCGCACCTCGTTTTGAAGGTACTGAAGATGCTGTTGAAACAATCGTTAAAGCAGTTGAAAAAGCTGGCTACAAAATCGGCGACGATGTACGCTTAGGTTTTGACTGTGCAGCTTCTGAATTCTACGAAAACGGTGTTTACGACTATTCTAAATTCGAAGGTGAAGGCGGAGCAAAACGTACTTCTGAAGAACAAGTAGCTTACTTGAAAGAATTAGTTGAAAAATATCCATTCATCATCACTATTGAAGATGGTATGGACGAAAACGACTGGGATGGCTGGGAAAAATTAACAGCTGAACTAGGCGATAAAGTTCAATTAGTAGGTGACGATTTATTCGTTACAAACACTGAAAAATTATCTGAAGGTATCGAACGTAACGTTGGTAACTCAATCCTTATCAAAGTTAACCAAATCGGTACATTAACAGAAACATTCAACGCTATTGAAATGGCTAAAGAAGCTGGTTACACAGCAGTTGTTTCTCACCGTTCTGGTGAAACAGAAGATTCAACAATCTCTGATATCGCTGTTGCAACAAACGCTGGCCAAATCAAAACTGGTTCTCTTTCACGTACTGACCGGATTGCTAAATACAACCAATTATTACGTATCGAAGACCAATTAGGCGAAGTTGCTGAATACAAAGGCGTTAACGCATTCTACAACTTGAAAAACAAATAATCACTGAATTGTTTGAAGACTCCAGACTAATGTCTGGGGTCTTTTTTTATTTTTTTTAAGAGATTGAAAGTCTTAGTTTATTTTAAAAGAAGAGCTAAAAAACATTTTAAAATTGAAACCGTCAAAAAAGATAGCTGAAAACGATAAAAAAACAGCAAAATACTATTGTCATTTTACTTATTTTTGCGTATAGTTAATTGAAAGTGAGAATCATTATCAATTAGATAGTTAGGAATATGCTTGTGAAAAAATTAGGAATCTTTTTACTTGTCATTTTATTTTTTCTTTCCATTTTTAGTGGTGTAGGGGAGATGAGTTTGACAGGTTTACTACAAGGGACAAAAAGTCAGTGGCTTCTAATGGAAGAAACAAGATTACCCCGTAGTGTAAGTATAATATTGGCGGGAAGCATGTTAAGTATCTGTGGTTTAGTCATGCAAAAAGTACTACAAAATCGTTTTGTTTCGACTAGTTCGATTGGTATGATGGATTCTGCTCGTTTAGGAATCTTGTTAGTAATGTTATTTATGCCTAATAGTAGTATTTGGCAGCGCTCTTTGGTCGCTTTTATTTTTAGCTATGCTGGTGTTTTAGCCTTTCTCTTTTTAACACGATTACTGCCAAAAAATAACCCTCTAATCGTCCCGTTAACCGGTATGATGTTTGGCAATATTATCGGGGCAGTCGCCAATTTTTTTGGTTATCAATTTCAGTTAGTACAAAATATGTCTTCTTGGTTGCAAGGTAATTTTGCAACGGTTATGAAAGAAGATTATCGCTTAATTTATTTAACCATTCCGGTATTTATGATTATTTTTTTACTATTGCAACAAATTATGGTGTTGAGTTTAGGTGATGATTTAGCGCAAAATTTGGGCGTGAATGTCAAAGGAATGCAGTTTGTCATTTTAGGTTTAGTCGCACTAGGTTCAAGTGTGGTATTAATCATGGTGGGAAGTGTACCATTTCTAGGAATTGTTGTCCCCAATCTGGTAACCTGGTATTTTGGTGATCATTTGAATCATTCTTTAGCATTTGCTGGTATTTGGGGTGCAAACTTTTTATTGATTTGTGATTTACTTGCCCGCAACCTCATTAGGCCCTATGAATTACCTGTAAGCGTAGTGGTGGGTGTTATTGGCGGTATTATCTTTTTGCTGCTAATTGTGAGGAGGCGCAATTTTACATGAAAAAAGATAGTCGCAAAATTTTAGCATTGGCGTTATGTGCGGGTTTATTTTTAGTCCTCTATCTTAGTTATGGTACTTATGGAAATTGGTCTTTTGCCTTTTCTTTGCGGGGCAAAAAAATCGTCGCTTTTATTTTAGTCGCTATTTTGACGACAGTTAGCACGATTAGTTTTCAAACGCTAACGCAAAATAAGTTTTTAACCCCTGGAATTTTAGGAATTGATCAGCTATATGTGACAGTGCAAACGCTTTTGTTTTTTCTTGTTGGTGGTGTAGGCGTCTTAGCAGAAAAGTCTATCGCTTTGTTTTTATTAAATATTGCTTTAATGGCAGGGCTTAGCGTACTTTTTATCACCTTCTTTTTAGGTAAATCTGGTAAAGATTTATTTACCCTTTTAATGGTGGGAATGATTGCTTCTAGTTTATTTGGTAGCATCAGTACTTTTTTACAAGTTCTAATGGATCCAAACGAATATGATTTATTACAAGGTAGGCTTTTTGCCAGTTTCAGCAATGTTTTAGGCAATCATTTATTAATTAGTGCCGGTTTACTTTTGTTGATTGTTAGTTTTTTCTGGTACTTTTCGCCGGAATTAGATGCGTTAAGATTAGGGGTTGATTTAGCTATTAATCTTGGCATTTTAGTAGCGCGATTGCAAAAGATAATGCTATTTCTAATCGCTGCTGCAATCGGAGTTGCAACTGCTTTAGTCGGGCCAACTATCTTTTTAGGTTTTATTATTGCAACTATCAGCTATGAAGTTTTTCCTAAAGCAAATCATCGGCAACTTTTTGTGGGAGCGAGTCTAATTGCAATTATTTTTTTAATTGGCGGACAATTTTTATTAGAACAAGTATTTGGCTTGAACACCACAATTAGTATTTTAATTCAATTTATCGGTGGCCTATTTTTTATTGCCAAATTAGTTATAGAAAGGAAAAAGGCATGATTGAGCTAAAAGAAGTAAGTAAAAAGTATCAACAAAAAATCGTATTAGATAAAATTGAATTGCAGTTACCTAAAGGCGAATTGATTGCATTTATTGGTCCCAATGGTGCTGGTAAGAGTACGTTATTGAGTATCATGAGTCGTCTACAACAAGATTTTGCTGGTGAACTTTTTATTGATAATGGCGAAATTCGCACTTGGCACTCCAAAGAATTGGCTAAGCGTTTAGCCATTTTGAAACAGAATAATCAAGTGCAAGCCCGTCTAACGGTAGCTGAATTAGTCGCTTTTGGGCGTTTTCCTTATACACGAGGAAAATTAAATGAAACAGATCAACAAATCATCTCAGATGCATTAAAAGCAATGGCTCTAAGTGATTTAGCTGAAAATGAATTGCAAAATTTATCTGGCGGACAATTACAACGCGCCTATATTGCGATGATTTTAGCGCAAGATACCGAATATATATTGTTAGATGAACCGTTAAATAATTTGGATATGAATCATGCCAATCAGATGATGCGTTTATTAAAAAAATTAGTCAAAGAAACTGGGAAAACGATTTTCTTAGTAATTCATGATATTAATTTTGCAGCGGCTTTTGCCGATACTATCGTGGCGATGAAAGATGGAGCCATCTTCAAGAAAGGACCGGTGGAAGAAGTCATCACATCAGCGGTTTTGGGCGAGCTTTATGAGATGGACGTACGCGTTTGTGAGTTAATGGGCAAACGGGTTTGTATGTATTTTGATACAGATACTAGCGTTTAGACGCTTATCAATAATTTTTTAGGAGGATATGATGAAAAAAACAGTTTTTATGCTAACAGCAGTAGCGCTAATGATTTTAGCGGGTTGTAGTAATAGTGCCGCTAAAACAGATGGATCAAAAGATAGCCAAGCGCAAACAAAAAGTGAGGTAACCATTCAAGATGCTAACGGGGAAATAACGGTACCAAAAGCACCGGAAAAAGTAGTGGTTTTTGATAATAGTGCCTTAGATACAATGAACGTTTTAGGTGTAGGCGATAAAGTAGTCGGAGCGGCTACGAATAATTTACCTGACTTTTTAAAAGCTTATCAAAAGGTGGAGTCAGCCGGGGGAATTAAAGAGCCTGATTTAGAAAAAATTAATGCGCTGAAACCAGATTTGATTATTATTTCTGGACGTCAACGGGATTTTCAAGAAGATTTGGCGAAAATTGCGCCAACGGTTTTCTTTTCTACGGATAACAAAGACACTTGGAAATCAATTCAAAACCAAGTCAATGCCATTGCTAAAATTTTTGGCAAAGAAGATAAAGCCAAAAAGGAAATTGCAGCTTTACAAGAACAGATTGAAGCCACTAAGAAAAAAGCGGCTGATAGTGGTACGGCATTAGTGTTATTAGCCAATGAAGGTAGTATTTCAGCTTATGGCAAAGGATCACGTTTTGGTATTGTTCACGATACTTTTGGTTTTAAAGAAGCCGACGACACAATTAAAGCTTCTACCCACGGTCAAAATGTTTCTTATGAATACGTGTTAGAAAAAAATCCAGCCATCATTTTTGTCGTGGATCGCACTAAAGCAATTGGTGGCGATGACAGCCAAAATAATGTGGCGGATAATGCGTTAGTGAAACAAACCACTGCTGGTAAAAATCAAAAAGTGATTTCTTTAGACCCTAGCGTTTGGTATTTAGCCGGTTCAGGGCTGGAATCAGTTAAAATTATGATTGAAGATGTTAATCAAGCTTTTTAAAAAATAAAAGTTATTTTTATTATTCTGAAGCCCCGTAGCAGTTTACTTTTAAGTGAACTGTTACGGGACTTTTTTGTCTGATAGAAGATTGTGTAATCTTCAATTGAAGTGTGAGAATCAAGATTTCGATGAATATTTGAAAATTAAGCTGTCTGTTTAGCTTTTTTGCCCAATAGTTGCGTAAATCAGATAGTTGTTTCGTGATTATTGCTATAATGAAATTTTTGTATTATACTTTATGATACAAAGAGGTGAGAGTATGTTATTAGAGATTAATACACGTTCTGAAATTCCTATTTATCAGCAATTAAGTGAACAGATTATTATGGGAATTGCGACGGGGGAATTAGCAATTGGAGAAAGCTTACCGACAGTCCGACAATTAGCGGATGAATTAGGGGTCAATACGATGACGATTTCAAAATCATACAATCAATTAAAAGAAGCGGGTTATTTAATTACTGATCGTAGAAAAGGTTCCATCGTTACAACCCCAGACGCGTATGAAGAAATAGATAAAAATAATTTAAAAAAACGATTGGCACAATTATTAGCCGAAGCGAAAATTCATCAATTCAAAGAAGCGGAATTAACTGCTTTTATTGATAAAACTTGGTCTGGTTTTGCAGAATTTAAAAAGGATGAAACTTCGTAAGTAAGCCAATGATAAAGGAAGAAGGAATAAAAATGCTCGTAGTAATTTTAGTTGGAGTTCTGATTTTTTGTAACGTTATCATGGCCTTTTCATTGGGACTGGCCGCTACACCACATAAAAATGTTGTTTTAGAAAATACATTGCCTAGTGAGGCTTTACTTCATCCTGAGGTAAAAGCGTTAACTAAAAAGTATCGTCTTAGCTTATGGAAAATTGCACTTGTTTTTAGTCTTTTGAATTTTACGATGTTTTTTGTGCACTATGAGTCCATTTTAATGACTTTGTTTTGGCTGTTCCTCCTTATTCCAATGGGAGCTTGTTATGGAACAGAGCTATTTTATATTCGTCAAATGGCTCAGTTAAAAGTAGACAAAGGCTGGTTGCTGCCTGTCACACCTGTGCTAGTGGATACAAAATTGACCCTCACCAAAAATAAGAAAATGTTACATTTTGGTTATCTAATTCCCGCTTTACTTTTATCGCTTGTTTTAGCTTTCATTATGCTAAATAGTCAAAATGATGGGGCAGTAATTTTATCGCTATCATTAGTAGTTGGTTGGTTGATTGCTTTTGCATGTTGGTATGGTGTGAAACGATTACCAGTAGCCGCACCAACAAACGTGGAAAAATTGAATCGTCAATATAATGATTTAACGAAGCATGATTGGTCAGTAGTGGCCGTAGGAACTGCTTATGCTATTTTATTTGCTTTAGCCTTGCCATTTTTTGCCAGTCAATTAAGTGGAATTTGGGCGCAAGTTACGATTTGGTTTTTGCTGATTGTCGTTGTTGGCTTTAGTCTTTTTACAGTCTGGTATTTAATTCGCTTGCGTAAAAAACAAGACGCCCTTTTAAATCAAGTAACCGATTATCGCTATCAAGGTGAAGATCAATATTGGCGTTTTGGAGTTTATATTAATCCAAGTGATCACCGCTTGATGCTGCCAGATCGCATTGGTTTAAATATGACAATGAATTTAGGCCGTCCAATCGGTAAAGTTATTATGGGAGCAATCGGCTTATTAGTAGTAGGGGTACTATTTGCCACCTTAATTCCAGTCTATATGATGGATTTTAATAAAGAACCTTTTTCGGCTGAATTAAAGAGTGAGGAATTGGTTTTGAAGGCTCCTTTTGCTGCTACTAGTGAAATTAAACTAGACGATATTGAGCAAGTTGCATTGGTGAATAAACTTAAAAAGCCAGTGGAACGTACCAATGGTTATGGGGGAGAAAATTATAGTACCGGATATTATATGGTCGCTAATAAAAAAGCGACACTTTACTTGGATAATCGCGTCCAGCCATTTTTAAAGATAACTACTAGAAAACGTGATTACTATTTTACTTTTAAAGAAGAAGAAAAAACCAAACAGCTCTATCAAGATTTAACCCAAAAATTGCCATAATAGCACCATGAAGCGCAGGCCAGTATTGGTTTGCGTTTTTTAATTTGATCTTTTTGAAATAACTGTAAAAATAGTTTTATCTTTTTTGAAAAGGAATACATCTATGCATTTTTTTAAATTTAATTTCTAGACAGTGGCTAAAAATTGTCTAAAAAGAAAAGAAATACAGTTGCTTATTTTTGCACAATCAATTGTTCCGGTCTATCCTTTATTTAGAAAGAAAAAACTGTTGGAAAGTTTTAGTGAAAGGAAGTGATCAAGATGAAAAAAGGATTCATTCGTTTTGGCATCGGCGTTGCCGTTTTATCACTTGGTATTGCCTATGTAGCAAAGAAAACTGGCTTTTTTGAAGACGATAGTCATTTATATGATGAATTTGAAGCATAACAATTGGCTTAGATCCAATTGCCGTGTTCCTAATTGGAGGGAATTACATTGAGAAAAAAGAAAGCGATTATGATTGGAGCTGGCTTAGCCAATATGGCTGCTGCCGTTTATTTGATTCAAGAAGGAAAATGGTCTGGCGATAAAATTACCTTCTATTCTTTAGATGACCATGGTTCAAATGATGGTTCACCGTTAAAAGATGCAACAGATGACTACTGGAACGAAAATCATCCCTTAGAAAATCAAAAAGGTTATATTGCTCGGGGAGGACGGATGCTAAATTACCGCACATATGTTGATTTAATGGATTTGTTAGAAAGAGTCCCTTCTGTCACAGAAGCAAATATGACAGCCGCAGAAGATACAAGGGATTTTGACGCAAAGCATCGTACTTTTGATAAGGCGCGCCTTTTGCAAGGGGGCAAAGGAATTGTGGATGGCGGTCATTTAGGTTTTAGCAACAAAGATCGTCTCTTATTGACCAAACTAATCGCACTACCTGATTCTGAAGAAGAAAAACTTGATAATGTGACAATTGCTGACTATTTTAAAGATGATCCTGGTTTTTTTGAAACAAACTTTTGGTATATGTGGGAAACAACCTTTGCATTTCGGACGAAAAGTTCAGCGCAAGAACTACGGCGCTATATGCACGAAATGATTTATGAATTTACCCAAATTGAACATCTAGTTGGGGTAAATAGAACCCGTTATAATCAATATGAAAGCATCATGTTACCTTTAATTAATTATTTAAAAGAACAAGGCGTTAACATTATTTTAGATCGACTCGTAACTAATTGGGAGTTTAAAGAAACACCAATGCAAGATGAAATTACTGTTACAGGTTTATCTATGACCAATACAAAAACAAACGAAGAAGAATTTGTCCCAGTCGATGAAGATACTGCAGTTATCTTTACCAATGGTTCTATAACAGATGCGGCTAGCTTAGGGGATTATAATACACCGGCACCGGAAAATATGGATTATGGGGCAGCAGCTAGTTTATGGAAAAAAGCCGCCGAAAGATTTTATAATCTAGGCAATCCTGATAAGTTCTTTGCAGATCGTGATGCCAGTGAGTGGGTAAGCTTTACTTTAACAACTAAAGATCATTTGTTACTAAATGAGATCACACGGATTACCACACAAGAACCAGGCAATGCCTTAAATTCGTTCTTGTCTACGACACCGATTACGCCTTTAAATCAAGTTGATGTTAATATGTCGATTGTTGTTCATCACCAACCCCACTTTACGAGTCAAAAACCAAATGAAACGGTCATTTGGGGTTACTTCTTGTATCCACGCCGTAAAGGAGAGTTCGTTGATAAACAATACATTAAGATGACCGGTAAAGAGATGGCCCAAGAATTAATTGGTCAACTATCAAAAGTCGATCCTGGTCCGGTAAATATAAAAGAACATGAAGCTGAGATTTTAGACAGTATTATTAACAACATCCCAGTCTATATGCCTTATGCCTCTGCTTTATTTAATAATCGTGCAAAATCAGATCGGCCAAAAGTTATCCCTAAACACAGTACGAATCTAGCTTTTACCGGTGAATTTGTCGAACAACCGTATCAAATGGTCTTTACTGAACAAAGTGCAGTTCGTTCTGGTGAAATTGCTGCCTTCCATTTTGCAGGGATTCCGATGAGTCGGTTAGTTAAAACACCGCGTTATGATAAAGATTTACCAACCTTAATGCGAGCTGCTAAAAAAATGTTTGCTTAACATTTATTTTTGGTTGAAATGAAAAATCGTTTTATAAATTTAGTCAAAAAGGGAATTTGAGTCTATTGAGAGGCTCAAATTCTTTTTTTATAGAAAAGACTGATGGATAAGTGGGATTTTCTGAGCAAATTGGTAAACTAGTTAACTTTTTATGGTGTAGTAATTGATTCCTAAATTATAAACCCGTCAGTTTATCTTTAATTATTGAAATTTTCAAAAAATTCATGACAAATTTAAAAAATTGTTGTACCATAGCAAAAAGCACTGTCAGTAATAAAAAGGAGTGAATTTACATGGAAATAAACTGGGCCGAACTAGGTTTTGATTATATGAAATTGCCTTATCGTTTTATTGCTCATTTTAAAAACGGAGCTTGGGATAGTGGACAATTGACAGAAGATGAGTTTTTGCACATTCACGAAGGATCCACCGCCTTACATTATGGTCAGCAATGTTTTGAAGGTTTAAAAGCTTACGGACGAAAAGATGGTAAGATTAATTTATTTCGACCAGATCAAAATAGTGCCCGCTTAAATCGTAGTGCACGGCGCTTATTGATGCCAGAAGTTCCAGAGGAGTTGTTTTTAACAGCAATTAAACAAGTCGTTTTAGCCAATCGCGAATTTGTGCCGCCTTACGGTACTGGGGCAACGCTATATCTTCGCCCTTTATTAATTGGGGTTGGACCAAATATTGGCGTTCATGCGGCTCCTGAGTATATTTTTACTGTCTTTTGTATGCCAGTAGGTGCTTATTTTAAAGGTGGCTTAACACCGACTAATTTTATTGTTTCTGATTATGATCGTGCGGCACCAAAAGGAACCGGGGCTGCTAAAGTTGGGGGGAATTATGCGGCGAGTCTTTTACCTGGAGAAGAAGCAAAAGCCCGTAATTTTTCTGATTGTATCTACCTTGACCCAGAAACACATACTAAAATTGAAGAAGTCGGTTCCGCTAACTTTTTCGGTATCACGCAAGATGAGCAATTTGTGACGCCTAAGTCTCCATCAATTTTGCCAAGTATCACCAAATACTCCTTACTCTTTTTAGCAAAAGAACGCCTTGGACTAGAAACACTAGAAGAAGATGTGCCAATTAATAATCTAGCACGTTTTAAAGAAGCGGGGGCTTGTGGTACGGCAGCGGTTATTTCGCCTATTGGTGGTATTCAATACGAAGATAAGTTTCATGTTTTTTATTCTGAGAGTGAAGTCGGACCGGTAACACAAAAATTATATGATGAGTTAACGGGAATTCAATTTGGCGACAAACCAGCTCCAACGGGTTGGATTATCACTGTGGATTAAATAAATAAAACAAGAGGTGCGACCAAAATCAGGTCGTGCCTCTTGTTTTTTAGAATAACTGATGTTAAAGCAGTAACTTCTTAAATAAGGTGAAATTTCACAAAAATTTGAGTCATGACTTTCTTAAAATTTCTTTCTATTGTTGAAGTTGACCACTTTGACCACGGTTTTAGTTAGGACATTTTATTGTGCTAACAAATCAACTAATGTTGGCATGTCATGAATTTCATAACGTTCTTTATAAGCGCTAATTTGGTCTGCACTAAAAGTATTAGGATCTAAGACCATTGATTCCACAGGTAGTGGGCGATCGTTGGCGATTTTCACTTCGATGACAACTGGACGATCACTATCTTTTGCTGCATCAAATGCTGGGGCTAATTGATCGTAATCTGTGACAGTAAATCCTTTTGCACCCATTGCTTCAGCGGCTTTACCAAAGTCTACATCATATAAATCGACCCCAAAAAGCGCTTTGTTGGTTTCTTCTTGTTCTGCTTCAATAAAACCAAGGGAGTCATTAGTTAAGATAACGTTGATGATTGGCAATTTGTATTTAACTTGGGTAATGATATCTTGCATATTCATCGCAAAACCACCGTCACCATTAATGGTGAAGACTTGGCGATTTGGATAACTCAATTGAGCACCAATCGCACCTGGAACAGGGTTCTGTTGCGAAGTTTGAAAATCAAACGCGCCCTCTCTGAACTCCAAATATCTTAGGCTGTTATTCCCATTAATACCTTGATTTCAGTAGACACCGAAAAGCCGAAGAGCGTTCCATTTCTTCGGTTCTTTTTATATATTCCTCGAATGGTCTCCATGCCCTTAATCGTGGAAGAGGCTGTACGGAGACTTTGATAAAATTTATTTCGTCGTTTAATAGGTCGATGGTCTTGTTCTATTAAATTGTTAAGATACTTCACAGTTCGGTGCTCTGTCTTAGTATATAAACCCACACTCTGTAACTTTCTAAAGGCGGAGCCAAGAGAAGGTGCTTTATCGGTCACAATTGCTTTCGGCTCACCAAACTGTTTATGGAGTCGTTTTAAGAAAGCATAGGCTGCTTGCGTATCCCGTTTCTTTCGTAACCAGATATCTAAGGTTAAGCCGTCCGCATCAATTGCACGATAAAGATAATGCCAACGTCCCTTAATTTTGATATAGGTTTCGTCCATTTTCCATGAATAGAAGGATTGTCTATTTTTCTTCTTCCAAAGATAATAGAGGACTTTGCTGTACTCTTGCACCCAACGATAAATCGTAGTATGACAAACATTTATTCCACGATCATATAACAATTCCTGAACTTCACGATAGCTTAGATTGTAACGCAGGTAGTAACCAACAGCGACAATAATGACGTCTTTTTTGAATTGTTTGCCTTTAAAATGATTCATTACTCTGTCCTCTCTGTCTTTTTTCTCAATTTTACACTAAAATAGATTTTTTGGAAAACTTTGCAACAGAACCAAAGGTATACACTTGCGGTAGTCGGAACAGTTATTCAAAAACTGATGTGGATGCTACATTTATGAGAATGAAAGAAGATGCTATGAAAAATGGACAACTAAAACCAGCTTATAATTTGCAACATGGTGTAGATTCAGAATATGTTGTGTGGCTCACTATTGGTCCACAACCAACAGATACAACAACTCTTATACCTTTTCTTAAAATTATGGAGGAAAGATTAAAATTTAAATACTTAAAAATAGTTGCAGATGCTGGATATGAAAGCGAAGAAAATTATTCATTTATTGAAGAAAACAATCAGATAGCTTTCATCAAACCAGCTAATTATGAAATATCAAAAACAAGAAAATTTAAAAATGATATCGGGAAGATAGAAAACATGGAATACAATGAAGCTAAAGATTTCTATACCTGCCGAAGTGGCAAGCAATTAAAAAAAGAAAGCATAAAAATCAAAAAATCTAAAACAGGATATGAAAGTGAAAAAACAATTTATGCTTGTGAGGATTGCAGCAATTGTAGCTGTAAAATCAGCTGCATAAAAGGAAATAATTCAAAAATACCTATAGAACAGAGAACTAAGAAATTTGAAACATCAAAAAAATTCAATCGTCAAAGAAAAGATGATTTGGAAAGAATTGTGAGTGACGAAGGCTGTCTTCTTAGAGTAAATAGAAGTATACAAGCAGAGGGCTCTTTTGCCCAACTAAAGCAAGATATGGATTTTAGAAGATTTATGTGTCGAGGACAAAATAACGTATTAGCAGAAAGCATACTTCTTGCTATGGCACTTAATATAAATAAACTACATAGGAAGATTCAAGCAAACCGTACTGGTAAGCATTTATTTGAATTAAAGAAAACAGCATAATTATATTTTTAAAAAAGTCTTTTAAAGAGGCTTATTAAAGTGCGCTTATTTTTAAAGACTTCATTATTATTAGAATATTTTATTAGGAAATATTTTTTACAATTTGAAAAAGGAGCTATCGCTAAAGGATTTTAACCCGCTAATGCGACAGCCCCATATTAATCACAAATCACTTATCACAAATCACAAGTGATTTGTGATTGTTGATGATAAAATAAGAATAAGAAGAAATAGAAAGAAGTGAGTGATTGTGGGAAATTTAGGCGCACAAAAAGCAAAACGAAATGATACACCAATCAGTGCAAAAAAAGATATAATGGGAGATAAGACGGTTCGTGTTCGTGCTGACTTGCACCATATCATAAAAATCGAAACAGCAAAGAATGGCGGAAACGTAAAAGAAGTTATGGAAATAAGACTTAGAAGCAAACTTAAGAGTGTGTTGATAGTGCAGTATCTTAAAATTTTGTGTATAATAGGAATTGAAGTTAAATTAGATGCTAAAAATTTGTAATTAAGAAGGA
>MJGMH2__coassemble_795_pt1 | contig 146981 bp, 159 predicted proteins | sample MJGMH2__metabat2_low_PE_013 | metagenome-assembled genome bin MJGMH2
ATTGGACTGAAGAATCAATTCTGATTCATCAGTCCAATAAATTATAGAGCCCAAAAATTCATTTGCTTAACCGATAGGAGCTTTTTGATTATTCATTGAGCCATTTTTGATATTGGTTTTCCACTAATTCCACCGTTTCAATGGTTAAAGATGGGGTCATCACAGGACTAGTTAATAAGCCTTGTTTTAAACATTCATTGACATGATCTACTTCAAAAGCAAATTCACTGCTAAAAGGAATATGCAAATCTTCTCTTCCTTCATTAGTATAAATAGTGGCGACTTGTGTCTTCCAAAAATTAGGAATCTCAATTCGGCCTTTGGTACCATAAATTGTCATCCCATTATCTGTGCCAAATTCAGTCGTGATAAAAATATTGGCCAAAATAGTCTCACCAAATTTCAAACTCAAATCACTTTGTTTATCAGACCTTCCCTTTGGCATTACTGCATTTCCTTTTACGTTTTGATAATTTTCATCCGTAATAAAATGCATGTAATGAAGGGGATAGCTTCCAGAACCATGCAAAGTCCCCCCACCAGCTTCAAGACTTGGGAACCATTTAACATGGTCAATATGAGGGTAAGAAGTAAGCGAACGCATCAATTTTATCTCCCCAATTTTCCCAGCCTGAATTGCTTTTTTCACCGCTAAAGTAATCGGTAGAAAAACTGCTTTTTGGGCCTCCATTAAAAAAAGTTTTTTTTCTTTGGCTAAGGCAAATAATTCTTTTGCTTCAGCTGCAGACAAAGTGAAAGGTTTTTCCAATAAAACCGGTTTTCCTGCCATTAAAGCTTGTTTAGCAGTTTCAAAATGGCCTTTATTGTAAGTGGCAATATAGATGATATCAATTTCTTGATCGGCAAACATTTCGGCATAACTACCATAAGCTTTAGGAATATTAAGTTCTGTGGCAACTTTTTGTGCTTTAGCAAGTTCTCTTGAAGCAATGGCTGAAACCTTTCCTTCTTGACTAGCACGAATTCCGGCTACAAAACGGGGAACAATTGACGCTGTACTGACAATACCATACGAAATTGACATAATGACTCCTTTCTAAAAAACGAGCTTTTATTTTCTCAGGCTTAACGTTACCAATAAAAGTTACTAAATTTTTTTACTAAAAACTTCACGCATAAATTAGCATTGTAACTAAATTTAGAACTACTTAGTATGAAACGAATAAAAGAGTCAACAGTTGCATTCAACCGTTGACTCTTTACAACTATAATTAAAATTTAACAGAAGAAAGTTAATTTTACAAAAATCTCATCTTTTTATAGACAAGTTAGTCGTGGTACTCGCCACGATCCCATTTTTCTAAAAATTCATCAAAATAATGGGGATCTGCTTGGGCTGGTTTTCCCCCTTCGACAGCATTGATTTTTGCAATTAACGCTTCATTTTCCGGTGTTTTTTGATAATCGGCTTTAATGAACGCTTCAATAATATCATTAATTAAAAATTCACCTGTAATCTTACCACCAAAACCAATGACATTGGCATTTAATTGTTCTTTGGCATAAATGGCAGTCGTCATATCTCGCACTAAAGCTGCCCGGATACCGGGAACTTTATTGACCGAATTAGTGATTCCTACGCCAGTGCCGCAAATTGTTACGCCTAAATCAGCCGCGCCACTTGTGACTGCTTCACCGACCCGTTTCCCATAAATTGGATAATGCGTCCGGGTAAAATCATACGTCCCACAATCGATTACTTCATAACCTTTACTTTTTAAAAAATCGGAAACAGCGATTTTTGTATCTGTGACAATGTGGTCACAACCAATTGCAATTTTCATCATTATTCCTCCATTTTATTACGCCATTTTATTTAACATATCTACACGAATTTGATGGCGTCCACCATCATAATGGGCTGCTAGAAATTCTTTAACGATATTTTTAGCTAGTTCTTCGCCGACAATTTCTGAACCAATAGTAATCATGCGGGCATTGTTATGTTCTCTTGTCATATAAGCGGAACGTTCATCAGAAACTTCAGCTGCGACCATGCCTTTCACTTTAGTTGCGACCATAAAACTGCCAGCGCCATAACCATCAAAAGCAATCCCCATTGACCCATCATTTGCTTTAATATCTGCGGCAATCGCTAAAGTAGAATCAACAAAGTCCGCTCCGGCTACTGTCTTATCTACGACTTCATAACCTTCACTCACTAAGTAATCCTTTATAACATTTTTTAATTTTTCTCCTTGTGCGTCAGCCCCAATTACAACACGCATCATATTTCCTCCTTTTTACTATCTAATTGGCTAACTATAGATAGTCGTATATTGTTGGTATTTATTTTTGACAGCTTCTTCAATACTTTTATCCGTAAATAAGGCATCTATATCTCGTAAATTGAAAAAGTTATAAAAATCACTTCGATTAAATTTATGTGCATCAGCCACTAAGTAACGTTTTTTGGCCTGATTCAAAACTAATTGTTGAAACTTACCTTCTTCAATATTGAAAGTTGATACATATTCTGCCATTAGACCGTTCACGCCCACAAAAGCTTTCTCAATACTCAATTTTTGTATGGTCTCGTTGGCAATTGAACCCACAAAAGCGCCTGTCTTCTTACGGTAAGAACCTCCAACTAGATACAAATCTAATTGTTCATTTTCTTGTAGTAAATTAAAAACCGGCAAACTATTGGTCACAACACGCAGATCGCGATTGATTAAATATTTTGTCATCAATTCAATCGTCGTCCCTGAACCTAAAAAAATCGTATCTCCTGATTCAATAAATTGCACCGCTTGTTTTGCAATGTAATCTTTTTCTTCTATACTAATGCGTTTTTTTTCCAGATGTGAAAGTTCCAAATCATCTAAAGCTGCAGTCTTCATTTCACTGGCAGTACTTGCTCCTGCCGCAAAAGATTTACTCTGCGCGCCACCGTGAACACGGATAATTTTATCTTGCTGCGCCAATTCTTCTAAATCACGGCGAATCGTCATATCAGAGACATGCAAATTTTTTCGAACAAATTGAACAGTAATCACACCATGTTGTTCACAAAGCTCTAATATGGAACGTTGTCGTTCACTTTTAAGCATATGCATCCTCCTTTCATCCTCATATTAAAACAGAACAAAACATTTTTCAACAACAAACAACGATTTTATGTTTATTTTATTTCGAAATTTAGTTGACAAGCGTTTGAAAGCGATTATAATATGAGTGTAAGCAAGATTTAAACACACTATTAAACAAAAGCGAACAGGAGGAGTTATAGTGGGGAACAAAAAAGAAATCTTCGCACCAGACACTGTTTATATTTCTGATAAAACAAACCAAGAAGAAGTTTTTAATGAAGTTTATCAAGATCTATTAAAAAAAGATTTAGTAACAGCTGATTTTATCGTGAATTTAATTGAACGTGAATTAAACTATCCAACTGGATTAGATATGACCCCAGTTGATGCAACATTACCGAATATTGCTATCCCCCATACTGAAAGCGAATTCGTCAAAACAACTCGAATCGTTCCAGTTAAACTAAACCATAAAATTAAGTTTCATAATATGATTAGTCCCGATGAGGAACTATCGGTTTCATTTTTATTTATGATTTTAAACGAAGATGGCGAAGCACAAGCGGGATTATTAGCCGATATTATGGATTTTATTAATGCAACAGATCGTAAACAAATGCTGGAATTCTTCACTTATGAAGATCCAAATCAAATTTATCAATTTTTAGTAGAAAATTTTAAAGGAGAGTAATTAAAATGGTCAAAATTTTAGCAGCATGTGGCGCAGGAGTTAATTCCAGCCACCAAATTAAAAGCGCTTTAGAAAGCGAATTGAAAAAACGTGGTTATCAAGTAAGTTGTGATGCCGTTATGATTAAAGACATTAATGAAGAAATGTTATCTCACTATGATATCTTCGCACAAATTGCCAACACTGATTTAGGTTTCCCGGTTAATATTCCTGTCGTTGACGCTGGTGCAATTCTTTACCGCATTCCAGCCATGGCCGAACCTGTTTATGCTCAAATGGAAACAGCTATTAAACAAGTCCAAAAATAAGCTTACTTTAATTAAGAAAGGAAGAAAAAAAGATGGTCAAAATTTTAGCAGCATGTGGCGCAGGGGTTAATTCCAGCCACCAAATTAAAAGCGCTTTAGAAAGCGAATTGAAAAAACGCGGTTATCAAGTAAGTTGTGATGCCGTTATGATTAAAGACATTAATGAAGAAATGTTATCTCACTATGATATCTTCGCACAAATTGCCAACACTGATTTAGGTTTCCCGGTTAATATTCCTGTCGTTGATGCTGGTGCAATTCTTTACCGCATTCCAGCTATGGCTGAGCCTGTTTATGCTCAAATGGAAGCCGCTATTAAACAAGTGCAAAAATAATTTTTTGTGAAACGGAGCACACTGACTTAGCCGCTGCTCCGTTTACACAAAGACAGAGGAGAAGAAAAGATGAGTACAATTATTGATTTAGCCAATACAGTCTTCCAGCCTTTAATTAACTTGGGAGCTGCCCCTTTAATGACAATTGTTTTGACGCTAATTGCACTACTATTCAAAGTAAAATTCACCAAAGCGCTAGAAGGCGGTTTAAAACTGGGGATTGCATTAACTGGTATCGGAGCCATTATTAATATTTTATCGACATCATTTGCTGATGCCATGCAATCTTTTGTTGAACGAACTGGCCTTTCATTAAACATTACAGACGTTGGTTGGGCTCCTCTTGCTACTATTACTTGGGGATCACCTTATACACTTTATTTCTTATTAATTATGGTGATTGTAAACATCGTAATGTTAGTTTTAAATCGCACCAACACATTGGACGTGGATATTTTTGATATTTGGCACTTATCAATCGTCGGTTTATTTGCAATCTTTTGTGGTGCCAACTTATTTATCGCAACAGCATTGGTTATCTTCATCGGCGTATTAAAAATTATCAACTCCGATTTGATGAAACCAACATTTAACGACTTATTAAATGCACCCGATACAAACCCTATGACCACGACACATATGAATTATATGATGAATCCAATCATTATGGTTTTTGATAAAATTTTTGACAAATTATTCCCATGGTTAGATAAATACGATTTTGACGCAGCTAAATTAAACAGCAAAATCGGTTTTTGGGGTTCTAAATTTGCCATTGGGATTTACTTAGGGATTTTCGTTGGGATGTTAGCTGGTCAAACACCAACTCAAATTTTTGCACTAGCTTTCACAGCTGCAACCTGTTTGGAGTTATTCTCAATGATTGGCGCTTGGTTTATTGCTGCTGTTGAACCACTTTCACAAGGTATTACTGATTTTGCCAGCAACAAATTAAAAGGTCGTACTTTAAACATTGGTTTAGACTGGCCATTTATCGCTGGTCGCGCTGAAATTTGGGCTGCAGCTAACGTTTTAGCCCCAATTATGTTATTAGAAGCTATGATTTTACCTGGCAACAAATTGCTACCACTAGGCGGTATTATCGCAATGGGTGTTACCCCAGCATTATTAGTTGTAACTCGTGGTAAACTAATTCGAATGATCGTTATCGGTGCAATCGAATTACCTGTCTTCTTATGGTCTGGTACCTTAATGGCGCCATTTATTACCGAAACAGCTAAAAAAGTCGGCGCTTTCCCTAAAGGATTAAGTGCAGATGCTTTAATCTCACACACAACAATGGAAGGTCCTGTTGAAAAATTCTTAGCTTATCTAGTCGGTAACGCTTCTCAAGGCGAAATTACTTTTGTCTTATATGCAGCTTTAGCTTTAGTCGCTTACCTATTAATCTTTGTCTGGTATGCACATGAAATGAAAAAACGTAACGCTGCGTATGCGGCTGAAAAAGCACAATAATTCAAACATAATTATTTACTACTGGCATCATAAATAAAAAGAGGCTGTATGACGAGTTTTTGTCATCCAGCCTCTTTTTTTATAAACGTTGTGCTAGAAGTAGCTTCTGTCACAACCGCTCTACTTTCAATTAAATTTTAGAATCACTTATCTTAAATTAAATTGTCGCTTTCGCGTAAAATTCACTAAAATAAAAACAGTTCTAAGGAAGAACCTTAGAACTGTTTTTAACCAGTACCAAAATTGGCAGAAGCTCCGTCGTCCACTACTTTGCTTCCAACACCCTGCAAATCCGGCAGTGAAGTTTCCTTCTGGTGTCGCTGTTTGATTCGACCAAACGAGTTGGTCTTATCGACTCATCGCATGTCCACTACTCTACCTTTAAAACGTTCCCTTGTCAATCTTTTCTTTTTTCAAACGATTATGAACACAGTTAATTTCAGTAAATACTCACTTAATCAACATTCTTATCCGACAAAAAAACTCTCACCTGATCAGGCGAGAGTTTATGATAGATATTTACTTTTGGTATTTTGTTTCACTTGGTAACAAAATCGTTTGTTGTTTGCCGTCATCATAAGCATAAACTTCTTGCGGCAATTCATAAGAAAATAAAAATGGTAAATCAATATCCATTTCAACTTCACTGTTTTCTTGAGAAAAATGCATGGTCACTTTACCATCGTGGTTAAGCAATTCAAAAGCGATTAAATTATTCAAAGGTACTACCCCTTTTAAATCAAGGTCGATAATGAACCAAATGCTGTCAATTAATTCTCCAGGCATACTGGAAACAACGCCAACAGAAGCAAAGCGACTGCGTTTTTTATCAAATACTTCAAACAAATTCAAAACCTCCTAAGGCTGTGTTCACTACGTTAGTATCTTTTTTTAAATAGCTTTTGCCATCTTCACGCGTAGGGAAAACATCAGTAATGATTCTATATCTATCATACTTTAAATAAGTAAGAATGCAAAAAAATTGCACTTATAAAAAGAATTTGTCAAAGCTTTTTTTAAATTCCCTAAAGATTTTTCTTGATAGACGAAAATCCCCTATTTTTTCTTATGGCAATAAAAAAAGCACCGCAATCAGCGGCGCTTTACTTACTTTACGTAATAAAAATTATTCAGCGTCAGCTGGTTCAGCTGGTGCTTCCGTTTCTTCTTCTGGTTCTTCTTCTGCTTGTGCTTCACTAACAGCTACAATTTGTTCTTCAGGGTCTGTAACGATTGTAAAGTCTGCTTCTTTTGGTAAATCAGCAACAGTTAAAGCATCCCCGATTTCAAGACCTGTAACATCTACTTCAATTCGTTCTGGTAATTTATCTGGAGTTGCAGAAACAAGCACGTTGTATAGTGTTTGTGTCAACACACCGCCAGCTTTGACACCTGCAGCTTCGCCGACAAGTAAAACTTCAGCTTCCACTTCAGTTTCTTCTGTCATATTTACTGACAAGAATTCAACGTGAGTTAATTTTTTAGTAAAAGTATCTGATTGTGTGCCGCGGACAAGTGTGTTCACGTTTTTGCCGTCAATACTTAAAACGATAACAGCATTAGCGCCGTGTTCACGATAAATTTTTTCAAGAGCCGCCGCATCAACTGCAACAGGTGTGCTTTCAATTTGATAACCATTGACAATTGCCGGTACTTTTCCTTCGTGACGCAATTTGTTGCGTAGGGAACGGGGACGGATTGCTCTTTTTTCTACATTCAATTTTACTGCCATAACTAAATTCCTCCTAAATTTTGGCCGCGTATGCGGTAATCTTTAAAAGCAAATTTGTTACTCAGCACATCAGTGTGGTGCGTATAAAAATACGCAAAAGGACAGTCGTATGCACAACTGTCCTGTCAAAGTCGGTTAAAACTTTCTCCACCAGGTCGTAACGCTGTGTGTATGAGAAACTTTATTTACTTTACTATTTAACCTTAGGCCTTATTTAAATTTAAGTCAAGGAAAGTGCTGTTTTGCTGTGAAATTATCTATTTTCCGCTATAATAGATGAGACTTTGCTACTGAATAAAGGAGTAAATATGCGTTTAGATAAATTAATTGAAGATAATTTGCATACAAGTCGCAAAGAAATGAAGCGCCTTTTTTTAAGCGGACAAGTCACAGTCGATGGGCGCAAAGAAACACAACAAAACAAAAACGTTGATAGTCGGATTCATAAAATTATAGTGGCCGGTAAAGAACTTTTCACTAATGAGGTTTATTATTTACTAGATAAACCAGCAGGTGTAGTAACGGCCAATAGCGATCAGAAACATCAGACAGTTTTTGATTGTTTAACTTTAAAAGATCAGCGTGTTGATTTATATGCTGTCGGGCGATTGGACCGTGATACTTCTGGATTATTACTTTTAACAAACAATGGACAACTCGGTTACGACTTGCTGCATCCAGAAAAAAAAGTAACAAAAATATATGAAGCGTGGATTAATGAAATTGTCACCGCTAAAGATGTTGCTGCATTTCAAGCCGGAATTGTCTTTTTAGATGGCACTCGCTGTCAAGGTGCCCATTTAGAAATTTTAGCTACAAATAAAGAAAAAGGTCATAGCTTTGTCCGCCTAGCAATTCAAGAAGGTAAGTTTCATCAAGTTAAAAAAATGTTTTTGGCTTGTGGGAAAAAAGTTATCACTCTAAGAAGAGTTGCTATGGGGCCACTTTCTTTAGCTGAAAATTCGCAACCTGGTGATTATCATCTTCTAACCAAGAAACAACTCACATTATTAAAACCATATTTTCGATAGAAAGAAGTTAAAAAATGAATTATTCTACATTATTATTTGATTTAGACGATACGTTACTGGATTTTAAAGCCTCAGAAGATCAAGCACTACGAAAACTTTTCCACTACTTAAACGTGCCACTAACACCGGAAATAAAAGAATACTACCTAACGATGAACCATCAATTGTGGCGTGATTATGAACAAGGCAAATTAACGCGCCAAGAAGTGACAAATGGTCGCTTTGAAAAGTTATTTGCTGCTTTAGGTAAAACAGTTAATGGCCCACAACTTGACCAGAAGTATCGCGAGTATCTCACCCAAGGACATCAATTATTAGGTAATAGTCGCGCAATTATTGCCGATTTAGCGGCTAAAGCTGATTTGTATGTCGTGACCAATGGTGTTTCACAAACGCAATACAAACGGCTTAAAGAGGCGCAGTTACTTGATTATTTTAAAGATATTTTCGTTTCAGAAGATACCGGTTATCAAAAACCTATGCCAGAATATTTTGACTATGTTACAAACCGCATCCCCCATTTTGTCGCCAAAAAAGCTTTAGTCATTGGCGATTCGTTAACTTCTGATATTAAAGGGGCAAATAACGCAGGCTTAGACAGTGTCTGGCTGAATCCTGAGGCCAAACAATTGCTACCAGATGTTAAACCTACTTATGAAGTAAAAGTTTTAGAACAACTCTATCCGATTTTAGGGACTACATTTAACGAAAAAGCATAGCATTTTCTGAAAAAATCTATATAATAGACCTAGTATAAAAAACGAAAGAGGTTTTCTCATGACAAAGAACAAGCCCATCATTATTGGTGTGACTGGTGGCTCTGGTAGTGGTAAAACGAGTGTTAGTCGGGCAATCTTCAATAACTTTCCCGATCATTCGATTATGATGCTAGAACAAGATTCTTATTACAAAGATCAAAGCAATTTAAGCTTTGATGAACGTTTAAATACCAATTACGATCATCCTTTTGCTTTTGATACGGATCTTTTAATTGAACATATTAAAAAATTAATGTGCTACGAAGCAATTGAAAAACCCGTTTATGATTACGTCGCTCATACGCGGAGCAAAGCTACAATTGTCCAAGAGCCAAAAGAAGTTATCATCTTAGAAGGAATTTTAATTTTAGAAGATGAACGCCTGCGCGATTTAATGGACATCAAAATTTATGTCGATACCGATGATGATATCCGAATTATCCGCCGCATTAAACGAGATATGGAAGAACGTGGCCGTACACTCGATTCAGTCATTGAACAATACCTATCTGTCGTTAAACCAATGTATCATCAATTTATTGAACCTACCAAACGCTATGCAGATATTATTGTGCCAGAAGGTGGCGAAAATCACGTTGCTGTCGATCTGATTACAACAAAAGTAGCAAGTTATTTGTCTTAAAAATTAATTATTAGCTGATTATTTAGATGTCTTTTTAGACATCTTTTTTTGTTACATTGCACTAAAAAGATACTTAGTAATTGAGATTTGGCTTTACTATAAAAAAATTATTCCTATAACTAAAAATCAGTCTGTTTACACTTTTATTTTCTATCAGGCTACTTTTCTTCAAAAAATAGACAGCCCGCTTCCAGACTGTCTAACTACACTTTATTTTAGTATTATATTTCCAACTGAACAGAAACTTTTTGAAGGGGAACATCGTAAAATGGATCTTCTCGTCTTCCTAAAAAGTCTTTGGCTTGTTGCGGAAAAACAGCATAACTCAATACATCTTCCATCGAATGCGCATATGCTTTAATTTCTGCTTCAAAGCCGGGTAGTTGTGGCGCTAAAAGATCAGCTGGCCGGATAGTAATTACTTTTTCTGTCCCAATAATTTTTTGCTTAATCTTCTCATCAATGGCAACGGGTGGTTTACCGTATAAGCCTTTCACATAGTCTTTAATCTCAGTCGGGACAAGTTTATACCGTTGACCACTGATTACATTCATTAGCGCTTGTGTTCCTACCATTTGCGATAACGGTGTAACTAATGGTGGATAACCTAAATCAGCACGCACTTTTGGTACTTCGGCTAAAACGTCATCGTATTTATCAGCTAGTCCTTGTTCACTTAATTGACTTAAAAGATTGGATAACATTCCGCCTGGCACTTTATACAGCAACGTTTTTGGCTCGACGTCTTTTACTTTAGGATTTAATTTGCCCTCATTTCTAAAACGGTCGCGTACCGGATTAAAGTGATCTGCAATCTTTTCTAATTTTAATTGATCTAATCCCGTTTCATAACCTAGACCTGCTAGTGCGATTGCAACTGATTCTGTCGCGGGTTGACTAGTGCCACCTGCAAAAGAAGAAATCGCCGTATCAATAATATCTGCACCGGCCTCAGCAACTTTTAAGTAAGTCATTTCTGAAATCCCACTTGTAGCGTGAATGTGAACATCCACAGGTAAATCAATGACATCTTTAATCCGACTCACCAACTCAAAGCCAGTTTGTGGCACAAGCACCCCCGCCATATCTTTAATACAAATGGAGTCCGCGCCAAGATTGGCCATTTCTTTGGCTAAATTAACAAAATAATCCACCGTATGAAAATCACTCGTCGTATATGAAATGGCTGTTTGACAGTGTCCACCTGCTTTTTTACAAGCTTCTATTGAGGTTTTTAAATTACGAGTATCGTTTAAGGCATCAAAAATGCGGACAATATCAATTCCGTTTTCGACAGATTTTTTGACAAATTCTGCGACAACATCATCTGCATAGTTTTTATAGCCTAGTAAATTTTGCCCCCGCAATAACATTTGTAACTTGGTATTTTTAATTTCTTTACGTATAGTGCGTAATCTTTCCCAAGGATCTTCATTTAAAAAGCGCAAACAGGCATCAAAAGTCGCCCCACCCCACATTTCTAAAGCGTAATAACCCGCCTCATCCATCGTTTTTAAGATTGGCACCATATCACTAGTCGGCATGCGCGTAGCGATTAAACTTTGCTGTCCATCTCGCAACACCGTTTCCATAAATTTGATTTTTGGCATCAAATATCCTCCTGACTAATTGGCTAGTTAAAAGCAATAAGGGGATCACTAGCATTTACAATTGCCCCAACTTGCACAAAAATTTCAGCGACAGTACCATCTTTTGGCGCTACAATTTCATTTTCCATCTTCATCGCTTCTAAAATCATTACTGGTTGATTTGCTGTCACCGCATCTCCTTGGTTGACTAATAGTTTTAAAATAGTTCCAGGCATTGGCGCAGTGAGTGTTTCACTATTTGCTGTTGCGATTGGCTGATTTCCTGGTGCTGGCGCTGTACTTTCTGACACCGGCGCTTTTTTAGTCACATCAGATTGTACAGGCTCACTTACAGGTGCTACTGGCGGCGCTACTGGTCTTTGCTCTCCACCAATTTCCTCCATTTCGACTAAATATTCTTTACCATCAATTGAAATTTTAAACTTCCGTAACATAGTACCCCTCCACTATTTTCTTTGATATATTTTTTTTACCACAAACTGCGATTCTGGCTTCATCCCTGCGGCAATACTTGTTGCAATCACCGCCACTAACTCTGCCTCTTGATTTTTTTTACTAATTTTCTTCACGACAAAAGAACTTTCAGGCTGATCATTTGCTGCGATACTAGCCGCAACAACACTGACAAGTTCCTTATTTTCATCAGTCGGCAGATAAAAAAGAATTTCTTCCCATTGCTCTTTTTGTGCTTCAGCCGTTTTGGGTACTGCTTTTTTTGAATCTTTCTCTTGATACGACTTTGTTTTATTTTTGTCTTTTAAAAAGAAACGATTCCAAAAACCCATCTAACCCCTCCTTTACCAAAATAAAAAAGATAAAAAACTTAAAGTTTAGAATAATTGCTCTTTTTAATTTTAACACACCAGTTTATAAAACGTTTACATTTGGTCAATTTACTCATAAAAAAAAGCCACGTGCCAGACGTGACTAATACAAAATATTAATAAAAATCAAACTGCCGAATTTTTTGTAAAAGGTACGAACAAATCCCCAGACAAATAACTGAGCCTACCAAAGCTGGAATAATATAAAAGCCTCCAATTTTTGGACCCGTGGGACCTAAAAAAATTCTGCCTACCCAGCTGCCTAAAAAACCAATCATCATATAGCCTAAAAAACCGCTGCGCACATCTTTACCATAAATCATTCCGGCAAGTAAACCTAAGAGGCTACCGACAATTAAAGACCAAAATAATTCCAGCATTTCGCCACCTACTTTCGTCATTTATCGCTTATATTTTATCATTATCTTTAAAATAATTATAATTTTATGCAACAAAATAAGGCGGTTTAAACAAAATAAAATGATTCAGTTTACTTTTTTAATACATAATCATAGCCATTCACAACATGTTTGTGCTTACGGGTAAATCTTGTATACTTATCCACACATTTTTGGCTGATTGTTTCTAATAAAATAGCCTCGCTTAACTGTTTAGGCGGGCTGAAAAACTCTTCTATACTATCGCCGCAAAAAAGTTGTAAACACAAATGATAGCGATAGATATCTTGGATTGTCGCTTCAGAGTAGCTCCTTAATTGCGGTTCATCTGTAAATGTTACCCGGAATGTTTCATAGCATTTTGGTAGCCAAATTTCTTGACCGAGTAATTGCTGAAGCAAAAATTGAAACCCGCGTTCATCTAAGTGATAAGCAAGTTGCGAGGCACGACTATGTAAAATTTTCGATTCCATTTGACTGATAGTAAAACCAAGGTTGGCTCTAGTAGTGCTAATTTCTTTCATAAACGGTAATAAAACATCTTCTTTTTGATCTGGTAACTGCATTTTTTTTAATTGTAAAATCAAATATCGTTTTTGACTTTCAAGCCCCATGATACAATTTTGAAAATTATCATCTAGACGCAAATTAAAATTTTGCCACAGTGGTTTTAACCCTTCTAAACGTCGCCAAATTGTTTTTCGAGCAACATAATGTTGTTGGGATAGCTGGGTAATGGTCACTAGTGGATCCATTAACTTTTGCCATAATAATTGAAACGTCAAACTTTGCGTTAAAAGCTGGTGCCAAAGTATTCTTTCACAAAAATGTTCGGTTAATTGTACTTGTACGCCTGTTTCATTTGGAACAAAATCAATCCCGCTTTTTTTCTCATTTTCAATTTCTGACCACCATTCACATAAACGCTGAATCTTTTTGGCGGTAAACTGGCATTCATTTTGCAACTCTTCGTATGAAATAAACGTATTTTTTCGCCCTAATAAATAAATTCGCCAAAGCGTTCTTTCATCTTTTTCTAACAGACACTGATAAACCATTTTCTCACTCTCCTGATTTCTAAGTTACAAAAATCAAAGGAGCGATTTTTCCATAATTTTCTTGTTTGTTTGCGTAATTTGAAAAAATGAATCATTGCTAATTCTGATTGCGCTAAAATGAACAAATTGCTAAAATGAAACTAATCTTATATTTGCAAAATCGCCGGGTTTTGCCAACAAAAAAATGTTGAGAGTAACACTTTATTCCATAGGCCTTTGGAGGATAAAGTGCTGCTCTTTTTTTGGAGGAGTTTTAATGAAAGAAATTAAAGGCTATGTTACCCGCAGTGTTTTAAGTACTTTTGGTCTCTCTTTATATATTTTGGCCGATACATTTTTTATTGCCAATGGTGTCGGCACCTTAGGCCTTACTGCGTTAAATATTGCACTGCCTCTTTTTAATCTTTTAAATGGTCTGGGTTTACTTTTAGGTATGGGGGGTGCGACCTTATTTGTTTTAAAAAAAGGAAAAACTTATTTTTCTGAATTATTGCTGACAGGAATTTTACTAGGAGTAGTCTTTACTTTTTTAGGCTTAACTGCTGTAAGACCTTTAGCAACTTTATTAGGCGCAAGTACGGCTACACTACATTTAACAAGTACTTATTTACGTTTTATCTTAGTGATGGCGCCCTTTTTTATCTGTAACAATCTAGTCTTAGCCTTTATTCGCAATGACAATAATCCTCAACTAGCGATGAAGGCGATGCTTTTTTCAAGTCTCTTTAATATTATTTTTGATTACATCTTTGTTTTCCCGCTAAAAATGGGGATGGCAGGAGCCGCCTTAGCTACTGTATTATCACCTGTTTTAAGTTTGCTTATTCTAAGTAGTCATCGTAAAAAAGCCAATCGTCGTTTGGTTTTCAAATTTACAAAATTGAGGATTAAAACGATTACGCGTAGCGCACAATTGGGTCTTTCATCTTTTTTAACTGAAATGAGTACCGGCATTAGCATCTTAGTTTTCAATCAAGTTTTACTTTCTTTAAGTGGGGATATAGCCGTTGCAGCTTACGGTATTTTAGCCAATATCTTACTAGTGGCTTTGGCCTTATTTACCGGTGTCGCCCAAGGTGTGCAACCGCTAATTTCCCAAGCTACCGCCAATAAAGAGATGCAAAAAGTTTTTTATTATTTGCATTATGGCTTTAAAGTGAGTTTCACACTAGCTCTCCTGCTTTATCTGATTGTGCTAATTTTTAAGATCCCGATTGTCGCAATCTTTAATAGTGAAAACAATAGCGCTTTGGCAAAACTTGCCTTAAACGGCTTGCCACTTTATTTTTTAGCCCTATTTGGTGCTTGCTTTAATATTATTTTGAGTATCTTTTTTGCTGCAGTGGGTAAAGCAAAACAATCCTTTATCATTGCTTTGTTACGGGGATACCTATTGATTTTACCTTTTGTTATTTTGCTAGGGAAAACGTTTGGCTTAACAGGCGTTTGGCTAAGTCTACCTTTAAGTGAAGGATTAACGTTAGTGATTGCTATTTTTTTATTTATTCAGCTCAAAAAAGCATATCAACTCAATGGAAATTAACATCTTTTTCTCTCTTCAATTAGAAAATAAAATAAACGGATGCTTCTTTTAATCGCAATCTTTAAACGATTTCGCTTCAATCTTTACTTGTTTAAGAAAGTTTTTTCTGTGATAGAATAATGATAAAAGATTGGAGTGGTGATGATGATTGCCCACAAAAGAGAAGATCTCCATGGCATTTCATAAAAAAATGATATGGAGGAAATAAAAATGAATACTATTTATGATAATGAAAAATTTTTTAACAAATATAGTCAAATGACACGTAGTCAAAAAGGACTCGCTGGTGCAGGTGAATGGCATACATTGCAAAAATTGTTACCTGATTTTACGGATAAAACTGTTTTAGACCTCGGCTGTGGGTATGGTTGGCATTGTCTTTACGCCGCTGAACATGGGGCAAAAGCTGTAACCGGTGTCGATTTATCTGAAAAAATGTTGGCTGTAGCCAAAGAAAAAACAGCAGGTTATCCGGTAAATTATTTACAAGCTGATATTGCCACGCTTACTTTTCCAGTCGCTACATTTGATGTTGTACTCAGTTCGCTAGCAATTCATTACGTAGCTGATTTTAAACGTTTAATTTTAAATATTAAACAGTATTTAAAAACTGATGGAATTCTTGTTTTTTCAGTGGAGCACCCCGCTTTTACCGCTGAAGGAAGTCAAGATTTCTACTATGATGAGAAGGGAAATATTTTACATTATCCTCTTGATAACTACTTTAACGAAGGATTAAGAGAAGCTAATTTCTTAGGCGAAAAAGTCACCAAGTATCACCGCACGCTAACGACTTATCTTAATACATTGTTAGAGAATGCTTTTACTCTTTTAAACGTAGTGGAGCCAACGCCTGCAACAGAACTACTGGCACTATCGGAAATGAAAGAAGAACTTCGTCGCCCGATGATGTTAATTATTAAAGCGAAAAATAATTTATAATAACTACTAAAGGTATGACAAAAATCTTGTCATACCTTTTTTAATAAACGGCACTATAAAAGCAACTTTTGTTTAAATAAGCCGAAATTTCGGAAAAATTTAAGTATTACTTTCTTAAATTTCCCTCTTATTATTTGAACCTTGCCCTTTTTGTCAGCAGCCCTTTTTGTAAAAAAGCAAAACAAACTGATAACCTTCTTTTGTCAAAATCAAATCCCTATTTTATGTATAAAAAACCTCGTATCATTTTTGATACGAGGAAAATTGCTTATTTTGTTTCTTCTTTTTTATCGTCTTTTAATAAGGCTTTACGTGACAAGTTAATCCGGCCTTGGCGATCGATTTCAGTTACTTTAACTAAAACTTCATCCCCTAATTTCACCACATCTTCCACGTTGTTCACGCGTTCGTTTGCAAGTTGTGAAATGTGAACTAAGCCATCTTTACCTTTGATTAAGTTAACGAATGCACCAAATTTTTCGATGCGGACTACTTTACCTAAGTAAACTTCGCCAACTTTTACTTCTTTGGTTAATTCTTCAATAATCTTAATCGCTTTTTGAATCATTTCAGCATCGGCAGAAGCAATCGAAACCTTGCCTTCTTGATCGATATCAATTTTAACGCCTGTTTCTTCAATAATACCGTTAATGGTGTCGCCACCTTTACCAATAACCACTTTGATTTTTTCAGGGTCAATTTGAATCATTTCAATTTTCGGTGCATATTGACTTAATTCTTTACGTGGTTCAGCTAAAGTTGAAGTTAATTCTGCTAAGATTTCAAAACGTGCTTTTTTCGCTTGGGCTAATGCTTCGCGTAAAATTTGTTCTGTAATCCCTTGAATTTTAATATCCATTTGTAGCGCTGTAATACCATCTTTTGTACCGGCAACTTTAAAGTCCATATCGCCTAAGTGGTCTTCTAAACCTTGGATATCTGTTAAAATCGTGTAGTTTTCACCATCAGAAACAAGTCCCATTGCAATCCCAGCTACTGGCGCTTTAATTGGTACACCGGCATCCATTAATGCCAAAGTACCTGCACAAATACTTGCTTGAGAAGAAGAACCATTTGATTCTAAAACTTCTGCTACTAAACGAATTGTATAAGGGAAGTCTGTTTCACTTGGAATTACTTGAGCTAAGGCACGCTCACCTAAAGCGCCGTGACCGATTTCACGACGGCCTGGTGAACCAGCACGACCAGTCGAGCCAACAGAAAATTGTGGGAAATTGTAATGATGGATAAAACGTTTTGATTCTTCTACGCCTAAGCCATCAATAATTTGGTGTTCCCCTAAAGGTGCTAAAGTACAAGCAGATAACGCTTGTGTTTGACCGCGAGTAAATAGACCTGAACCATGAACGCGTGGTAATAAACCAACTTCTGATGATAATTGTCTGATTTCGTCTAATTTACGACCATCCGGACGAATTTTATCAATCGTGATTAATTCTCTGACGACATCTTTTTCTAAGTCTTCAGCTACTTGTTTAATTTCTTTGGTAATTTGTACCAAATCTTCTGTTTCTACATTAGCAAATTTTTCTGCGTAAACTTCTTTGACTGTTTCTTTAACTTTTTCAATTTCATCTTCACGGGCTAGCTTTTCTTCTGTCATTACAGCTGTCTTCATTACACTGTAATAGCTATCGTAAATATCTTGTTTTAACTCTGGATCCACTTGTAAAAGTTTGACTTCCATTTTTTCTTTGCCGACAGCAGCAACAATTTCTTCTTGGAAAGCAACTAATTCTTTAATGGCTTCAAAACCAAATAGTAAAGCGCCTAACATATCGTCTTCTGAAACTTCTTTTGCCCCAGATTCAACCATGTTAATCGCATGTTTAGTACCTGCTACACTTAATTCAATATCCGTTTTTTCCGCTTGTTCGACCGTTGGATTTAAAACATATTCACCATCTACCCGACCAACTTCAACGCCTGCAATTGGACCGTCAAAAGGAATATCTGAAATAGATAATGCTAAAGATGAACCCAACATTGCTGCCATCGCTGGTGAACAGTCTTGTTCCACACTCATCACGATATTGGTTACTTGCACTTCATTACGGAAGCCTTCAGCAAACATCGGACGGATTGGACGGTCGATTAAACGCGCTGTTAAAGTAGCATCAGTAGAAGGACGTCCCTCACGTTTAATAAAACCACCTGGAATTTTACCAACTGCATACATTTTTTCTTCGTAGTTAATTGTTAATGGGAAAAAGTCTGTATCCTTGGCTTCTTTTGAAGCTACTGCTGCACTTAAGACAGCTGTGTCGCCATAACGGACTAAAACGGCACCGTTGGCTTGTTTAGCTAATTGACCGACTTCAACTTGTAAGGAACGACCGCCCCAAGTTGTTTTAAATACTTGTTTTGTCATAAATTCTCCTATCTCCTGTAGATAGTGGGCCGCTACTAAACAAATGAAAAATTTGAAATGGGTTCAAAACTTTCATTTGGTTAGTAGTTAGCCTTACCACTATCCCAGCATTTGTTTAATTTTTCATAGCAAAAAAGTGAGATTCAAGCTGAACCTCACTTTTAAGACGATAACGACTAACGACGCAATCCTAAAGCTTGGATCAATTCGCGGTAACGTTGTACGTCAGTTTTACGTAAGTAAGCTAACAAGTTACGACGATGACCAACTTTTTTCATCAAACCACGGTAAGAATGGTGGTCTTTTTTGTGGACGCGTGCGTGTTCATTCAAGTGGTTGATCTCTTCAGTCAACACAGCGATTTGCACTTCTGGAGAACCAGTATCGCCTTCGTGGCGTGCAAATTTTGTCATGATTTCGTTTTTACGTTCTTTTGAAATTGCCATGTTTTTTCACCTCACATTTTTATTCTCCCTGCGACTGAGTAAAGCGTTGGTGACTCGCCAAACCAAGTGACAGGTGGTGTGCAATGCACACAGGTTTACTTTACTTGATTTGAAGTGAAATTGCAAGTTCAACCGTTTTAAATTTAAGTATAATTACTTAAAAACAAAAAAATTGGAAAATTGTGGATGTAACCGTTATAATTATAACGTATGTTTTTTGCGTACATAATAACCGCCTTTGTGAAAACAAGGCAAAAAGATAAAAACGATTAAAATTGGAGGAAATCAACTATGTCTACGTTACTCGCTGTTAAAGGGCACCCACTAGAAGCTAAAGATTCTCATGCAGTTCAATTATTGGAAGCTTTCTTAGATACCTACAAAGAAACAAATCCCACTGATGAAATTATCGTGGTTAACCCTTATGCTTCAGACTTCCCTGAAATTGATGCAGCTATCACTTCTGGCTGGCATGCTTTAATAAAAGGCGCAGAATTTGGCGACTTATCTGAAAGCCAACAAAGTAAATTGGCTGCCTTTAACGGTTTAACCGAACAATTTGAAAAAGCAGATAAAATCGTCATCGCCAATCCACTCTGGAATTTAAGTATTCCTAGTCGTTTGAAAGCTTGGTTTGATACAATTTGTGTCGCTGGCAAAACTTTTAAATATACAGCAGAAGGCCCTGTTGGCTTAGTTACTGGTAAAAAGGCGCTCCATATTCAAGCTAGTGGTGGCTTTTATAACGGACAAGATTTTGCCGCGCAATATACGCGTCAAATGTTAAACTTTATCGGTATTACAGACTTTAATGAAATATTAGCAGAAGGTTTGGACTTTGACCCAACTAAAGTAGACGAAATTATGACTAAAGCTACTTCAGAAATCGTCGCTGCCGCTAAAAGTTTTTAAGCTTATGCAGTAAAACGATAGCTTTGTGCTGTCGTTTTTTTGTCGTCAAATCCGCTTATTTATACACCGATATTTCTTCCCTAAGAAAATATGATTTCTGTTATAATAAGCTGGAGGTGATTGCAATGGCATTAATCAATCGAATTCAAGGAATGGAAAATGAACTATCCAAAGCGGAATTACGAATTTTTCGTTATATAAAAAGAAATATCGACAAAATTCCAACCATGACCGCCGAGCAAATTGCCAAAGGCTCTAAAACCAGCGCGCCGACTGTCGTCCGTTTTGCAAAAAAAGTCGGTGCTTCAAGTCTAACTGATTTCAAAATCCAAATTTCAGCCGAAAATCAGCCCAATAGCGCCAACCAAGAATATTCCGATGTGAAAAAAAACGAACCAATTGCATCGTTAAAAGAAAAATTATCTCAAAATGCCCAGTTAACATTACAAGAAACGACGCAAATTTTAAGTGACGAAAAATTATTAGCCGCCTTAAAATTATTGGAAACAAAAGAACGGATCTTTGTAGCCGGTGTGGGAGCTTCTCATTTAGTAGCTGAAGATATTAAACAAAAGTGGGACCGCATTGGTAAAAGCGTTTCGCTTGAAACAAACTACAATAGTCTATTACCCCAACTAATTAATACTAAAAAAGACGCCGTATTATGGCTGATTTCAAATTCTGGGGAAACGCCAGAAATCACTTACTTTGCTGATGTTGCAAAGGAATTAAAAATTCCAATTATTACTTTAACTCGTTTTGGAAACAACAGACTTTCAAAATTAGCAGATGTTTCACTCCAAGTTTCCAGACCACAAGAAGCTGATCAACGGAGTGCAGCTACTAATTCTTTAATCGCGCAATTTTTAGCTGTGGATATCCTATTTTATTCCTATATTAGTCGTAACCAAGAAAACGCTGAAAAGATTTATCAATCGCGTCAGATTATTAGGGACTTTCGGGCAAAGCACTTTTAAAATAATTTGAATTTTGCACTTTAAATACGAACAATAAATTATTGAGAACATTAAAAATCGACGGCACGCAAGCTTGCGTACCGCCGATTTTTATTTTTATTTAACCCATTCATTTACTTTATCTGGATTATTTTTGACCCATTCTTTGGCAGCTTGGGCAGGATCTTTCCCATCATGTACTGCTAACATGACTTCTTCCATATCTTTTTGTTCCCAATGGAATTTATCTAAAATTTTATATGCTTCAGGCTGATCTTCTTTTAAGCCTTTACGAACCATCGTATTAATTGTTTCAGCACCACCCATTGTCCCTTTTGGATCGGCTAAATACTTCAAGTCATACTTTGCAAACATCCAGTGAGGTGACCAACCAGTGATGACGATTGGTTCTTTATTTTTAATAGCTTTTCCTAATGCCACTGTCATCGCACCAGAAGATGAAGATTCCACCGTCCAGTCTTTCAAATTAGGATAAGCAGCTTGGGTTTTATCCGCAGCTTTCATAACACCTGCACCAGGTTCAATCCCAATAATTTGTTTATTGGCTTGATCACTTAAATCTTCTACTGAGTTCACATCCATATAACTTGGTACGACAATTCCCAGTTTTGCGCCACTTAGATTTTCACCTAAGTTTTCTAATTGATTTTTATATTTCGCATATTGTGCTTGATGTGTATGTGGTAGCCAAGCAGCCACCATTCCATCTGTTTCACCATTAGCAACAGATTGCCACATTACCGTCATATCCAAAGGAGTTAATTTTACATTGTAACCTTCTTCTTTTAAGACTTCAGCAATCACATTGGTTGAGGCAACTTCTGTATCCCATTCGACATAAGATAAATGAATAGTGCCTTTATTAGTCGCATGACTCCCCGCAAAAGTAGAACCAAAAATTAAAGCTACAATTACAGCGACAACGCCACCTGTGATCCATTTTTGTTTTTTCTTAGCAGCTGGATCAAGATTTCTTTTACGATCTTTTTTAGGTGCATTTAATTTTTGCGTAAAGCGATCAATAATAATCGCCAAAATAACTAATGCTAAGCCATTTACAAAACCATTACCAACTTGTGCTTGTTGCAAGGCTGATAATACGCCGCGACCTAAACCAGGGGCTCCGATCATAGAAGCTGTGACTACCATTGATAGAGCTAACATCATTGTTTGGTTAATACCAGCCATAATCGTACCCTTAGCTAAAGGTAGTTCTAGTTTGAATAATTTTTGTTTACCAGTACCACCAAAAGAATCAGAAGCCTCAACTAATTCACTTGGAATTTGTCGAATGCCCAAATTAGTCATACGCACTGTAGGTGGCAATGCAAAAATAACTGATGCAAATACCCCTGGTACCATACCAATTCCAAAGAAAGCAACGGCTGGAATCAAATAAACAAAAGCCGGCATAGTTTGCATAAAGTCTAAAATAGGGGACACAATTGTATTGGCTTTTTCACTTTTAGCCATTAAAATCCCCAATGGAATCCCGATCACAATCGAAACTAAACTAGCTAATAAAACGAGCGTAACGGTATTCATCAAATCATTCCACAGGCCTTGATTATAGATGAATAACAGTCCAAAGAAAGTCAAAATTGTTAAGCCAGGCTTTTTCTTTGATAAGAAAAAAGCAGCGATAGCTAATAAGACAATAAATAATAATGGTGGAATAAATAGTAATGTATTGGTAATCGTGTCCATAATCACTTGACCAATCGTTTGAACAAAACTAAATAGTCCTGCAAAAGTTTTCGTCAACCAATCAGTAAAGTTTTCCACCCATTTTGCAACTGGAATTGCTTGTTGTAATAAATTATCCAACAAACTCCACCTCCTCATCTCCTGTTTCAGCTAATGCTTCAATCACACTTCCGCGAATAACGACTCCTAATAATTTGTCATTTTCATCTACTACCGCTAAAGGTGCTTCAGCGTCTTTAATCACGTCAAAAATGTCTGTCACTAACATATCTTGTGGAATCTTCTTAACGTTTTTATCAATAACCTCTTTTAATGGTAATTGTTCTCTTCTTGCTTCTAGCGCTTTTAGAGCCGTCAAACTACCTTTTAATTGACGCTTGCGATCAACAGCTAATAACATACTAACGCCTTCTTTACGCATGCGATTTAAAGCCACATTTGGTCCGTCAGCTTCAATATTCATGGTAATGGCAGGTTCCATAATATTTTGCGCAGTTAGAACTTTCGAACGGTCCACATCTTCAACGAAATCCCGTACATATTGATTGGCTGGATTGGTTAAAATTTCTTCACCGGTACCAATTTGCATAATTTGCCCGTCTTTCATTAAAGCGATACGATCGCCAATCCGCAACGCTTCATTTAAATCATGAGTAATGAAAATAATTGTTTTTTTGACATTTTCTTGTAAATCCAACAATTCATCTTGCATTTCGCGACGAATAAGAGGATCTAGCGCTGAAAAAGCTTCATCCATTAACAAAATTTCCGGATCATTTGCAAGGGCTCTAGCTAAACCTACCCGTTGTTGCATCCCACCAGAAAGTTGTTCGGGATATTGATCTTTAAATGCTAATAAACTGGAATTTTCCAAAGCTTGTTCTGCTCTTTTTTTCCGTTCTTCTTTTGAGACGCCCCGTATTTCTAAACCTAACTCTGTATTTTCTAAAATTGTGCGGTGTGGAAAGAGCGCAAAACTTTGAAAGACCATATTAATCTTATTGCGACGCACTTCTTGCAATGCTTCTTTATCCATCTTGGCAATATCTTGACCATCAATGTATATTTCACCACTGGTTGGATCAATCAGGCGATTCAATAGGCGAATTAATGTTGACTTCCCTGAACCAGAAAGTCCCATAATAACGAATATCTCGCCTTCATTCACTTCAAAGTTTGCATCATAAACACCAACTGTCGCACCGGTTTTTTCTAAAATTTCGGTTTTACTTTTATGCTCATTCATCATAGCTAGTGCTTGTTGTTGCTTTTTACCAAATATTTTTGTTAAGTGCTCTACTTTCACTTTAGCCATTTTGTTACCCCCTATTTAATTTTGCTGTTTTAAAAACTTAAAAACAGCTTTCCTTTAAAAGAAACAGCTCTTTTGTTTCTTTATTAGGATGGAAAATGTATCGTATGAAAACGATCATGAAAATTTCCCTCTCAAAAAAACTGACCACACTAGGTTAACACCGTGTGGTCACTTAGTCAAAAAAGAAAAACCAGGAAGAAACGTGAATTCGTTTTCCTGGTTATAACACGTGCTATTTTCCTCTTAAGGTTTTCTTAATATTTATCTTTTTCGGGATAAAAAAAGTTCATCATGCGCTGAAAAACCAACTCATCTCCCACAAAAAAAACTGTTTCCCCGGCTTCAAATTTCACATACGGCCCAGGAGATAACAATAAACGATCTTCATGTTGGAGTGCTACAACTGTCGCGCCTGTTTCTTGCCAAATATTTAAATCTTTAATGGATTTATCTAGATGATTGGCGGTGTGATCTAATTGTATTTCATAAGGTAAGAAAGGGGCAGTCTGTTGAATCCGTTTAGTTTGATTGACTAAAGTATCCAGTAGACCAGAAAAATTTTCCAATTCTTGTTGCTGGCGCTCTACACTACTTAAAATTTCACTTTTCAGCTCTTGAATAGAATGAACATCTTTATATTGGGCTAAGTAACTTTGTGCCTTTTCACGAGATGCGACATAAGCGCCACTTCCATGGCGAACATCCATGATGCCCAAATCAACTAAAACATTGATAGCTTTTCTAGCTGTTTCTGGCGAAACATTAAAATTACTCGCCAAAGTAGAACGCGCATGAATCTTTTCTCCTTCTTTATAGCGATTTTCTACAATTCGCTCTGCTATTTCGACTGCAATTTGTTGATAGCGCGGAATCGTTAATTTTTTGCCGGTCATTTTCTGACCTCCTTTTCATTTCAACCATCTGATTAGGTTTTGCCATCTAAACATAACTTCTTAGCTTTTTCTTACTCTCACTTTCCCATTTTTTTTCAAATTCTACAAGCATTTTAGCAAAAATCTTAGCTCCGCTTTTATTTTTAGATAAGAAAAGCTTAATGCAAAGCTTTAGATTAAAAAGCATAAGTTGCTATATTCGCCTTATTTCTTGCAACAATCTGCTAGTTTAATTTACATACAAAAAAAGAAACGTGAAAATTCACGTTTCTTTTTACTTCTATTAAAGTATTAAAGCAAAAATTATACTTCTACTTTCATAACCGGTGTTTTGGCTTCAGTTGCGCCAACTTTTTCTAAAATTTCATTTTTTACTTTATCCATATTTGTCACTAAGACTAACATGTCTGTGCCTTTACCTGCAGCTTTGATTGCAGCAAGATCGACATCTGCCACAATTGTATCAGGCGTTACTTTTTGACCTTCTGCAACTTTTAAATCAAATGGTTTGCCATCTAATTCAACCGTATTGACACCCATGTGTAATAGAACTTCTAAGCCGTTATCAGTTGTAATGCCGACTGCGTGTTTTGTAGGAAAAACTGATGAAACAGTACCACTTACAGGTGCATAAATTGTACCTTCTTTTGGAACAACAAAGTAACCTTCACCCATCATTTTTTGTGAGAAAACTGCATCTGTCGATTCTGATACGGGTTTTACTTCACCGTTTGCGACTGCAAAAAATTCAGTTGTAGCAGCAATTTCACTCGTTGGAACACTCGCTTGTGCAACAGGTGCAACTGGTTGTTCTTCTGCCATTTTTTCAGCTGCTAATTTTTCTTTTGGAATACCAAAGAAATAAGTTGCCACAAAACCACCAGCGTAACCTGCAAGTAAACCAAAGATATAGCCTAACCAATGACCATTAGCAATTAATGGAATTAAAGCTGCACCTGAAGGGCCAATAGCAGTCGCGCCGACATTTCCTAAAGCACCAATAACCGCACCACCAACACCGCCACCGATACAAGCTGTGATGAATGGTTTTCCTAATGGTAGTGTAACCCCATAAATTAACGGCTCGCCAATCCCTAAAATACCAACTGGCAATGCCCCTTTAATCATTTCAGTTAATTCTTTATCTTTACGTAGACGAATCCACAATGCCAAGGCTGCCCCAACTTGACCGGCACCAGCCATTGCTAAAATTGGTAATAATTGCGTACTACCAGTAGCTTCAATCATTTGAATATGAATTGGTGTTAAAATTTGGTGTAAACCAAACATAACCATTGGTAAGAAACTTGCGCCTAATACAAAGCCAGAGAATGCTCCACCAACATTTAAAATCCAGTTGATTCCACCAACTAAGCCGTTTGAAATAAAACCTGCTAGTGGCATAATCAAGAAGATTTCCGCTAAACCAATAACAAGTAGTGAAATAGTTGGCGTTACGATAATGTCAATTGCTTCTGGCACAATATCGTGTAATTTTTTCTCTACTTTAGAAAGTAACCAGACTGCAAAAATTACTCCTAAAATACCGCCTTGTTGCGCAGCTAGTGGTTGGCCGTTAAACAAGTTGATAATTGGTGCTTCTGGATTCATTCCAGTTAAGGTTACAACCCCACCAATTACCCCACCAAGTGTTGGTGTTGCGCCAAAAACTTGTGCTGCATTCACACCTGTGTAAATTACTAAGAAAGAAAACATCCCATTTTTTAAGATGTTCATGACATCAATATATTGTTGCCATGTCGCAGCGTCTAGTCTACCAGCAGTGACCAGATTTGCTAAAACAGATGCAATCCCAGCTACTAAACCAGCGCCAACAAAAGCTGGAATCATTGGAACAAAAATATTTGAAATATCTTTTAAAAGTGCTTTAAATGGTGATTGCTTTTGTTTGGCTTTTTGTGCGGCTTTCATTTCGGCTGCTTTTTGATTTACGGCATCTTTACCACTCGCAGAAGCTTGAATTTCTTCTCCTAAAGCGACACCGGCTTGGCTAGCCATTTCTTTTGCAACTTTGTTAACTTTACCAGGACCGATAATGACTTGTAATTGTTCATCATCAACCACCCCTAATACGCCTGGAATCGCCTTCAATTGTGCTTCATTTACTTCATCGCGGTCACGGACAGACATTCTAACCCGAGTCATGCAATGAGTGACGCTTGCAACGTTGTTCATGCCACCGGCGCCTTTGTAAATCTCTTTTGCCAACTGTTCCAAACTCAATTCTTCTTTTGCCATGCTAACTTTCCTCCTTGGAATTATGAATTCTTTGAAACTTGTTATTCAAGGAGTTACACCACTAGAAAAATAATGTAACTCCAACGCTACTTCATTAAATTGTTTTCTTTACAAAGCCATCTGCTGCAATTAGTTTTTGGGCTGCAGTATCTTTATCACTGTCTGTCAAAATCATGACGATTGCTAATTTAACATTTTCATCTGCTGCTGTAAAGAAGCGATCTGCTGTTTCATAATCGACTTCTGTAGCTTGCATGATGATTCGTTTTGAACGCTCGACTAATTTTTCATTTGTGGCTTTTACATCGACCATTAAGTTGTTATAAACTTTGCCAATGCCAATCATTGAAATAGTAGAAATCATATTTAAAATTAATTTTTGGGCTGTCCCAGATTTTAAACGAGTAGAGCCAGTCAAAAATTCAGGACCACAGTCTACTTCAATTGGGAATTGGGCATGCTTTGAAATTTCAGCATCTTTATTACATGAAATCGTCCCAGTGGCAGCACCAACTTGACGGGCATAATCTAAACCACCAATAACATAAGGTGTCCGACCACTTGCAGCGATTCCTACTACCATATCATTTTCATTTAGTTTTAATTCGTGTAAATCATTTGCCCCTAATTCAGCCGAATCTTCGGCACCTTCAACTGCGACAGTCATCGCCTGATCACCACCAGCAATTAAACCAACTACCATTTCTGGTTCAACACCAAAAGTTGGCACACATTCTGCTGCATCTAAAACGCCTAAACGTCCTGACGTCCCCGCACCCATGTAAATTAAACGGCCGCCTTTTTTAAAAGCTGTAATTGTTGCTTCAATTACTTTTTCAATACTTGCTAATTCTTTTTCCACTGCGACTGCTACTTTTTGATCTTCTTGATTCATTTTTTGACAAGCTTCTTTAACTGTCATTTCATCTAAACCAAAAGTTGCTTCGTTACGACGTTCAGTTGTTAAGTTTTCTAAATTAATCTTACTCATGTTCTTCCCCCATAGATTGTAATTTGAATTTCATGCCGCCTTTAATCTGGCGGACTAAATCTTCTTCTGTGGTAATGACTTGTGCAACTACATTGACTTTTTCATCTGCTGCTAATTCTTGACGGCATAATTGAATTTCACCGGCATAACGCAGATATTTTTCATTATCTACAGTCACACTCCCCAAAGTGCGTTTTACCATATTTTGTGCTTTAATTTGCGGAATCTTACGAAAACGAGCATCCGCACTGCGAACAACTGCATCTGCTTCGTCTAAGCGATTGACATGGTCCCCTAAAATATAATCGAAATAATCTGTCCCGCAATTTTCTACTTGCAATAAAATTTCATTGTTATTTATAAAATTTTTGAATTGTTCTTTTGTCCGTTCCTTTAAGCCACCATCTCCGATATAAATTAGATCAACGGCAGTATTTTGTTGCCATAATGCCGCAGCTAGTGGATGTTTGTAGCGATCTTGTTCTAATGTTGGTAGCCCTTCAAAAAGCGGACCTCTTAAATTAGCATCGCCTGGAACAAAAGCTTGAATGGTGAATCCATTGGCTTTAAGCCACTGATTTTTTTCTAGGAACCAACTTTGGGCTAAACCAGTTTCTGGTCGTGGATAATAGTTGTGCCACGCTTCCAAATTGGAAAAATTCGCCGCTGCTTTTTTTAGTTCTGCAATATCTTGTGCTGTGACTGTACTTGCATTTAATGCAATTTTCATTTGTTGACTAAAGTGGGCAATTTGTTGGTTGCTGATATGATAATCCATTCTCAGCCCCGTCACGCCAATTTGAACTAATTCTGATAAATTATCCATTGCAAATCCAGCTTTTTTTAGCGCGTTTCCTGAAATATCGACCATTAACTCTAGCTCTAACGCTTTACACCAACTACCTAATTGACTTAGGCGTTCTCGGTATTTTGTAGCGTCGTCTTCAGGAATGTGCAAGGAAGTAAACACACCTTTAAAGCCTGCTTGCGCCATGTCAGTGACATATTCTTCTTGTTGTTGTGATAGTGCTTCGTTTAAAAAAATCGAAAAACCAAACAATGAGATTCCTCCATCTTTCATGAAAAAATGATTAGTAATCGCTTACACAAAGGAGTATACATCATGTTTTATTTTTACGCAACCTTTTTTCGTTATTTTTATTATTTTTTTGAAATATTATTTCTTTAGCTTTGCAAAAATTTAAGAAGAAAATTTCAAATTCCCACCAAATTACATTCTGTGGTAAACTTACTGTTGAGAAAAATCAACTTTGAGGTGAATAATAATGATCACGATGGATGATATCATCAGAGAAGGCAACCCCACTTTGCGGGAAGTTGCAAAAGAAGTACCCATGCCCCCAACTGATGAAGAAAAAAAACTGGGGGAAGAAATGTTAGAGTTTTTAAAAAATAGTCAAGATCCCGTTAAAGCAGAAGAATTGCATCTACGCGGGGGTGTTGGTCTAGCTGCTCCACAATTAAATATTTCAAAACGCTTAATCGCCGTCCATGTTCCTAGTAATGACCCTGAAGATGAAACACCTATTCTTAGCACTGTCATGTTCAACCCTAAAATTTTGAGCCACTCCGTTCAAGATGCTTGTTTAGGCGAAGGCGAAGGCTGTTTATCTGTTGATCGTGAAGTACCAGGCTATGTCGTTCGTCACGCACGAGTGACCGTCTCTTATTACGATGAAGCGGGAGTAAAACACAAACGTCGCCTAAAAAATTACGAAGCGATTGTCGTCCAACATGAAATTGATCATTTAAATGGCGTCATGTTTTACGACCATATTAATGAAGAAAATCCTTTTGCCTTAAAAGAAGGCGTCTTAGTTATTGAATAAAGTGGCTGTAAAGAAGTGCAAGCTTTCCGAAAATAAGAAGGACATTTAAGCAAGTTTCTACTCAAATTTTCGCGAAAGTTCAACTTATTCGTATTTATGAAGCTTTACTTCCTTGACACTGTTTATGCAAAATAAAAAAGGTGTGACAGATTTTTGTCACACCTTTTTAGCTATTTTTTAGCGTTCACAATTCTGCCAAGTCACTCTTGATATAAAATCCCTGCTTTTAAAAGAGCCGCTTTAATTTTTGCTAGGGCTTCCTCGTTTTCATACGCAATTGTATGCAAATGAATCCCATTGGTTAGTTCCAAAAGTAAACTGGCATTTGAGTTATGGTACTTTTCCATAAAGACTTCGATATCTTCGAATGTTTTAATCTGTAAGTTTCCCGTTAATTCACCATACATATCGTGTTCTACTATAACATCTACTACTTCGCCGCCATTTTCCACAATAATCTTAAGCTCCGCTTGGGTTTTTGAAGCATCATGTTGTACTGCGATTTGACTTAATTTCCCTTGTCTTTTTCCTTGGAGTAAGTACCCACGGGCAGTCGCTTTAATAGCTAATCCCGCAGCACGCATAAGGGCGATGTCTCCGACAATAATCTGACGACTTACGTCAAACTGTTGGGCAAATTTTGAAGCACTTATCGGTTTTTCTGCTGTTTGCAATTGGCTCAAGATTTGATCGCGTCGTTTATTTCCTTCCATTTTGTTCGCTACCTTCTGCAAGTTTTTTTTGTTGATACGCACGAGAATGTTTCATAATATCAGCAAATGTCGCCGTAATCGTCGGCAGATAATCTGCTTTTGTAACGTTTTTTGCAACCTTATTTAATACGGCTGTTTCTCTCGAACTATCTAAAACAGGTTGTTGCTGCTCTTTTTTGAAAGCTGCAATTTCACTGACAGCCATCATTCGCTGTTCTAAAAGTCTCGTTAATTCTTGATCAATTTGATCAATTTTTTGACGTGCACTGACTAAGCTGTCGGTGTTTTCAGCTGCTGCAATATTTTTGATAACGCGAGCAGGATTACCTGCGACGACAACATTATCTGGAAATGACTTTGTCACTACGCTTCCGGCAGCAACCACGACATTGTCCCCCAACACGACCCCTGGTAAAAGTATAGATCCAGCCCCAAGCCAAGCACTATTGCCAATGGTTACAGGTTTACCACTTTCTAAGCCACTATTGCGTTTGACCGGATTTAAAGGATGAGTAGCCGTCAAAATTTGAACGTTTGGAGCAATCATACAATTATCCCCAATTGTAATTGGGCAGACATCTAATAAGACACAATTAAAATTAGCGTAGAAATTTTTACCGACTGAAATATTATAACCGTAATCAAACTGGACTGTAGGTTCCATATAAATATTTCCTGCCACTGCACCAAATGTTTCTTTTAAAAGTTGACTCCGGACTTTTGCATCTTGTTCTTGGTTGATTAACTGCATCTGTTCTCTAGCAAATCTGCGCTCACTCACAAGTTCAGGATCTTCGGAAAAATAAAGTTCACCGGCAATCATTTTTTCTTTTTCACTAACCATTAATATCCTCCTAAATTTTGATGGCATCAAATAATTCTTCTGCCGCACATTGTACCATGGTAAACGGTTCCTGAATAGCAAGAGCCGTCTGATTAACTGCCAATACCTCAGCTTGTGGTTTATGATAGTAAAGTAACTGATTAAAAGGCGCAACTTGAAAACTCGTACCGGCAATCACGATTAAATCCGCTTGTTCTACCGCTTTAATCGCCAAAGTAATCGTAGCATCTGTAAATCCTTCACCATATAAAACGATGTTTGGTCGCAACTGACCACCACAATCCTGATGGGTATCACACACTAAATAATCTTGCCATGAAACATTTTGTCCACACTTGCGACAATACACATCGTATAAATTACCGTGAAAATTCACCACATTTTTACTGCCAGCTTGATTGTGTAACCCATCAATATTTTGCGATACCACCCAAACTGATTTTGTCTTTTCCAGTGCTGCGATTTTTTCATGAATCACATTAGGACGAGCACTTGGATGATATAGTAATTTAACAAATTGGTAAAACTTTTGTGGTTCATGATTTAAACAATCAGCGCTTAATAAATACTCAGGTTGTTCAATCCCAGCATAAACACCTTTTAAAGATCGATAATCCGGAATTTGCGATGGCGTCGAAACACCGGCACCGGTTAAAAATGTGATCTTTTTTGCTGCTTGAATTTTTTCTAGCGCTTCATTTATTACTGTCATCTTCAACACCTCAACTATTAGTATACACCTGAAATATTGTCAAAAAAAAGCCGGTCAAAAAACCGACTTTTACGCATCATAAAAACCTAAAATCATAATACCAATCATAATCGCTGCTATTACCAGATAGTGTTTGGCTTTTAACTTTTCTTTTAAGAAGATTCGACCCAAAATAACAGAAACAATCGCATAAGCTGAAATTAAAGGCGCGACGATAATGGCTTCTTTAGTGGAAACTGCACCAACGTAAAAGAACTGACCTAACGTTTCAAAAATCGCTGCTAACCCTTTATCTTTTTCCAAAAAGACAAATACAGGCTCTTTTTTCCCCCACTCTAAATATGCCCATAATACTAGCGCTACAATTAAAAAAGTTAGTTCATAACTCATATTGGCTTGATCTTCTGGCATTAATTTGCGGTATTCTAAATAATAACTATCAAGAAAAGTACCCATCCCGTCAATAATCATATATAAAATTGGAAATAAGATGGCGATAGCTCCAAACCGGTATTTTTTATCAATGGTTACCCCTTCAGCTTTTAACTGGGCATCATCTTGTTCTTTTTCAAAGATTGATAACAATAAAATACCAATTAAAATCATTAGAATTGCGACAAGTTGTAGGCCATTGACATTATTTCCCATAATTAAAAAACCTAAAACTGCTGTCACTGCCCCAGAGGAGTTACTAATGGGAGAAGAAATCGAAACTTCAATGTAACGCAGGCCAAAATAACCAATTGCCATAGACAAAATATACATTGCTGAAACAGGTAAATATAAAATTAAATTGTGCCAGTCATAACGAATGCCTTCGTAAATAACATAGTAAAATAAAACGTGCAGTCCCATGACTAATCCCACCATAATCGTGGTCTTCATGGCGCTATGACGGTCATTAGGATCATTACCTTTCTTATAAAAAAGATCAGCCGTCCCCCAGGCTAAAATTGTAATTAACGCCGACGCAAACCACATCTATCTTCACTCCCTACTCACTTTTCTTTTTTAAAAGTAGCGTAAACTAATAGAATCGTCAATCATTGACTCTAGTTTCACTTTGGCTTTCTTCATTTAACTAAAATTAGTTCTTTTCCTTTAACCAAAATCGGCAGGATAAATGAAAATGATTTCAACTCATGACAGCGCCATGTAAACGTGATACAATACATTGGGAAAAACGTAACAAAGAAGTTGCGTTTTGGTAAAAGCGAGGTGAAACCATTGGTACCATTTATTATTTATTGGGGCGTAATCTTAGTCTGTGTCGCATGGGCTGCGTTAAGCATTTTCTTTTCTATTTTTTATTTGGCCCGCAAAGAAAACGGCAATTTATGGGCATTTGCTTTCTTTAACGTCCTTGCTGCTATCGTACAAGCAATCGTCTTGGCTATTTATCGCACCTGGGGTTGGGGCATTACCCAATACTCAAGCTTGATTTATATTATCATCGGCGTATTACTTGTCTTAACTGTTATCCAAGCTATTTTAGGCCGTGAACCAAAAGAAAGTATCGCATAATTTATTACATGAATACCACTTAATGAACGAGATTGTGACAGAAATAGCTTTTGTCACAACCTCCATTTTGTTAAGTGGTATTTTTGTATAGTCCGCATAATGTATACATATATTTTCATGAACCTTTGCTGAAACAAAACTAAAAAAAGTATAACTAAAAACTAACAAAGAACTGATATTTTCGTTTATTTCAGGCTATAAATCACGATTAAACAGGGAATTACAGCTTTAATTAAAGAACTTTCATCTTGTAAAAAGTAATGTATATTCTTTCATTTTCATGTAAAAAAGTTTGACACCCTATGCAATTTGACGTAAAATTCTTGTGTACTATCAACTGAATACGAGATACCTCCGTCACCGAGGTAGAGGTCGCATCATTCATTAATCCTGTTGAGTAAGCAAATATTAAGACGCAGGCCTAGGGAATGTTGCCGAAATAAATCACGTGTTTGCTCACGGATTTGTTGGGACGCACGGGAAATACCTGGCGGACTGTCTTAGCTTTTAGCTAAGTTGCGCTATGTTTTGTGAGAGGTTTGTCGACGAATTTTGCTCTTTGTCAACAGCCGATTTCTTTTCATACGAACTGATTTCGGCTGTTTTTTTATTTTTTCGCTGGCGGCAACTCCATTCATCTCTCTCGTGTTTTAAGTGTTTCACTTAAATTACGTTGGTATGGTCAAATACTTTTTAAGGAGCAGAACATGAATAAAAAAATTTCCGTTACCGCACTACTTACTATTATTTTAAGCTTTTTCACCGTCGCCTTTGCCGCGACACCAGCAGCCGCTGACAGCCAGACACCTACAGATACACTGCGCGTGGGGATGGAAGCGGGTTATGCCCCATTTAACTGGACTCAAACAACAGATGCCCACGGAGCTGTACCTATTCAAGGCGAAAATTCAGCTTGGGCTGGTGGTTATGATGTCCAAATCGCAAAAAAAGTTGCCGCTGGCTTAGGCAAAAAACTAGAGATTGTTAAAACTTCTTGGGATGGCCTTCCAGTTGCTTTACAATCTGGTAAAATCGATGCAGTTATCGCTGGGATGTCACCAACAGCTGAACGCAAAAAAGAAATCGATTTTACAAACCCTTATTATGAATCTCACTTAGTTATCGTAACGAGAAAAGATAGTAAATACGCTGATGCTAAAGACTTAGCTGACTTTAAAGGGGCAAAACTTACCGCCCAATTAAATACATTTCACTACACTGTAATTGATCAAATTCCAGGTGTTCAAAAAGAACAAGCACAAAAAGACTTTTCAGCAATGCGCGCAGCACTTTCTTCTGGGGTCATTGACGGCTATGTTTCTGAACGTCCAGAAGGTGTCACGGCAACATCTGTTGATAAAAATTATGCTATGGTAGAATTCGCTAAAGATAAAGGCTTTAAAACCAATCCGGAAGATGTTCAAGTTGCAGTTGGTATGCGTAAAGGTGATCCAGACGTTGCAAAGGTCAATCAAATTTTAGCTGGTATTTCTGAAGAAGAACGTACCAAATTGATGGATGCAGCCATTAAAGAACAACCTGCGGCTAGTGATAGCAGTGAAGAAAAATCAGGCTTTTTACATGATATTAAAACCATTTGGAATCAATATGGCGGTCTCTTTTTACGCGGGGCAGGTTTGACACTTTTAATTGCAATTGTTAGTACGATTTTAGGTACCAGCCTAGGGTTACTAATTGGTGTTATCCGCTCACTACCAGTCGCTGAAAATAAAGTATTATTCATTTTCCAAAAATTCTTTAATTGGTTACTGTCTGTTTATATCGAAATTTTCCGCGGCACACCAATGATGGTACAAGCAATGGTCATTTATTATGGTTTAGCTCAAGTATTCCAAATTGATTTGAATCGTACTCTAGCTGCCTTTATCATCGTTTCATTTAATACTGGGGCATATATGTCTGAAATCGTTCGTGGTGGGATTTTTGCCGTTGATTCAGGGCAATTTGAAGCTGCACAAGCAATCGGGATGACCCATGGACAAACAATGACCAAAGTTGTTTTACCACAAGTAATTCGGAATATTTTACCTGCTACTGGTAACGAATTTGTCATCAATATTAAAGATACAGCAGTATTGAGTGTTATCTCTGTTGCGGATTTGTTCTTCCAAGGGACCTCTGCTGCTGGAACGAACTATAAGTTCTTCCCAGTCTTTACTATCGTCGGTATTATGTACTTGATTATGACCTACACTATCTCAAGAATTTTACGTTTAGTTGAAAAACGAATTGACGGTCCACAATCATACATCAAAGCTGATGAGGCTGAATTAGAAGCAGAAGAAGAATAGGGATAGGCTTAGGAGGAATAAACATGGCAGAAAAAATTATTGACATTCAGCATTTGAAAAAAAGCTTTGGCGAAAATGAAGTTTTAAAAGATATTGACTTTTCTGTAACCAGAGGGGAAGTCGTTTCCATTATCGGTTCATCAGGTTCTGGTAAATCAACCTTATTACGCTGTATTAACTTATTGGAAAAACCTACAAGTGGTGAAATTTACTATAAAGGGGAAAATGTATTATCCCCAGGCTATAGTCTGACAAAATATCGCACACATCTTGGTATGGTTTTTCAATCTTTCAATTTATTTAACAATATGAACGTTTTAGAAAATTGTGTTACCGGACAGACAACTGTTTTAAAACGCAATCGCGCAGAAGCTAAAAAAATTGCTTTAGAAAATCTGGAAAAAGTTGGCATGGATCGTTATATCGAAGCAAAACCAGCCCAATTATCGGGGGGCCAAAAACAACGGGTCGCAATCGCCCGCGCACTATCCATGGATCCTGACGTAATGCTTTTTGATGAACCCACCTCGGCCCTTGATCCAGAAATGGTCGGAGAAGTTTTAAAAACAATGAAAGCACTCGCCCACACTGGTTTAACAATGGTAGTGGTAACTCACGAAATGGATTTTGCCCGTGATGTTTCGAATCGTGTCATCTTTATGGATAAAGGTGTCATTGCTGAACAAGGCTCACCAGAAGATATTTTTGGTAATCCAAAAGAAGAACGTACGAAAAAATTCTTACACCGTGTTTTAGATAAAGAAGCATAATTAGAATAACCAACGTCTAAAAGTTTTAGGGCCAAACCCACTTTTAGATGTTGGTATTTTTTTGTCAAAAAAAGCAATAACAATCTAACATTGAAATTTTCTGAAAATTATCCTAAAATTAAGCCAGCACTTTTCAAGTAAAAAATTCAGAGGGAATCTTCCCTACTACAAAGGATGAAAATTTAATGGAATCGCAAGAATTAAGTCGTAGTTTAAAAAATCGTCACGTCCAGTTAATTTCAATTGGGGGCGCGATTGGCACTGGTTTATTTTTAGGAGCGGGCAAATCGATTCAATTAGCTGGCCCGGCTATTTTATTTGCTTATCTAATCACTGGGTGTATTTGCTTTTTAATCATGCGCTCATTAGGTGAATTACTTTTATCCAATACGGATAAACATTCCTTTTTAGATTTTGTTGCAGAATATCTAGGGAAAAAATGGGCCTTTTTAACTGGCTGGACTTATTGGTTTTGCTGGATTTCGATTGCGATGGCTGACTTAACCGCAACCGGTCTTTATGTGCGCTACTGGTTTCCCCAAATCCCACAGTGGCTACCCGAATTAATCGCTTTAGTCTTATTAGTAGCCTTAAATATGATTGCTGTTTCCTTGTTTGGCGAGCTTGAGTTTTGGTTTGCTTTAATTAAGGTCGTGGCAATTATCGCCTTAATTGTGGTGGGCGCCTACATGATTGTTACCCATTACCAAACAACAGCAGGGGTAGTAAAAGTTAGTAATGTTTGGCAACACGGTGGCTTTTTTCCAAAAGGAATGTCTGGCTTTATCCTCTCTTTTCAGATGGTAACCTTTGCTTTTGCAGGGATTGAATTGGTGGGACTAGTGGCTGGGGAAACAAAAAATCCCAAAAAAGTTTTACCAGAAGCTATTAACAATATTCCAATTCGTATCATTTTGTTTTACTTAGGAGCTTTATTTGTTATTATGGCTATTTATCCTTGGAATAGTTTAAGCGCTAGTGAAAGCCCCTTTGTAGAGGTTTTCTCAGATATCGGTATAACTGCCGCGGCGACTGTTATTAATGTCGTTGTCTTATCTGCAGCAGCTTCTGCCTGTAATAGTGCAATTTACAGTACCGGACGCATGTTGCGTTCTTTGGCTCAAGAAGGAAGTGCTCCAAAACCTTTTGAAAAATTGACTAAACACCAAGTTCCCGGCAATGCGATTTTCTTTTCAGCTTTAGTGATTTTCATTGCCGTTATCTTAAACTATTTCATGCCTAGTCAAGTCTTCACCATTGTTACAAGTGTTGCAACTACTTGCTTTTTATTCATTTGGGCTATTCTGGTCTACACCCACATGAAATATCGAAAAAGTATCTTAGGGAAAAAAAGCCATGCTTTTAAAATGCCTTTTTATCCCTATAGCAATGTGTTAATCTTTGCCTTTTTAATTTTTGTAGCTATGGTTTTACTCCTATCAAAAGAAACTCGGATTGCTGCACTTGTAACGCCGGTATGGTTTATCATTTTAAGGGTAATTTATTATTTCAAATTCGAAAGAAAATAAATTTCACGACCAAAAAAAGCGTTCGCCTGTTTTGAATACCAATGGCTGAACGCTTTTTCCTTTATTTTCTTAAAATGTAATTTTGAATTTTCGCTGCACTTTCATATGAAGGTATCCAAATGGCCGAAACGATAAAGCGGCCAAATAAACCAATAGTAGGATGCCAAAAGACAGCTGCGATAAGTAATAAATTAATCACCATCGATAAACCACTACGGCAATCGTGACGTAATAGCTGGGTGCCACGGGTATTGTCATCATTGGCTTTTAAGATTTGTTTGGTCAAAATACCAAATGAAAAACTCCACATCGTATAAACTACTACATACGCCAAAGCCGGCCAAAACATGCCAGGATTACTCCCTACCCATTGGGTTACAGCAGGACATAATGTTAACCAAAACAACCAAAAAATATTAGCCCAAATGACACGATCATCTACTTTTTCAGTCATCTTCATTACCCTATGATGCGTTACCCAAATCACCGCTACAAAAATGAAACTAATCGTATAAGCGGTTAAAACATCCCGCATTGCTAAAAGGGATGCTAAAGTCGGCGCTGCTGGAAAACGTATTTCTAATACTAAAATCGTAATGACAATGGCCACTACGCCATCTGTAAAAGCCGTTAAACGTCCTTTTGTCACTTTTTTCACCTCGATTTATTTTAGCATACCTCTGAACTAAACGATATTTATTAGTCAACGATACAATTCAATGTATTATATCGCTAAACTTTCAGAAAACTCTTGAAAATAACTGTCAATTCTGTTATTTTTGAAACAATTATCACGTCAAAAAATTGCCCTTTTTCTTTTTTACAATATAGAAAGAGACAATCAAAGACAGTTAGAAATAACGTATGCAATAATTAATAAAATTTATAACTTTCGAGGTGAAAAATGGAAAAAAAGTTGCAATTTAAAGATTATTTATTTGTCGGTTCAATGTTATTTGGCTTATTCTTTGGTGCCGGGAATCTTATTTTCCCCGTCCACATGGGCCAATTAGCAGGCGCCAATGTTTTTAGCGCTAACTTAGGCTTTCTTGTAACCGGAATTGGCTTACCTTTTTTAGGAGTCTTAGCGATTGGCATCTCCCGCAGCAGTGGTTTATATGATTTAGCTTGTCGGGTAAATAAAACGTATGCCAAAATTTTTACCATCTTACTTTACTTGGTCATTGGTCCTTTCTTTGCTTTACCTAGATTAGCGACAACTTCTTTTGAAATTGGTTTGGCGCCTTTTTTAGCCAAAAGCCAGATTACTTTGGCACTAGCAATTTTTAGTATTCTCTTTTTTGTCTGCGCTTGGGCGCTATCCCGTAAACCGACTAAATTACTTAATTATGTGGGAAAATTTTTAAATCCTTTATTTTTAGTTTTACTAGGTATTTTAATTTTATTAGCATTTTTAAATCCAATTGGTAATATCACCGACACAGCGATTCAAGCCGATTATACCAATCACGCATTTTTAACCGGCTTTACAGAGGGCTATAATACATTAGATGCATTAGCTTCATTGGCATTTGGCATTATTATTGTCACCACTTTAAAAGATATGGGAGTTAAAAAGCCCAGCACCATCGCCATGGATACAGTTAAATCAGGTTTTATCAGTATTTTATTGATGGGAATTATCTATACGCTTTTATCTTTAATGGGGACGATGAGCCTTGGTAAATTTGCGATTTCTGAAAATGGCGGGATCGCTTTAGCGGAGATTGCTAAGCACTATCTTGGGACAGGCGGGAGCATTTTACTTGCGTTTATCGTTATTATTGCCTGCTTAAAAACAGCAATTGGCTTAATTACTGCTTTTTCTGAAACATTTGTTGAATTGTTCCCGCAACAAAAATATACTACCTTTGTGACCGGCTCAAGCTTACTGGCTTGTTTATTTGCCAACATTGGGTTAACTAAAATTATTGAATTCTCAACACCTGTTTTAATGTTTACCTATCCTTTAGCAATTACCTTAATCTTACTTGCTTTGGTTGGTCCTTTATTTAAACAACGGGCGAGTGTTTATCGCTTAACCACTTACTTTACCTTGTTTGCAGCGATATTAGACGGGCTAAATGCTGCCCCTGCTTTTTTAAGAAATTTAGCACCAGTTCAAAGCCTACTACATTTTGCGCAAGATTATCTTCCATTTTTCCAATTAGGAATGGGCTGGATTGTGCCAGCACTTCTTGGCTTTATCGTGGGAATAATTTGGACGATTTTAAAAAAAGTACCTGCCGAAAATTAAGCAAAATTTTTGTGCGATTCTCATTTTAATTCTCCACCTGTAAAACGCCTGCGGCTTTTAAGTAGCAGGCGTTTTTGTGTGCTTATAACTGACAGTCTGACAAAAAAACGATACAATGAGAAAAAGGAGTCAAAATACGGAGGGATATTTATGGTATATGAAGAACTGATGATGGATACATCAACCTTATTAAAATTTGAACTGTTCCGCAAAATGATGTTTATTGGTCGTCCCAATTACGCTATTGCTGAACTAGCACAAGAAATGAATCTTAATTACCAACAAACCGTTATTGATTTAACGGAAATCGATAAAGATATTAGTCAGATTCACCCCGAACACGAAAGTTTTTTAATTGGTGCGGGAAAAATCAACTGTCTGAAATTAACTGCCACCATTGATGAATACCGCTATTACTTATTGCAAAATTCTGTGCCTTTTCAATTTATTATGTATTTTATTAACGAAGAGAACCCAACAATCGAAGAATTTTGCAACCGCTACTTCTCAAGTCGATCAACTGTATCGCGAAAAATCGAGAAGCTAAAAAATTTCTTGAAGACTTTTAATTTACGTTTTACATATACAGAAGCTGGTTTAGTAGGTGATGAAAGACTCGCTCGCCTCGCATTATTTAATCTGATTTGGTTGGGAACTAGAGGAATTACTTGGCCATTTAATGTGTCAGAAGAAAAAGTCGAACAAGTCGTAGCAGCTTTTGGCGAATACTTTCCTCTTTCTCGTACGTATTTAGGCAATTTAGAACTAAAATATTTTGCCGCTATTTTCTTATTACGCATTCAAAAAGGTATTTTTGTTAAATACGATAAAGCCTATGATTGCTTAATGAAAAACAATGACTATTATGATTTCACTCGTTTAAATCCTTTAGTTGATAATCAGTTAACTGCACGTCAAAATAAAGCTGAATCCAGTTATATTTTCTTTTTGGCACACTTTATTCCGTTTTATACCTTAGAAGATGATCCAACCTTAACACAAGTTATTCACGACTTTGGTAAAGAAGCAAATCCTGTTGATAATTTAGTCAAAGAATTTTTACAATTTGCGAAAGAAGAGTTATTTACCAATAACCCTTCTGTCTTAGATCAACCCCTTGTTTTAGGGAATTTATTGAACATTACATTTGGTTATTATGTTATTAAACATCGTATTCCTACCATTCAACGTTTATTAGGACCAAAACAAGTTTTTGAATCACCTATTCGCGAAATGGAAGGAAAAATTCGCTCCTTCTTTATCGATAAAAGCAATCAAGAACCTTATAATGCTTTCATCAATAATGCAACTATCAATAGCTTAATTAATGGCTTTACTCAAGTCTTAATGCCGCTTTATGACACCATGACGTATGCAAAAAAAGTTGAGGTGGGGGTTGCAATTGAACATAACTATTTAATCGTAAAAAATATTTATCAATTTATGTCAGATTTGAAATTTGTCAATGCGGAAACTTACAACAGTCAAAGGCAAGAACAGTACGATTTGGTTATTAGTTCATCATTAGTATTAAAAAATCAAACACCGAATTTAAATGTCTTTTTATGGGAATTAGACCATGATGATGAACAATATATCGTCTTATATAAACATTTACGCAAAATTTTTAATGAAAAAAATAAGTAATCGCAGTTAAGGAGGGTATCTCATGCGGTGGAAAGGTGACCGACAAAGTAAAAATGTTGAAGATCGCCGTAGTAGTTCTGGTGGATTATCCGGTGGCGTAATCGGCGGTGGTGGAATCGGGCTGCTACTTATCGTTTTATTTTCTCTCTTCTTTTCTGGGGGGAATATCGACTTAGGTTCGCTTTTAGGCAGTGAAAATAGTCCACCTACCACCCAACAACCAACTGGAACTGATGAGCAAAAAGAGTTTGCCAGTGTTGTTTTTGGGCACTTGGAAGATTATTGGAACGCTGAATTTAAGCAACCTGAATATGCCCAATACCAACAAAGCTATGAAAATCCGACTTTGGTTTTATATAGTGGTAGCGTGCGTTCAGCATGTGGTCAAGCCTCCTCTGCTGTGGGACCTTTTTATTGTCCTGGCGATCAAAAAGTTTATTTGGATCTAAGTTTCCAAGAAGAATTATCCCAACGTTTTGGCGCAACGGGAGATTTTGCTATGGCTTATGTTATTGCCCATGAAGTAGGTCACCACGTTCAATATGAATTGGGCACTTCAGATAAGATGGAACGCTTACGTAACCGCCTTTCGGAAACACAGTATAATCACTATAGCGTAGCCTTAGAGTTACAAGCCGATTATTTTGCGGGTTGCTTTGCCCGTTATTTAGCCAATAAAACTTATCAAGGCCAACCAATTTTAGAAGTCGGTGATATTGATGAAGCCATCCAAGCGGCTAATCAAATTGGTGATGATACCTTACAACAAGAAGCTCAAGGATATGTTGTTCCTGACAGCTTTACTCACGGTACTTCTGAGCAGCGTGTGGACTGGTTTAAGCGTGGTTACCAATATGGTGATTTAAAACACGGTGATACATTTAGTACTTATAATTTAAGTCTCTAAATCTTAGGAATAAAAGACTGCTTAGCTGATATATACTTATCAGTTGAGCAGTCTTTTTTTATTCCTGCTTGCAAGCTAACCTGAGTTATTTCAATTTTATTGGATATCTAACTCATAAAATAGCTCTCTACGGCAATAAACTCTTGGCGACATTAAGACAGAATTATTAGCAAATTGAGAGGCTGTTTCAAATAATTCTGTCTTAGTGCTAAAGAGTTGAACACGTTTGTTTTGCTTTTAAGGCTTAATACTTTTTTAAGGATATTTCCTAACTTTTGCTTCTTTGATTCACAAAATATTCATAAATGATTTGTACTATATAAGTGTACCAACAAACAACCCTAACTAACACTTTTTCATTTTTAACTCCTTGCCCGTCGCCTCCCTAGCGACGGGCCCTTTTTTATTTACAGATAAAAAAGCTGCGCAAGCTTTTTGGCTGCGCAGCAAAATCTTTTATGGTTGTCGGGTAATACTCGTTCGTTGTCCAGATTTATCTAAAATACTCACTTTGCGAATCAGCTCTAACGGAATCATCCGCAATGGCTGTTCTTTATTTTGCGGTTGTATCACTAAATGATTGGGATTTAATTGTTTATTTAAAATCCAGCCATAAACAGTTTCATACTTAACGCTATTTGGGGTTATATCTAATTGTAAAACTACCAAACTTTCTTTTTCAGCCGCCAAAACCAACGTTTCAGCCATTTCAACTGAAATCTTTTGTTGCAGCTCTTTGTCCATACTATCGCTTAAAAATCCCTTTAATAAGGCATTCGAGGTATTGGCCACGAAATTGCCGAATTTTTTAACATTCATTTTTTCTTTCATTGCCGCCACCCCTTCTCATAAGTAAGCACATTTTATCAAATTTCTGTAAAAAGACAAGTTTTTCTGATTGTTCACACAGTAGTCAAAACCGCTAGCCACGGTGCTAATCCTGCTTCAATCAATTGTTTGGTTTCATCAAAATCACCTGTGTAATAAGGATCTGGAATAGAGTCGTCTTCTTTTCCCTCAACTACTGATAAATACGTGGCAACTTTAGCGGTCTTATCATGAGGTGCGATCGCCAAAATGTCGTGAACATTTTCTTTATCCATTCCCACGATATAGTCAAAGCGATAAAAATCTTCTTGTTGCAATTGTCGAGAAACCATCGCTGAAAAATCGACACCCGCTTTTTTCAAGATCTCTTTTGTACCCGGATGTGGTAGATTTCCCACTTCAAAACGACTAGTAGCAGCAGAATCTACATGAATTTTATAGCCATTTTCAAGTGCAAATTGTCCAAACAATCCTTCTGCCATTGGCGAACGACAAATATTACCTAAACAAACAAATAAAACACTACTCACCATGTCCACTATTGCTCCTCTTGTTGATATAAACGATAAGAATAAAGCTCAACGTCTTTTGCCAAACGAAACATTTGCGTCGCCACTTCTAAAGGAGCGACGGGGTAATCATCTTCAATCCAAGCCAACAACACTCCACTACAGCCATAGGTAAAAAAGTGCCCATAAAAATCTTTATCTGATTCTGATAAATAATTTTCCGTATCAAAGTCTTCAAATAATTTGCGGAAAAGACGCCCAACAATTTTAGAAAATTCGCGAATTAAAATTTCTTTGCGGTCCGCTACCGTTTTGCGATAAAACTCGCGACGCTGATAGATTGCCCGCAACATTTGGAGTACTTGTTCTTCCCAATTCGCCAATGATAATTCATCACTAGTTAGAAAATTTAATGCTTCTGTGTAATAAATAAAACGTAGCAATTCATCTTTATCCGAAAAATGATAGTAAAAAGTTTGCCGGTTAATTCCCGCTTTTTTTGCAATCATTTGCACACTAATTTTACTGTAATCCGTTTTTGCTACTAGCTCAATTAACGCTGTTGCAATCTTTAATTTTGTTTGGTTAACTGCCATCCCAACACACTCCATTACTCATAAGGATAACCAAAATGTTCATAGGCTAAGCCAGTCGCAATTCGCCCACGAGGAGTACGTTTCAAAAATCCTTTTTGAATTAAAAAAGGTTCATACATATCTTCCACTGTTTCGGTTTCTTCACCAATATTAACCGCTAGCGTACTCAAGCCTACTGGTCCACCACCATATAATTCAATCATCGTTTTAATTAATTTTTGATCGACATAATCAAGTCCAGCTTCATCAACTTGCAATAACTGTAAAGCGCGCGCGGCGATTTTATCATCAATTATACCATCCGCTTCCACTTGGGCAAAATCTCGCACGCGTTTTAAAAGGCGGTTGGCAATTCGGGGTGTTCCCCGCGAGCGCCGGGCTATTTCATGGGCACCAGTTGCAACAATATCTGTAGCAAAAATATCCGCTGAACGCAAAACAATCTCTTTTAAATCAGCTTCTTGATAATATTCCAAATGGCTGATAATACCAAAACGATCTCGTAAAGGTGCAGAAAGCATACCCGCCCGCGTTGTCGCCCCTACTAAGGTAAAAGGAGGTAAAGGAAAGTGAACAGGATGTGCTGTTGGTCCTTGTCCAACCATAATATCAACATAAAAATCTTCCATGGCCGAATACAACATTTCTTCAGCTACTCGGGGCAGACGATGAATTTCATCAATAAATAAAACATCGCCAGCTTCTAGTTCATTTAAAATCGCCACCAGATCGCCTGGTTTTTCAATAGCTGGACCACTTGTCGTTCGAATATTGACATTCATCTCATTGGCAATAACCATTGCCATAGTCGTTTTCCCTAATCCAGGTGGTCCGTAAAGTAAGACGTGGTCTAAAGACTCTTCACGACTTTTAGCCGCAGCGATATAAATAGATAGTTCATGTTTCACTTTATCTTGACCGATATATTGGGATAAAAACTGGGGCCGTAATGATTTTTCAATTAGTTGTTCGGTCGTTTCTTTTTCGGGTGAGACAAGTCGTTCTTCTGTCACAATTTCCCCTCCTTTCTATTTTTTCATCACAAGTTTTAAGGCCGCACGTAAATACTCATCTGTTGTTTGCATTTCTTCATTTGCCAAAGTTTTCTCAACTTTTTTGACTTCTTTTGCACTATAACCCAAAGCAGTTAACGCCTCCATTGCTTCTGTTAATGCTACTTTGCCATTTGCTTGTGGTAAGAGCTCCAAATTCAATTGCGGATCGTAAAGATCGCCTAATTTGCCTTTTAAATCTAAGATCATTTGCTGGGCGGTCTTTTTCCCCACACCGGGAAATTTTGTTAAATAAGTAACATCGCCTGACTCAATCGCATTAATCATACCCGTATGCTCTTCGCCGGCCATAATAGCCAAAGCCGATTTTGGTCCGATACCAGAAACACTAATCAAGCGTAAAAAAAGTTGTTTTTCTGCTAATTGTTTGAAACCATATAAAACGTGAGCATCTTCGCGAATAACTTGTTGCACATATACTTTAACCTCTTCTTGTTCTTTAAAGCGATATGGATTTCCTACTGCGATTTGATACCCAATTCCATGATTTTCTAAAACAATATATGCGGGGGTAACGCCTGTAATTTTACCGATTAAATACTCGTACATTTTTTTGTCCTTCCTGTACATACGTTCCCCTTATTGTAGCATAGTTTGGCACCAGACAAAAGCTGACTATTTCACAAGGGGTAAATACTCTCCGTACCCTGCAGCTTCCATTTCTGCTTTTGGAATAAATTTTAGTGCAGCAGAATTAATGCAATACCGCAAGCCTCCTGCATCTTTTGGTCCATCGCTAAAAACATGACCTAAATGGGAATCGGCATTTTTACTGCGAACTTCTACCCGATGCATACCATGAGAAAAATCAGCTTTTTCTTTGACTCCTCGTTTTTCAATTGGTTTTGAAAAAGCAGGCCAACCACAACCAGCGTCATATTTATCAGTCGAAGCAAATAACGGTTCCCCGCTAACGACATCTACATAAATGCCTTTTTCATAAAAGTCGTCATATTTTCCGGTAAAAGGACGTTCAGTGGCATTTTCTTGGGTTACAGCATACTCTTCTGGTGTTAATTTCTTTTTCAATTCTTCTTTATCCATCGTAATCACCTCTTAAGAAAATAGTACGCTCATCTAATTAAAAGCAAAAATTTTATGCTTATAAATACGCAGCCCTTAATGTTGCGTCAAAACAGTTTTAGGCTGAATTTAGATACATTAATTGCTGCGCAGAATTTTTAGATAATTTTTTTTAACATTTGATTGACAACACCGACAGGAAAACCAACAATGCTGTAATAATCCCCATCAACTTTTTTTACAAACAGACTAGCCTGACCTTGAATCCCATAAGCACCAGCTTTATCGGCATATTCACCAGTATCCAAATAGCGATTGATTTCGGCATCACTAAGCTCAAAAAACAGTACTTTTGCTGGTACTAATTCTTGTAAAATTTGGTGACCTTTACGCATCACCACTGCTGTGTAAACATGATGCATGCCGCCACTCATATCTTTTAGCATCACAAAAGCGTCTTCTCGAGATGTTGGTTTACCCAGAATTTGACCGTGATTAACTACAATCGTGTCACTGGCAATGACCAAATCTTTAGGATGCTTTTCAGCTACAACCTTTGCTTTTTCTTTTGCCATATGAACAACATATTCTTCTGGTCGATCTGTTTCTTTTACCGTTTCGTCAATATCTGCTGGTTCCACTTTAAAGTCAGCCACCAAGCGAGATAACAACTCTTTTCGTCTAGGTGATTGTGATGCTAAAATAATTGCCAAGAAAAACTCCTCCTTTATTTCCACTCATTTTACAAAGTACCCTCATTTTATACTTAATATTGCAATTGTAAAAGAAGTTGCAACAAAAGCGGTCAGCTTCAAGCAATAAGACGAAATTGCAAGCAAAATTTTTTCGACTTTGTGGGAAATTTCAATTTGTTAAAAAGGAAATTACTTCTGTCACACTGTTTATTCCTAAAAAGGAGCTGTGATAAGACTTCTATCACACCCCCTTGGACGCTAAATCGTCTTATTTTTTTGTACCTAAACCTTCAACGGTTAAATCTTGAATACTGGCTGCGGTTTGATCAGCCGTCACGTTAGCTTTAAAAGTTACATTATCCCCTTCTTTGATGAAGATAGCATAAGGACTATTATTTGAATTAACACTATAAACTGTCCGGTCATCTTTTAATAAGAAAGACACTACGGTATTGTTACCATTGGCAAGTACGACAACACGTTGTACTACACCACTTTTTTGGGTTAAAGCATCTGCTTGGGTACTACTATTGTTACTACCTTTTGTTGCAAGCTCAATCCGATAAGCATCCAATGCATTTTGCGCATTTTCAGCGTCTACGACAATATCGTTATCCACTGCATTAATGTAAACATATTTTTTGAAAATACCTTTTGTATCCATTAACGACACAATCCACGTGGGCACTCCATCAATATTATATAAGACTGGCATCTCAGCATCCCATTTCTTTTCGGGATAAATTTTTGCAGCAATGGAGATTGCACCGTCACTATCCATTATCCCAACTTCTGAATCGCGGTAATAGGTCAGTTGGCCACTGCGCGCATCAATTAAGGAATAACCTAAAGCAGAATCTTGATCATCATCACCACTGGTAAAGTCGGTGAAATAATTTAACTGGCCTTCTTTGCTCAACATCGGTGTTAATTGTCCAGAAGCATAAATACCGTTATCAGTTGGGACTTTGACATCTTTTTTAGCGCCAAAGACAAATTGATTCCACCAGCCTTGGCCATAACGTCCAAAGAATTCATTCATACTATTAGCCGCAGCCGATGTAATCGGCGCATCCACAAAAGCAGGTGCTTTTTTACTGTCATACAATTTAACTTCGCTTGTTTGTGCGTTTAGCACGGCTGTTTTGAATTGATTATAATGCATTAGCCCGGTTACACCATATTCTTTGTATAAAGTTTGAATATAATAAGGTATCCCCTTATCATCAATCTCTAAATTGATTTTCCCATATGAAGCATAACCAGGAAAAGCAGCGTAAATTTTGCGTCCTGCATCTTGGTTGAAAAAAGCAGACGGTGTGTATTTCAATGGCTCTTTGACAAATTCAGGCTGGGCATTGATGTCTGTGGCGCTAATTTTGAAATAACCGGGAACTTCACCGAGCTTAAGCCATTTGAAAAAACCATTGTATTCCACAGTTGCTACATAAACATACTCACCATTGATTGTCTGAGCAGTAATCCCGTCTAATGTAAACATATTCGAATTGGGAATGACTGAAAACTTCTGTAGCATTTTTCGCTTCGCCATATCAGGAGCAATGGCGATTGGTGTTTCTTTAGTTGAAGTTAGCACTTCTGCTTTTTCCTTTGTTTTTGCGGGAATAGAAGAATAAACTTCATCAATAGAGGTAATCCCGCTAATTTTGGAAACTGCAAATAATACTCCCATCAACACCACTACCGCCGCAAAGACTTTTCCTAATTGCCCCATTGCTAGTTTGGTTTCAGGAGTAACATCCACACGTTTTTCATTAGCCGCTGGTATCTTCTTACCAATTTTTTTGCCCGCTTTTTTAATGGCCAAATATAGACTTGCAATTAAAACAGCAGCAAAAGCTCCCCATAAGTTGTACCACAAAAGAGAACTTAAATTTTTACTTGGTAGTACCAGATATAAAAAAACTGCCATTACTAGTAATTCCATTACTGTTAAGACGGCCATCCCTTTACGCGAGCTATCTTTTTCTAGTACTAAGATTAAAAAATTTATCATGAGTATCCCAATACTAAACAACAACGTTAAAATAATAAAATCAACAATCATCCACAACACTCTTTCTTTTATAAGACTTTTCCCTATTATGCCAGAAAATAACAAAAAATACGTCAGCCTTTTGCAGTATTTTAAATAGAAAAGCTAAACAAACGCGCTTAACTCTTTAGCATTAAGGCGGAATGGTACGAAATTGTTCCTCAAATTTCTTAGCATTTCGACTTAATGTCGCCAAGAGTTCGTTTGTGAAGCTAGATCCAAGAAAAGCATAATAAACATGGTTAGTTCTCAAGCGATAAGCCAAAATCTTGATAAATTGCTCTTCAAATTTCTCAAGATTTTGGCTTATCGCCGTAGAGAGCTTGTTTATTATGCTAGATCCAAGAAAAGCTAAAGGCAGTGGTTAACTCTTTAGCATTAAGGCGGAGTAATAAGAAATTGTTTCTTAAATTTCTTACCATTTCGACTTAATGTCGCCAAGAGTTCGTTTGTGAAACACAAAAAATTAGCTCGAAAGATTACGACTGCAATCTTTCGGGCTAATTTTACTGCTCGCTTAATTTACCATTTGAAAAATTAATCTTCTAAACCAGACATAGCAGAGCGATGAGGATCTTGAATGCGTTTGAACATTTTTTCCATATCGCCGTTACTAAAGTGAATTAAAACCGGCCGACCGTGAGGACAATTGAAAGGATTTTCGCATAAAGCTAAATCTTGCAATAAGACCCGTGCTTGTAATTCATTTAAATGATGATTGGCTTTAAGTGATCGTTTACAACTCATCATAATTGCTGTTGCTTCGCGAAATTTTTTGACGCTAACGTTTCCTGTCGTCAGCAACATATCAATCATTTCTCTGGTAATACTTTCTTCTTGTCCAGCGGGATACCACGTTGGATGGGCACGAATAATAAAACTATTGGCACCAAAATCTTCTAATTGAATTCCGACATCTAAGAGCATTTCCTTTTTCTCACGTAATTTAATCGCATCACTATTAGGATAATCCAACACGATAGGTACGAGTAATTCTTGTAAGTTACTGCTCACATCACCAATTTTTTCCCGAAAATATTCGTACTTGATCCGCTCTTGGGCAGCATGTTGATCGACAATATAAAGGCCATCACTACTTTGAGCAAAAAGATAGGTCCCGTGCATTTGTCCAAAATATTCCAGTTGGGGAAAACGTTCGCCAGTTTTTTCTGCTTCTAGCGTAGCAATCGCTTTATTTAAAGCTTGGCTACCTTTTGGATCATGAAGACTAAATTCTGGATGGTCCAACTCGCTTTGCAGTTCTGCCTCTATTTCATCTTGTGATAAAGCAAGATCAGCTTGAGAATTGGAGGAACTGTTTTCCACATCCATATATTTATCCACAACAGTGTTTTCCTGCAGAGGAGTAGAATCTGCTTTTTCTTCTGACACTTTGGGATAACTTGGCACTGTAGGTAATTCTTCTTGAATTTCTACTACTTGTTGGAAATCTTCTTCTTGATTTTCCCGTTTATCTGTTGCCTCTTCTAGCTTTTTATCTGGCTTTTCTGAAACTTGTCCACAATCTTCCACAGCTTTATCCACAGACTGTGAATTACGGTAAATAAATTTACCACTACCGGGATCAAAAGCTAGTCCGCTATTTTTCTTTTCAGCATTTGGCAATTCCATTTGCAATTGCTCGGTTTTTTCTTGTTCTGTCCGCGGGATTTTTTTCTTAAAGTCTAGATTTTCTCCGGCATCAGGAATTAAATTTTCACTTTTTAAACGGTCATTAATTGCTTTACTAATTAATTTGGTTAATTCTGGTTCTTTTGATAAGCGTACTTCTTGTTTGGTAGGATGAACATTCACATCGACTAATAAAGGATCCATAGTAATTTCTAAAACCGCAATCGGAAAACGGCCGACCATTAATTTAGAACCGTAGCCTGTAATAATAGCTTTATTTAAAGCAAAGTTTTTAATGTAGCGGCCATTAATAATCGTTGAGATATAATTACGACTTGCCCGAGTTACTTCTGGTAATGAAATGTAGCCTTTCACCGTAAAATCTAAGTCTTGTGCTGCAAGATCTAACATTTTTTTAGCGGTTTGCACCCCGAAAATTCCTGCGATCGTTTGTTTTAAATCGCCATTTCCCGCTGTCGTTAACATTTTATTGCCATCGTGCACTAAGCGAAAAGCAATATTAGGGTGGCTAAGTGCCAAACGGTTCACAATATCGCCAATATTTGAAAGCTCCGTTTGTAATGTCTTAACGTATTTTAAGCGCGCTGGTGTATTGTAAAATAGATTTTCAACAGTAATTTTAGTTCCTTGACGCAAAGGCGCTGGTGTATGTTCAACGACTTTTCCACCTTCTAAACGCAACAATGTCCCTTGCTGGTGGGTTTGAACTGCTGTTTCAACTGTGACATAAGAAACAGAAGCAATACTTGGCAATGCCTCCCCACGAAATCCCAATGTTCGAATGCGAAACAAATCATCCCGACTATGAATTTTACTTGTCGCGTGACGTTTAAAGGCGTTCACTACATCATCTTCAGCAATTCCTTCGCCATTATCAGTTACTTGAATTTTTTTCAATCCGGCTTCTTCGACTAAAATATCAATCTGAGTCGATCCTGCATCAATCGCATTTTCAACTAATTCTTTTACAACCGAGGCGGGGCGTTCCACCACTTCACCGGCAGCAATTTGATTGGCAAGACGTTCAGATAACTCTTGAATTTTACCCATCGTCTGCCTCCTTTTCTAAATTCGTTTTTGTAACTCGTATAAAATATTTAACGCTTCACGGGGAGTAGTATCGAGTAAATCGATTTTTTTCAACGTATCAATCACACCCAACTCTTCTGTGGAAACTTCTTGGAACAATGAAATTTGTTCAACTTCTTCTGCAACTTGGGTAGGCTGTGCTTTTGTTCCATCTTGTTTTTCCAAATGTTGTAAAATCGTTGCCGCGCGCTCTAATAAATCCGTCGGTAAACCGGCAATTTTAGCGACGTGTATGCCGTAACTCTTATCGGCAGCGCCTTCCATCATTTTATGCAAGAAGACCACTTCACCGTCTTTTTCCACTGCTCCAACATGAATATTGCGTAATTGTGGTAAGACTTCATCTAAAACCGTCAATTCGTGGTAATGGGTAGAAAAGAGCGTTTTTGCTTTAACAACCTTATGAATGTATTCAATAATTGCTTGCGCTAACGCCATACCATCATAAGTTGCTGTCCCGCGACCTAATTCATCAAATAAAATTAGACTATTATTAGTTGCATGACGAAGGGCCTGATTGGCTTCCATCATCTCCACCATAAAGGTACTTTGACCGGCAATTAAATCATCGCTGGCACCAATTCGGGTAAAAATCCGATCAAAAACGGGTAAATTAGCACTTTCAGCCGGTACAAAACTTCCCATTTGTGCCATAATCACCGTCAGTGCTAACTGGCGCATATACGTACTTTTCCCCGACATATTCGGTCCAGTTATTAATAGGATCAGCGTTTCTTGATCCATTGTAATCGAATTGGGAATATATTCTTGATGCCCCAAAACTTTTTCCACCACGGGATGACGGCCTTCATTAATCGTTAACTCATGTTGATTATTTAGCTGCGGACGAACATATTGATAACGTTCTGCAATGGTCGCAAAACTTTGTAAAACGTCAACTTCACTTAAGGCTTTGGCTAATTTTTGCAGGCGCGTAATCGCTTGTTTAATTTCTTCTCGCACAGCTAAAAAGAGCTGATATTCCAAATCAACAGATTTTTCTTCGGCTTCTAAAATTTGTGTTTCCAGCTTTTTCAACTCTGGAGTAATAAAACGTTCTGCATTTGCCAGCGTTTGTTTGCGCTCATAGCGGCCTTCAGCTAAATTGCCCAAATTCGCTTTTGTAATCTCAATATAGTAACCAAAAACGCGATTAAACCCTACTTTTAAATTTTTAATGCCAGTAGCTTCCCGTTCACTTGCTTCTAGTTCCGCTAACCATTGTTTCCCATTGCGCATCGCCAAACGGTATTGATCCAATTGGTCATTAAAACCGTCTTTAATAACGTTACCTTCTGTAATCGCTAATGGCGCCTCTTCATTAATCGCTTGTTCAATTAACGTAACCAAATCATCCAAAGGCTCTAAATCCAGTAGCAGATCATTCCAAGCGCCAGTATTAATGCCGTTTAGCAGTGTACGAATTTGTGGTACTTGAACCAATGAAGTTTTTAACTGTAATAAATCGCGGCCATTTACGTTGCCAAAAGCTACTCGTCCAGCTAAGCGTTCCAGATCATATACTTTAGTTAAATTCTCTTGTAAATCAGCACGTTCAAAATAACTATCTAAGAGGGATTGCACCATTTCTTGACGAGCAAAGATTTGTTTTTTCTGAATTAAAGGACGATCTAACCATTGTTTTAACAAACGCCCCCCCATTGCCGTTTTCGTTTCATCTAACAACCACAATAACGTTCCTTGTTTTTTACCCGTCCGAATCGATTGGGCTAATTCTAAATTAAATTTAGAATAGTAATCCATCTTAAGGTAGTGATCAGGCTGATACTCTTGCGCTTTTTGAATGTGAGCCAAACTGCGTTTTTGCGTCTCTGCTAAGTAACACAACAGTTTACCAGTTACTTCTTTTTCAATGGTTTCAGTTAGTTCACTTGTTAAAAATTGAAATTCCGCATTTTCTTTCATTTCCATTTGACTGGAGAAAACCAAGTTGAGCCGTTTCTTTAAAGTCTGTTGCAAATCTGATGAAATCTCACTCGTAAATACAATTTCTTTTGTTTGAAGCGCACTCGCTTCATTTAAAACTGCTTCTTCATCTGGTAAAGTGGTCGCCTTTAGTTCTCCTGTACTTAAGTCCACATAGGCAAAACCATACTGATTATCGTTAAAACTTAAGGCAGTCAAAAAATTATTATCTTTTGCCGCTAGTCCTTTGGCATCCATGACAGTTCCGGGAGTAACCAGTTGCACAACTTCGCGTTTTACCATACCTTTAGCAGTTTTAGGATCTTCCACTTGTTCACAAATCGCCACTTTATAACCTTGTTCAATTAACGTGTCAATATAGCCTTGAGCTGCGTGATAAGGAACACCACACATGGGAATGGGATCATCGGCATTACGATTGCGACTAGTTAATGTCAACTCTAAAATTTGAGCAGCTTTAATCGCGTCATCGTAAAACATTTCATAAAAATCCCCTAGACGATAAAATAAAAAAGCATCTTGATAATTGGCTTTTATCTTTAAATATTGTTCCATCATCGGTGTATTTTTGGTCTTTTGAGGCATTAAAGCTCCTCCTTCAATTCGCCTTTTTTACTGTAATTTATTTAGGATTGTCTGCTTTTTTAAAAGAATTACGCACTAAGCAAAATTTACTTAGAGCATTTATTCAATCTCTTTATCATCCAGTTTATCTATTGCCTGATTAACATTTTGGGAAATGTTATCAGTCAAAAAGTGCAACAAATCATTTGCTAGTATCAACTTTTCCCGATAAGCAATGACTAAAGGATGATTTTCATATTCCTTTTGATAATTCTCTGCTTTTATGAGGGCCATTTTTTCGGCTTCCGGTTTGCCATAGTGAGCAAATTGAACAGCTTCTTGTTGCGCTGCTTTTATTTTTTCTTCCAAATCTTGCAAGCGAGAATTATTCGCCACTTTTCGCGCAATTTGGCGATAATCTTTTACAATCTCATTTTCTGCTAGAGCTTTAGTTAGTTCATTTAACCCAGCAGTTATTTTAGGTTCAAATTTTTCCATCTGTTCTTCCTATTCATAAAAAGGACGATCTGCTGAAATTTGAATCGTCTCAATTTTTTTAGCATGCCCAGTTTTTTCATCAATTTCAATCACACAAGCCGATAAAATACTACGGCCTTCTTCTACAACTTCAAAACGTTGGGGTAATGCAGTTAAAAAACGTTCAATAACCCCTTCTTTTTTCATACCTAAGATACCATCATACGGTCCTGTCATGCCCACATCACTTAAAAAGGCAGTACCTTTTGGTAAGATGCGCCCATCATTTGTTTGTACATGTGTATGGGTACCAACAACTGCGGAAACTTTGCCATCTAAATACCAGCCTAATGCTTGTTTTTCACTGGTGGTTTCACCATGAAAATCGACAAAAATATACGGTGTCCGTTTTCTGGCTTCTGCTACTAACGCATCGGCCTTTGTAAAAGGATCATCAATTGCGGTCATAAAAGCTCTGGCTTGTAAATTAATGACAGCCAATTCGATTTCATTTACCTTAACAAAAACCATCCCTACTCCTGGCGCTTTTTGGGGGAAATTAGCTGGCCGAATCATCTTTTTAGCATCCCCGATAAATTCAAAAATATCACGATTATCCCAAGTGTGATTGCCCAATGTCACCACATCAACACCATCTTGCAAAAATTTCTTATAGATTTTGCTAGTAATTCCACGCCCACCAGCCGCATTTTCACCATTAGCAATGGTAACTTGAGGACGATACTTTTTCTTTAACTTTGGTAAATATTCTGTAATCGTTTTTTGCCCTAATGAACCCACAACATCTCCAATAAACAATACCCGCACAAATTTTCCTCTTCTCTTAAATGTCTTGCTCTATTATAGTGGTTTTTTTAAAGAAAAAAAAGTGTTCCTTATTTTAACAAAATAGTGCTTTATCTTCTCTTTTATCCCAAAACAAAAACGCGCTTTACCTTTTGAGGCAAAACGCGTTTTTTTATGTTTAAAAAGAAAGTGGCCGTTGGTCATTTTCGTGTATAATTTCGCGAAAATCAGCTAACCCTAAAGCCAGACCTCGTATCAAAATTTCAGCCGTTCCAATGTTAGTAGCTAAAGGGATTTCGTAAACATCACTCAACCGAATTAAAGCTGTCACATCTGGTTCATGGGGTTGTGCTGCTAAAGGATCGCGCAAGAATATTACCATATCCAAATCGTCTGCGGCTAACATCGCGCCGATTTGTTGGTCGCCTCCTAAAGGCCCAGATTTATATCGATGCACCTTTAAACCAGTAGCTTCAGCAATTCTCTGACCGGTTGTGCCGGTGGCATATAATTCATGTTGCGCGAGAATTTCTTTGTAGGCAGTTGTCATTTGCACCATCAAATCTTTTTTGCGATCGTGAGCAATTAAAGCAATTTTCATCTTTAGCACCTCCTAATTAAATCAACGCAAATTCTTTCAACGCGTGAAAGATTCCATCCTCATCATTTGAAGCTGTCACAAAATTAGCCACATCTTTAACATCTGCAGTTGCATTTCCCATTGCCACACCTACACCAGCTGCGGCTAACATTTCTTTATCATTTTGACCATCACCAAACGTAATAATGTCACTGCGGTCAATGCCAAGTGTTTCACCTAAGTGGATAATAGTGGCAGCTTTAGAGCCATTTTCAGGAATTACATCCACACATTTTTTATGCCAGCGCACAAAACGCAAAGCAGGATATTTTTCATCAAAAAAACCTTCATAGGTATCATCGTAATAAGCTAATGCTTGATAAATTTCTTGTTGGTTTTTGAAATTTGCATCTTGTTTTGGCACATGGGAACCAAAAGAGCGCATTGCTTCATCCATTCTAGCTACATCAAAATCGCTATGACGGCGCATAGCATCCATGCCAATAAAAGCCGTATCGATCTTTAATTGATCCATTTCCGCCACAAATGCAGTCAATTGCTCTTGGTCTAATAAATGTTTATAGACTTGTTTATGATCCAAAAAGGCAGCTGATCCATTACAGACAATGTAGTTGTGAAAATTTAATTCGGTTAAAACAGGTTGGGCCAAAAACCGGCTCCGTCCAGTCGCTACCATGACTAAATGGCCGTTATTTCGCAATCTTTCCAATGCTTTTTTTGTACTAGCCAACGCTTCTTTTTGACTATTCAACAATGTTCCATCAATATCAAAGGCAATTAATTTTCGTTTCATTTTTTACTCGCTTTCTTTAGATGCTTACTGCCTTCTCTCACAGCAAGCCGACTTAAATTATTTTGGGCAATAAAATTTGTGACATAAACTGGATTTGTTTTACTATACTCCCGCAATGCCCAGCCAATCGCTTTTTGAATAAAAAATTCAGGCGTCTGTTGATCAAATAAAATCGCCTGCTCTAACAAAGACAAGTCCGTCTTTATTTTACTTTGCAATTGTAACGTAATACTAATTCGTCTTAACCAAAAATCCTCAGCTTGGTAAAACCAGCTAAAGACTTCCGTTAAAGTTTCCGGATAAGCTTTGATATAATCATTAAAGCCCTTACGCCAGGCATCAATGCTATCCCACCATTCTTTGGTAGCGACTAATGGTACATATTCTGCCAACTCTCCTAAATTGAGGCGTAAAACATTTTGATTAAATAAATCAATGGCTAAATATTGATATTCTCGTTCCTCTAACTGGTAATAATAAAAAATCTCAGTTTGTAATTTAGCCACCGACCACGTAAGACTTTCTTTTAGCAACTCTTTTTCCGCTTTTGCTCGTAGTGGTTTTTGAACACCCAAAAAAAGAAACTTATTTTTCATATATTTTGCCATTGGCGTAGCTTTGATTGGGTCAGGGTCAAAAGATAATCGTGACATAAAATCTCCTTACGAAAAATTATAGCGTTTTCCAATCGTTCAAAACTAATTGTAAAAGTAATCTTTAAAACAAGCAAGACTTCTCCTTTTTAAACTCCGCTTAGAAAATAAAAAAGCGACTATAACAACAAGCGGTGGGTAAAATCTTTTAACGATTTACCACTACTTATTGTTATAGCCGTTAAATATTAGTCAACATAAATAGATTTAGAATTATTTAACCATGCAAAGCCTAAGCCCATAACCAGACCGCCCCCAATGTAGTTTCCGATTAAGGCGCAAATAAGGTTGTGTAAAACTGCTCCGGTTGTCATTCCTTCAATGGCACCACCAGAAGCAAAATAAGCTAATGAAAAAGCCGGGAAGTTTGCAATAACGTGTTCATATCCTAAAAAGGCAAAGATAAAAATAATGAAGATAATCGCAGCTACTTTACCAGCATCGTCTTTCATACGCATGCTGATTAAAACGGCTGTATTCACGACAATATTGGCAAACATTGCTTCGATCAAAATTTGCACGGTTGATTTTTCCAATTTACCTGTAATTGAAGTAAAAAAGAAGTTATCAGGTTCTAGTCCTTGGAATGGTCCTGTTTGTGCGATTAAAAAGCCCACCACTAAACCACCAATTAAATTAAATAAAATACAAGAAAATAAAATCTTCGTAGCCAAGCCAAAATTCAAACGTTTACGATAAACACCAACTGTCATATATAGCATATTTGAAGTACCTAATTCCGCATTCAAATACAAAATCATCACAAGTGACCAACTGAACATGAAGGCATATAACATCTTACCCAAACCTGGCACAATATGCTCGCCTTTCATAGCGATTGCAAATGCCACTGCTGTTCCCAAACCTAAAAACAAACAAGCTAAAATTGCACGGACCGCATACCGGAAGTAACTGCCTTGAATTAAATCAACTTTCTTTTCAATCGATGTGTCAATTTTTGAAAATAATGGTGATACAGGATTCATCTCTTTTCTCCTCTACTTTAAATGAATAATTATAAATACCCACTTATTTTATAGAGGCAAATTGATTTTGTAAAGTTATTTCGGTAAATTTCTGAAAAAGCCCGCAACAAAATTACACGACTGTTATTCTCTTTAATCTTTTTTTCAAATTGGCTTCTTTTTTGTCATCAAAATGACTGTTTTTACTAAGAAAAGCAATTCCATTAAAAATTTCTACTATTTCATTGTACTAAGAGAGATAGTAATGCAAAACTACCAGATAAATAACCGTTGTATTTTTATTAACTTCTTTACTACTTTTGCAATTTTGGTTCATAAGACAATTTCTCTTGACTACAAGGAGACAATTATCGTACAATAAAATTTGTGTAAAATAATGCAGCAGAAAAATAATAGCTCGTCACCAGTTCATCGCTGGCTTGCCCAGTTCAATTGTGTAACCGCGGCTGCAAAGGTGAAGATTGAAGGATGAACTGTACGAATATGAATTTTTCATCGGATTATTTTACTCCAAAAAACAATTTATTTTATTGGAGGAATTTTTAAATGTCACGTTATACTGGACCATCATGGAAATTATCACGTCGTTTAGGCATCTCATTGTCTGGAACTGGTAAAGAATTAGCTCGTCGTCCTTTCCCACCAGGTCAACACGGCCCTAACAGCCGCGGTAAAAAATCTGAATACGGCTTGCAATTAACTGAAAAACAAAAACTACGTCACATGTACGGCATGAACGAACGTCAATTCCGTAACTTATTCGTTAAAGCTGGCCGGATCAAAGAAGGTAAACTTGGTGTTAACTTCATGATCTTGTTAGAACAACGTTTGGATAATGTCGTTTACCGCCTAGGTTTGGCTACTACTCGTCGTCAAGCACGTCAATTAGTAAACCACGGCCACATCACAGTTGACGGCAAACGCGTTGACATCCCTTCATACCACGTTGAAGTTGGTCAAGTGATCGGTGTTCGCGAAAAATCTCAAAACAACGTAGCAATCCGCGCTGCTTTAGAAGCAACAATCGGACGTCCTGCATTCGTTAGCTTTGACGATGAAAAATTAGAAGGTTCATTAACTCGTTTACCAGAACGTGAAGAAATGACACCTGATGTTGACGAATCATTCGTCGTTGAATTCTACAACCAATTAATGTAAGAATTTCACTTTTACCACGTCTTTTGCGACGTGGTATTTTTTTATTTAACTGTACGGTTTAAAACCATAACATTGAGCTCCCCCACCTCCTTGTCATTGCCTCGTTGCTCTTACAAGTATTAGGATACGAAACTTTTGCTATATAAATTCTTTGATATTGGATTTAAAGCTATATCTTTCCAAAAAAAAAAGACAGTCGCTTTCCTGCGAACTGCCTCACTCTCAGCTAACTAAAACTAGCCTAAATTCCCATAATAATATAATTGCCACTGTCCTTGATCTACTCTTTTTAAATACCAACACCAGTCTCTGTAATAAGTATTGGGACGTAAATTTTCATACCCATTCGGTCCGACATAAAGCGTACTGGTTAACAATAAATATTCAGTCTTATCTGACACATTATTTTCCGTTTTTAAGCGGGCATACTTTTGCAAGTCTGTTTTAAACTCCAATGTATCTAATCGACAGTTTTTAAAGACAGATGGAAACCCACTTTTCACAACAGCTGCCGCAGCGGCAATTTCAGTTTGTGAAAAACGCGGAGATTGCTCAAAACTTTCTTTGACATCATCTGATTTTCCTGCTGGTTTGTAAAACGAAAGTAGCAAAACTACTAACGCCACTATACCAACAATAAAAATCAACTGCTTTTTCAATCGCTTCATAATTTCGTTACCCTTTCTTTTTTCTTCCTTTTTGTATCATACGCTATTTTTTAATTTTAGGGGAGAACAAAAAAAGAACTTTACTTTTCGTTAACCAAGAAATATAATTTGGTTAACCATTTGCAAATGAAGTTAACGAAAGTGAGTGAAAAAAATGCGTATTTCTTTACGAGAACAACTATTAGCTGCAATCTTTGCTGGGATTATCGCGATTTTATCCCAAGTTACTATTCCGTTAGGCTTAATCCCTCTAACTTTACAAACTTTTATCATCGGTTTAACGGTCACTATCTTAGGAAGTAAGACAGGAACTTGGGCGATTACGATCTATTTACTCTTAGGCTTAATTGGCATACCTGTTTTCGCCGGTGGCAGCGCGGGTTTCGGTGTATTATTTGGACCAACCGGTGGCTTTTTAATTGGCTTTATTTTTAACGGCTTAGTCACAGGCAGTATTTTAGAAAATACTAAAAAAAATTACTTTTGGGCTGTGATCGCCAATATTATTGGCGCGCTAGTGACGCTAGCTTTTGGTACTGCCTGGTTAAAATTTGGTACGGGAATGGAATTTATTGTAGCTCTTAAAACCGGCTTTATTCCTTTTATTATTCCAGGTATCATAAAAGCAGTTGCTTGTGGCCTCTTAGGTATTTTTCTTTTACGTCGCTTACCGCAACGCTATTTTGCACCAATTAAATAAACAAAATTGAAATGGACCTTTCTAACACTCAACTAGTAGCTCGATATATAAAAGTTATTTTTTTTGATGACAAAAAAAACGCCGTGATAATTATCACGGCCGTTTTTTATTTTACAGCGTCTTTTAATTGTTTACCAGGTTTGAAAGCTGGTGTAACGGATGCTGGAATTTCGATTTCTTCACCAGTTTGTGGATTGCGACCTTTGCGGGCTGCACGTTTACGTGTTTCAAAAGTACCAAAGCCCATGATTTGAACACTGTCTTCTGCTTTAAGCGTTGTTTCAACAGTTTCAATAATGGCAGCCAATACAGCAGTAGCATCTTTTTTAGTAACCCCTGATTTTTCAGCCACAGCTGAAATTAAATCTGCTTTGTTCATTAATAATTCCTCCTACTCGGAATAAAATAATTAGGATGTTAAACAATCCTTGTCTTTTATTCTAGCAAAGTGCCTGTTATGGCGCAATAGAAAACACTTTCTATGATTACTATTAAAATAATTGTAATACTTTTAATGTTTATGTAACAGCATTTTTCCTGAAATTTTCACAAGTGTTATCATTTGTTTTTTTAAATAAAATCTGTTTTTATAGTAATGTTTGAGTTTTTTGCTTTATTTTTCTTGCACTTATTTTAAACTCAAGCAAAAATTTTAGGAGGTTTTTTATTTGGATTATTCACTAATGACACGCCTAGCAGCCGAATTTGTCGGAACAGCTTTTTTAATTATGCTAGGTAACGGCGCGGTAGCAAACGTCGATTTGAAAGGTACAAAAGGCTATGGTAGTGATTGGATGTTAATTGCTGTCGGTTATGGTTGTGGGGTTATGATTCCTGCGATGATGTTTGGTTCAATCAGTGGTAACCACATTAACCCTGCTTTTTCAATTGGTTTAGCGGTTGCTGGCATGTTCCCTTGGAGCGAAGTTTTACCTTATATTGTAGCGCAAATGCTAGGTGCCATTGTGGGTCAATTAATTGTCGTAGCGTGTTACAAACCTTACTATGACCAAACAGAAGATACAAACCATGTCTTAGGAACATTTTCAACAATTAACAGTGTCGGTTCAAAATTAAATGGTTTTGTTAATGAATTTTTCGGTTCTTTCATTTTGTTCTTTGGTGCCATCGGAATTACCAAAGCACCTTTTTTCCAAGATAACTTGGGTACAGCTCACTTTGCATTAGGTTTTCTAGTTTGGACGTTAGTTGCATCTTTAGGTGGACCAACTGGACCTGGTTTAAATCCTGCTCGTGACTTGGGGCCAAGAATTTTACACAGTATTTTACCTTTAAAATATAAAGGCTCTTCTCAATGGGATTACGCCTGGGTACCTGTTTTAGCTCCAATTTTAGCAAGTATTGTCGCTATCTTACTTTATAAAGGTTTATTCTTATAAAAAAACTTTAGTATAAAAGTGATGACAAACGTTTTTTAGACGTTTGCCATCACTTTTTTTAATAATCAATAATGGTGAGTGCTTGTTCAAACTCACTTTTTAAATGTTGTTTTTGATATTCCTTAAACTGAGCTTCATGGGTTTTTAAAACCCCTCTTAATTTCATCGGATTATACTCTTCTACTAATTTATTTTCCAAAACGAAATTTCGCGTTAATTGCCATTCAAAAAAATAACCAAAAGGATGACAACTATACCAGGTCCCATGAATCTTTTGATCGTTAAAACGACGATGAGTATGGCCGAAGACTACCTGTTTAATATTGTCATACTGATCTAACAGCTCACCCAATGCCGCCGAACCTAAAAAGGCGTTTAATTCATTCCAACGTTTCAATTTGGGTTCAGTCTGATAAACAATAAATTCTTTTTTGGGGACAAAATGCGTGGCTAAAATCACTTGTTTGCCCTCTTTTTGTAATGCATCCAATAAAATTTTTAAACGCCGCCGTAATTGCAAATCAACATTTGGATCACTGTCGTTTCTTTTAATGACACGATCATACCAATACAATTGTTTAACGGCTTTTATTTTTTCTTCATCCTCCAAAGTAGAAAAGCGATAATCATACCAACCGTTATATCCGACTAAAACAGTCGTATGATTTAGTGCCAATGCTTTTTGATTCAAAAAAGCCGGATTAGGATAATCTTCAATCTGCTCTGGGGCAAGATCAGCCATTTCATGATTTCCCCAATTAAAGGTAGTCGGAAAATATTGTTCAAAATACGCGACAATCGCCAGTGCTCGTTCAACCTTATTAGCTAAATCTCCTGCAAAATGCAGGCGATCAACCTTTTTTTCTTGTAAAACGGTGACGAGTTGGGCAAGATCTTCAGTCGTAAAACGATTAATATCGGCATGAAGATCACTAACAACCGCTAATTTTCCCACTATTACCACCTGCAATCACTTTATCAATCCGTAAAACGGGAATATTAGTCGCTAAAATGCCACTCTTGCCTTTTAATTGCAGTGTATGCATCGCTTTATTTTCTACTAATTGCGTTTCATCTTCTAAATAACGCGCCGAACTTTTTTTCATTTTAATTGGACCTAACGCCGTTACTAACGTTTCATCATAAACTTCTAACCCTTTTACAGGATAATCTGCTGGTGTTAGTAAGATGCGAAAACTCAAATCTAAGCGACAACTAAGCCCTGTATTTGCAAATGGGCCATCGCCGTCTTCAAAATCCAAATAAATTAAATCTCCTGCTTGCATCTTGTTGCGGATATATTCTACTACATCTGTTTCAATTGAAAGTTTCATTTGATCATTTCCTTTCAAATACTGCTTTTAAATTACCACCTAAAAAATATTGTTACCTTCTACATAATACGTTTTTGCCAATCAGACGCAGTAATCATGTAAAAAGCTTCATCAATAAGTTGCCCTTTCCATAAACGACTACTTTTGATTTCGGTAATTTTTTTCATCCCGATTTTTTCCATCACTCGTCCAGATTTACCATTTTCTAAATTATGATACGCCCCAATGGAAACTAGCTTCATTTGATCAAAACCTAAAACGAGGAGTGCAAAAGCCGCTTCTGGCATTAGTCCTTGCCCCCAATAAGCTTTGTTTAAAGTATAGCCGAGTTCTCCGCGACCATAATTAGACTCCACGCGTAAATCAATGGTTCCAATCATTTTGCCACTCTTTTTTTCTTCAATGGCATACTTACCTAAAGGCTCAGCCATAAAATAATTGGCAATTGCAAATTTACTATCCGCTAAACTGCGATGCTGTAAAAAAACAAATCTTGTGGTCTCTTCATCACTGGCATATTCATACATATCTTGTGCGTCTGAAATTTGAACAGGCCGTAAGCGCAAACGTGTAGTCTCTAAAATCGTATTTTCCGCAAATGTGAGGGGAATATTAACCATTTCTTCCATTTTAACACCTCGCTAATTTTTGATTTCTGCTCCGCGTAAGTACATTTTTTCAATCGTTGTTTCCTGCCACTTTACTGGATTAGTAGTAAATAAATCTTGTGAAAGTACAATAATATCTGCACTTTGGCCGACTGAAAGCGTAGCTGTCTTGTCTGTTTTCACCATTTTAGCCGCTGCTTTTGTATAAAGTTGTAAAGCTGCAGGCAGATCAATTGCTTCTTTATGATTTAAATCTTCCCCATTGGCACCAATGCGCGTGACTGCCGCGGTAAGACTGGCAAAAACATCATCTGGTTTAATCCAAGCTGTCGCCGGTGCATCCGAAGATAAAGCTGTTGTCACACCACTTTTTAATAACGAAGCCAGCGGATAACATTCTTTTAATCGTTTTTCCTCTAAATTTTTCTGATATGCCGCATATTCAGCATAGAGGAAAATAATTTGTGTGACAAAAGCAAAATTCATTTTGGCTGCCGCAAATTCTTTTAACAGCTTATCACTCAATAAAGTAGCATGTTCAATTCGAATAGAAGGACGATCTGTTAACCACGGTGCCAAATCACCATAAGTATCTAAAATCAGTTGAATTGACGCATCTCCCATCGCATGAATCGCAATTTGACAATCATTCTTTTTAGCAAATTCATAGGCAAATTTTAAATCTTCAACTGTATTGATAGCAAAACCGGTACTCTCTGAGTTTTTATAAGGCTTTTTAACTCGTGCCGTTTGATTGGAGATTGTCCCATCCATAAATAATTTAATGCCTGCTGCATGAACCTGAGGATGACTAGGTTGCGGTAGTGTGGTTAATTGCAGGCGTTTAATTTCATCAATTGAATAATACAAATAGATCTCTTGGGCTAGACCGCGACGGGCAGCTTCTGAATAAATTTCACCATAATCGTAAGGGGCCATTAAACTAATCATATCGCTAATAACCCCAATACCACGGGCGCGATAGTGCGTTGTTAACTTCATGGTCTTTTTCACGACGTTTTCAAAAGTATCTTTTTCCTTAACGGCTTTAATTAACTTGGTGGCGCCATTTTCTATCATTACACCATTTGGATCACCATTTTTAAAATGGCCAATCATCCCACCAAAAGGATCTGGCGTTTCTTTTGTAATCCCAGCTAATTTTAACGCCACTGAATTAACCACACAAGAATGACAATCCGAGCGTAAAACATACACCGGCTGCGTTTTTGATACTTGATCTAAATCATCAATTGTCGGGGTGCGTCCTTCGGCAAGTTTTGATTCATCATACCCCCAACCTTCAATCCATGCATCTTTTTTGCCTACTTGAGGTGATTTTTTTAAAGCGGCAATCATCTCTTTAATACTGGCAACATTTGGTGGTGTACAAGCTACACTTCCAATTGTTTCAGCAATCCACAGAGGATGCGTATGAATATCCCAAAAACTTGGCAGCGTTAAACGGCCTTTTAAATCAACCACTTCATCGGCATTGCGTAAACGTGCACCTTGGCTATCTCCTAGCCAACTCACTTTATCATCGGTTATTTCCATTGCTGAGAAAAATTTGTCACCAGTAAAAATTTTGCCGTTTACTAAAATCCGTTTCACAAAAATCCCTTCTTCGTCCCTTTTTCTTTTTATTATAGTACAGAAATAAAAGAAAAGCTGAAGGAAACTCGCTCAGCTCTCAAGCAATAAGATAGAATTTTAATAAATTGTTTTTCAAATTTCTTCAAATTATAGTTTATTGCCGCAGAGAGCTAGTTCGTGAAGCTAGACACCTAGAAAAGCTGAAGGAAACTCGCTCAGCTCTCAAGCAATAAGATAGAATTTTAATAAATTGCTTTTCAAATTTCTTCAAATTATAGTTTATTGCCGTAGAGAGCTAGTTCGTGAAGCTAGACACCTAGAAAAGCTGAAAGAGAATGTTCAGCTCTCAAGCAATAAGATAGAATTTTAATAAATTGTTTTTTTATTGTAGCTCTTTAGAATCGCTTACTAATAGAAATCAGTTAATTTCTTTGTTAGCAAAAAAACACATCCGCTAAAAAAGCAGACGTGTTTTTAAATCATCTTATTATTTTGAACGCTCCATTTGCCGCGCCATAAAAAATTTCAACCCGACTGGTAAAAGGACCACAACTAAAACAAAAGCGACAATTTGACCTAGCGAAAGATTGTCGATATATGTACTAACCAATAAAAATAAAATAATTAGTGGCAACAAGAGCTTCTCTTTTGGATTTTCCACAACAGCACTGTCCTCCTTAGCTAAGTTTTCACTTTATCCACTCAACAGTAAATATTATACCTCTTTCATTTTCAGAAAAAAAGCTAGTTTTTATTAAAACAACTGGACTAGTAATTATGCAAGCATTTTCTTACCTTTTCTTGCAAACATGCTATAATTAATTTATTAGAATTATTGGGGGCGACGAGATGACAGACGAATTACAACAGCATTTAGATAAAGGCCGCTATGGTACGCCATTAGTTAATCCTGATGAACAACACAAATATATGGGAACGTTTCGCGAACGTTGTTATTTAAGTATGACGATTGCTCAAATGAAAAGTTCTGCTGACAAAGAAAGCTTTTTAACGGAGCTAAAAAAACATGAAGATGCGACAATTCTTTTAAACGGTCAAATGCCAGAAAGTTTGCAAAGTGAATACATTCAATTAGCGACTAAGAATCATGCAAAATTTACTGTGGTAAATGATTTTGTCGACGCCAATCCAGATAGTTTTGGCTTACTTTTAGTCGCCAAAGAAGCCGTCAATGAGCCTGTGATTGATGTAGAAAAGAAATATCCCGAAGAAAAAAAAGCACCCGAGAAAAAGGATGCAGAAAAAAAGCACGGTTTCTTTGATCGCTTTTTCCATTAAAAAGCTAAATTCAAGCTACTATTTGCTACTAATCTGAGGAGGAAATGCGATGATACAACCAGAATACACCGCTTTAAAAACAGAATTACTCGAAGCTTTAGATACTCACATTGATATTTTAAAAGATGCTTCTTACATTCAAGTCGATCATTTAGACGGGATTATGTTTATGATGCGTAGTTTTGGCTTCATGCTGGACCGCGCACCGAAAGTTTTAGCTTGCGATGATAAAGAGGAAATGAATTATTTAATGTTTCAATATTATAGTCTGCTAACTGAATTAAAATATAATCTAACCTTAAATTTCCCTTATGCCAAGATTAATAACAAAAATTTGCTAGAAATCGTCGATGCCTTCCCGACCACTTACGAAAAGGAAATGAAAGCCTGGTGGGAAAATACTACCGGTTTAAAAGTGGAAGAAACGAAGCAAACAATTGAAATTAAAAGTTTTGAATACTAAGAATTATAAAGCTTAAAACCTTTAGAAAATTTACTATAAACATTATTTATTCGCAAAAAAGGGTTGTGATAAACGTGACCAGCTTCAAGAAATAAGACGGAATTTCCGAAAATTGTTTTTCAAATTTTTAGAAATTCCGGCTTATTTTCGAAGAAGCTGCTTCTGTCACACCGTTCATTCGAAAATAAAAGGTTGTGACAGAAACTACTTCTGTCACAACCTTTTTAATTATGTTTAGTTGATTTCAGGATATAAAAATTTTAAAACTTCCATAGTTAGACGGCGACTTTTTCCGCTAAAAGGATACACATGCATGTGCATGGCTGGGTTAAAGTTGGCTTCAATAATCCCATAGGCGTTTGGTGAAGTTGCTGGTTGCAATTTATCGGGAATAATTAAATCAATCCCCGAAATTTTCGCACCTAAAGCCGTTACAGCTTTGGCGGCTACTTCTTTATAATCTTGTGAGAATTCATCGGTTACATCAATTGAATCGCCACCGGTACTAACGTTAGAGTTTTCTCTTAAATAAACAATTACTCCTTCAGCTGGAACACTTGTCGTGGCATAACCTTGCTCTTTTAACATCAACTTTTCAATTTCACCTAATTGAATCAGCTCTAATGGTGCGCGGTGGTGACTTCCTCGCAATGGATCTTCATTTTTTGCTGCGACTAACTCTGCAATTGTATGGCGACCATCCCCGACCACATTTGCCGGCACTCGTAACAAAATAGCTTTAACCGATCCATCTAAAACAAAGAAACGATATTCAGTTCCTGCCATGAATTCTTCCACCAAAACAGCAGAATCTTCTGCAAAAGCAATTGCTAATGCCTCTTTAAAATCAGCTAGACTAGCACCATGTTTAAAAATAGAAATTCCTAAACCATAGTTAGTCGATTTGGGTTTGACTACAAAACCACTGTCCGCAAATTTAGGATAAGCCAAAACCGCAGTCTCCATGTCCGCAAATTCTGATCCTTGTGGAACGCGAAAACCTGCATTTGCCAACACTTTTTTGGTAACTGTCTTATTTGCCATCATTAAAGGCACAACATAGCTGTCTTTACTGGTCATATTGGCATTTTTCACATATTCTGTGCGACCGGCAAAACGCAGTTGTAAAAATTGATCTTCTTCATCTAATACCGTGACCTGAACACCTTTTTGAATGGCATCAAACATTAAAATTTGCGTGGATAACTCCATTTTGATAAATCCGGCTAATTGATAAGGTTTCTGCCAAGCTTGCGCTTGATTTTCTTTTGCTACTGTCTTAGCCCAAGTCGTCATATCTTCTTTTGTGACCGCATATAATCGTGCAGCTAGTGTTTGGTTTGGATCTTCAAAAGCCTGTTGAGCAAAATCAAAGAAATCTTCTGCTAGTGGCAGTTTTAAGTTTTTAACCAGTTCTTTTAATCCTGCTACTAAATCCATCCCCTCTTCAACAAAATCTGTCACCCGATCTGGTCTTTCTAAAGCGACAAAATTATTGATGGCATCGCCTTTTGCTACCCAATCATCGGCAGCTTCAGTTTCTGGTAAATAAAGCATGTATAACATAAAGGCATGTAAAAATTCAATTTGTTTTTCATCGATACCAAAAGGTGCAAAAGGATTCAAATCAATATTACGTAATTCAATATAACGAATACCAGTTTTTGCTAGATCTGCTACTTTTTGTCCACCTCTTAAGCGTACTGGTGCATAAAATTCTTTTTCTTCTGAGAGTTTACCAACTTCCACCATCCGCGCAATATCTGCAAGGTATTGTCCTAGACTTTCATAAGAAACTTGTACATCATCGTGATTGGTATAACCAAACCGGCTATTACGAATACTACGTACGGGTTCTTTAGGTGCAATATCTGCAACAAAATAATTTTCATTACTTGTCGGTGTTGCCCCAAATAAGTAGGTTAAAAACCAGCGATAGCGCAAATAATTGCGGGTTACTTTCAAGTAGACCGCTGTTTTGAAATCCGTAAAATCAGGATATTGCTCTTGAACCGCAAATAAGTTTTGTAAAAACTCCGCCCCAAATTCAAAATTGAAATGGATTCCACTGACCATTTGTTTTCTTTTACCATAAGTTTTGGCTAAATAACGCCGATACAAAACATCTTCAAAAGTATCTAATTTTGCAATCACGATCTCTTCATCTTTTAGCGGTAAAACCGGTGGCATACTTAACGGCCACATCATTTCTTCTTTTGGTAAAGAACGATACGCCACATCGTGAATAGCAGCCAGCCAACGCATCAATTCTTGTGGCGAGTTTGCAACTGGTGTCACTAATTCCAGTTGGGTTTCTGCAAAATCTGTTTGAATATAAGGATGATAAGCGCGGTTGCCTAAAATTTTGGGATGATCGGTTTTTGCCAGTTGACCGTTCACAGTAATACGTTGACTTTCTTTTTCTACGCCATAACGCGCTTGCCAAAGATAAGGTTGGAGCGCCTTTTCATGTAATAATTGCTTCATCGTTTTCATATGCGACTTCCTTTTAGTTAGTTTCATGCTCATTATATGGGAAATCGGGCATAAAAAAAATGGAATTGCTCAAAGTTAAGGAAAATCCCATTTTAGCTTAACTTTTTAACATTTCCATTTGTTTTTCACTTTTATAAAAAAGTAAGATGACACCCGAGTTAAATGTATCCCTTTTCATTTTTTAACAGGCTCCTTTTGATATGCAGCTAAGGAGTAGCCTGTTAAAGCAGCGGGTAATCCTAGCAGTAAAAAAAGACCCCAACCCTGCAATTTGTAAAAATACGCCAGTAAAAAACCCACCAACGTTAATCCCAAATAATACTGAATTTTCCCCATTCTTTACTCCTTTCTTACGCATTTTATACCGGTGTTGTTCCTGTTAATTCAATCAACACCCAATAAGCAACTAATCCTAAAATAATAGCAAGAATAACTTGTAGTATCTTCCCAATTATTTTTCTTTGTTCCATGATGTGTCCTCCGTTTTTTAAACCACCACCAAAGCAAAAAAACTCAGCAACCAAATAAATAACAGATAAATTTTTTAAACTAATTCAAAAGCCACTATTCAAAATATTTCAAATGATTTAAAAATTCATCTTAGAAGCTAAAAAACTAATACTATAAGAATAGTATAAAATAGACACCTCATTTACTAAAAATGCGAATTCCTATTTTAGTGTTTTAAAAATAACGTTTCCTTTATAAAAAAGGGCCTGTAACCACCACTTTACCAACCATATGTCCTGCTTCTACCAAAGCCGTTGCTTTTTTTAAATTGGCGGCATTAATGCCTCCGGTAATAGTTTGCGTCAACGTAGTCTGAATTTCACCCTCATCCACCAACTGCGCTACATGAGCTAAAATTTTTCCTTGGCTGGCAATATCTGTGTGAAAATCTGTTTTCGTGAACATATACTCCCAATCAAAACTAACCGATAAATTTTTCCATGCAACTAATGGCAAGTCTTCTTTTATCGCTACAATTGTCCCCACATGCCCGAGTGGTGCGATTAAGGTACTGATTGCATCAAAATATGGTGTAATCGCATAAAGCACCGCGATGTAATCAAATTTTTTTGCTCCACTTGCGGCCAAATTTTTTTTCAAATCACCATGATAGTCAATGGGAAAATCGACTTTATTATAGCGTAACCATTCAAAATTATGCGGGCTACTGGTACCATAAACCGTCAAGCCTGCCCAATGTGCTAGTTGACTCATGACAGAACCCACACCACCACCGCTGTTGATTATGAGGATATTTTTTCCTTCATTTGCGTCCTTTTTAGCAATTAAACCAAATTTTTCAAATAATAATTCATAAGCGGTTAATGTTGTTAGAGGCATCGCTGCTGCTTGGGCATCGGTCAATGTTTTGGGAGCTAAAGCACAAATTCGTCGGTCAACGAGTTGCAACTCTTGATTACTCCCAGCTCGTTTAGTCGTCCCAGCGTAATAAACTCTGTCACCAATTTGAACATCATGAACATTCGCACCAGTTGCTATTACTTCACCCACAGCATCAAAACCTAAAATTTGCGGTTGCTTGGTTTTATGGGCCGTTTGTCGCAATTTGGTATCCACTGGATTTACCGAAACACCTTTAACTGCAACTAATAAATCATTGGATAAAGGCTGAGGACGTGACACCTCGACATCTTGAAAACTATTGGGATCACTTAGGGGTAACCCTTCATAAAAACCCACTGCCGCAATTTTTCCCGTCATCTTTTCTCATCCTTTCCCAAAAAATCAATTTTTATCTATTACTTAAAAATTAGTGTAACAAATATTCGTTTTTTAGACATTTTTTTAACCTTCATAAATCCCCTTTCAAAAAAAGTTAAAGGAAATGTTAAAATTAAAGAAATTATGTAACCAATTGGTAAAAGAAACGTTTTTAAAGTGAAGGGGTGAAAAAGATGAAGCCAGAACTGGCTATTTTATATGAACAATATGCTAAAGAATGCTGGCTTTATGCTTTTAGTCTAACCAAAGACGCTGCTTTAGCCGAAGATTTAGTGAGTGAAGCTTTTTATCAATTGGTTAAGTCATTAGACAGTTTAACCAAAGATATGGTGAAGTTTTGGCTCTTGCGGGTAATTAAAAATCGTTATCTAGACGAACAACGTCACAAAAAGAGGTGGCAAATGACCTCTTTTGAACAGGAAAGACCACAAGTAATTTCAAATTCTGCAACTTCACCTTTGGAGCAACTTTTACATAACGAAAAAAAGAACAGGCTCTATCAGGCTCTTTATCTACTTTCTGATTCACAACGAGAACTACTCTACCTATTTTACTTTTTAGATTGGTCGACAAAAGAGATTGCCGCTTTTACCAATTTATCACTGGGACAAGTAAAAACAAAAATGTATCGCAGCCGGCAAAAATTAAAGGAGATTTTACAAGATGAAACCACAAAATTTTGATTTTGAGAAAATACAAAAAAATATTAAGAAAAAAAATCAGCGAAAAAATTTATTTATTGTCGTGATGACCGTTCTTTTAACGCTCTGCTTATTTTGGTCAGTACCTAAAATTTTAAACCAATTCTTTTATAATCCTGCTGGTAAAAATGCCTATTTAGCTAATAATCAGTATCTTTTTACGCGGCAAATTTACAACGAACTAACTTTACCTAGTTATACGATGACTGACTTAACAATAGATCAAACTGGCATTGGTAGCTATCAAATTAAAGAAACTTATAGTCCAAAATATAGTAATGAGGTCGTAGGTTTTCAAGGCTTAGAAATAACGCGAAATAAACGCCACTATGATAATAATTTCTATCCCATCTCACCTATTTTCAGCCAAGAATTAGCAACAAAAAAAACAGCCTCTGCAGATAATAATCTAGCCAAAAGTAATTTATTGGAAAACATCAAAGCTTTACCAAAAAGTACTTATGTGACCGTCGATCTTGCCTTTAAAGAAGATAAAAGTATCCCTGAGTATTCAGACTGGCTAAATGAAACTACTACTGGTGCAGAAACATTATGGCAAGCTGTTCGGCCACCACAAAATGCTATTACTGCAAATAAAACGCCAACGGTAGTAGGTTATGCTCCTACTGGCAGTTTTTCGGGCATTAGTGTGACAGTTACCAATGAAAAAAAATTAAATGAAGATTTTCCCCTCTTAATTGGCTATTTAGCTAATGATAAACAAAATAACTGGCCAGAAGAAAACAGACAAATGACTCACTTTAAATCACTGCTTAACTACCTTATTGAAAATGAAGATTTTCTAGCTCAAGATGCTCATTTACTGCAAAAAACAACATTAAAAAACATCTTACAAGCGGTGGAAAAAAATGGTATTAAGATTTACGGTGTAACTTTACGCTTACCAGCTTTTGAACTAGAAAAAATCTTACAAAATGAAGTGATAAAAACTGCTTATATTACGCAATTAGATGTCTTTCCTCTTACTAGCCAAAGCGCGCAACTACCAGGATTTCACTATCCGGCCGAAAAATAAAAAACACCCAAAGCCACCACAGTTAGTAGGTAATATTGTCCTTAACTGTTTTGGTGATTTGGGTGTTTTTTTATCTAAGCTACTAGTGCGTTTCATCCCATCTTTTTAGTAATAATGTTTCTAGCGTTACTGGCTTATCTCACCATTACGAGCAGTAGCGCAGGGCGCTAAGATTTGTTGTGCGATTGCTTTTAATTTACTAAATTTCATTTTGCTACTTCTTTATAAAGTTCTGGCATACAATTCAAGACCTGAACATTAGCACTGCTAAAAAATAAAGTTAATTGCTACGCAAAATTTTTTCCAACGTTTTACCTTTGGCTAATTCATCAACTAATTTATCTAAATAGCGAATTTTTTGCATTAAAGGGTCTTCAATTTCTTCTACACGTACACCACAAACTACGCCCTTAATTGAATTTGCCGCAGGATTTAGTTGGGGCGCATTAGCAAAAAAAGTGGCAAAATCGGTTTTATTTTCAATTTCAGTTACTAATTGCTCATAAGTAAAGCCAGTTAACCACATAATTACTTCATCTACTTCAGCTTTTGTTCGGCCCTTTTTTTCTGCCTTATTGATATATAAAGGATAGACCTTGGCAAATGGCATTTTGAAAATACGTTCAGACATTTTTCCCTCCTATTTCACTACTGTGTAGCTATCGATCGTATTGCCTTTATCGTCTTTTAAAACAAGCCAGCTATTGGTACCAGCAAAATATAAGAAATTCCCCAACTCATTGACACTTTTAAAGACGATATCTTCTAGTGTCACAAAGTCTTTGATCTTATCTGCATGCTCGTCTCTTAATTGATTGGCAAAACGAACCGCAAAACCTACGCTGCCATCTTTATTTAAAGGTGCTTCCGCTTTTAAAACTGCACCTTTTAATAACACCAGTTCATTGCGTTTACGCCAAATAGCCGCCCCCTTAGCTCCATTGTAATCAATATGAAATGTAATCTCACTTACTTTTTTATTCCAACGATGTTGCGCTTTTGCAGGTTTCTTTTTCACTTTTTCCATCGGATAACCTAAGAAACTAAACACTGTAAAAAGATCACTTTGAAATGCGGCTAAATTATCATATTGATTGCTGGGAATTTTTTCAGTCGGGTTTTTGGTCGTCACTTTTAATCCATTATCTTCCCACGCATTTAGTAGCTGTTGCAATAAAAGTACCGGCTCCATTTCCCAAGGCACTTCAATCACAATCGTATCGTGGCTATCAGACTGCTCACCTTCAAGTTCTGCAGTCTTAATTTGTCTATCTGCTGTTGTTAAATAAATACCACGGTCTACTTTTTTCAAAAGTTTTGTTGCTGGTACAAAATACAAATGACTTTGCCATTGTTCCCAATTAATTTCAGTTAGCTCATCAGTAAGTGTTAAAGTAAAATTCAAGTTCATCTTAGCGCCTCCTATTTATTTCTTTGCTTTTATTTTAGCGGTAGTAAGACCTACAAACAATAAATGCGCCTAGCAAACAGTTCTAATTAAAATAGTCAGCTACCGCCATTTTTACTACTATAAATGAACGTTTGTGCAATTTGACAACTAGGACATATGTCTTATGACAAATAGCCGTTTGCAAACTGTTTTAATTGTACTGGCTGAATAATTTCATAACCCCCGGCTACTTTTAGCAAAATACCATCTGTGATTAAATCATTTAGTAGGCGAAACATATGGCGATAACTCATACCGATTGTAGCAGCCACGTCGGTTAAATTATCAGTGAAAAAATTTTTATAAGCTGACTGCAAAATATAGCCACATAGGCGTTGTTTGCCGGGATAAAAAGCCGCTGATAAAAAATTTTCAGAGCTTAACAAAAGCTTTTCTGCTAAACCTTTGGCCATCTGGTTAAGAAAAAGCGTATTCTGACGTAAATACGTTTCATTAGGTAAAATGGGCAAGGCGATACACTGAAAATTAGAAAGTGCCACCATAGTCGTAGCCGCTTCATCTTTATTCATCGCAAACTCCATATCTCCAATAATTCCATCTGAAATATAATACGCCAAAACTAAATTTTTACCATTATCGGCTAATGTACAGACTTTGGCTTTACCAGCTAATACTATCAGCAAACGATCGAATAACCCTCCTTGGGTAATAATCGTTTCCCTTTGGTCAAACTGCCACACTTCACATCCTCGCAAACACTCTTTTGCCAAGTTCCACTCGGTTAAAATCTGTTCTTGTTTTGCACCAAGCAACTTTTTTTGCAATGTATCCGCCTCCAATCTTTTTTATTATGACATATGTCCTATTAGAAGAAAAATAAAAGCAGTTAAACTAATTATAGGAGGTGAGGAAGATGTTACAATTTATCGTTTTATTTGGTATCATCACCGCTTTTTTACTCTTGATCAAATTCATGCAAGTTCAGTTTCAAAAAGGGACGCGTAACTATCATGAACAATTGGCTCATTATGAAAATGCTTGGCAAAAACAAGTCATCCGCCATGCCTTAAGAAGATAATAAAAAAGAAGCTGTTTACTTAAAAAGCAAACAACTTCTTTTTTTATTCTGCTTTATCAAAAGTTATATTTTCATGTTCGTAAACAAACCCTAATAGACTGACAAAGCCGACAATTAATACCTCTAAGTTTTCTTTTAAAACGTTAACGGTAAAAATGTAATTGTCCTGTTCTTTTGTAACTTTTACACTGGCAATTTTTTCATTTCCTCTTGTTATATCAAAATTCTCCCCTAAAAAAGCCCCCGCAAGCGCTAACTTTTCACCTTTAATTTCATAGCTAGTACGGAAATTTTGCATGTCTTTAACAATACTAATCTCATTGTAGGCATTTAATTTCAAAAATAAGCGAGGTAAATCAACATAGCCCACGCTGTAACGTTTGCGTTTTATTTCGCCTAGTTTTTTACCGTCTGATTGATACAAATAGTATCTTTTTCTAGTTGGTAAGGTTAAAACTTCAGAGACGTAATACACTTCTTTTCCGTCGGCTAAAACTTGATATTTTTTTTCTGTGCCATTCCCTTTTTGAAACGTTAACTCCTTCATTTTCTTTCCTCCTTAACCCGTTGTCACTTTTATTATAACGCGAAACACCCATTGTGAAAACGGATACACTTATTTTTCTAAAGCTGTCATTAGCTGCATAACAATCGGATAATCTTCATTGATACTGCCGTCAAGATTATCACTCATTAAAGAAAAATCAAATTTTTTATATAAAAAAATAGCATCATGACTCCAAGTTTGGGTATGGAGATAAATGGTCGACTCTTCTTTCATTAATTTTTGAAAAAGCGTTAATATCTGGGCCAATAATGCCGTTGCCAAACCTAGACCTTGATATTCAGGCTTCACAGCTAACCAGTGGAATAAAGGATAGTTTTGCCTTTGTATTTGTTTTTGCCAAGCAGTACAAGTAGCGACTTTTTCTCCATTTGGTGCCACAATAAAGAGCATTTGCTGCGCTAATTTTTCTTTATAGGGGGCAAAAGTACGTTGAAAATAGGTTATGGCATCTGATTTACTCTCAAATTCTAAAACACTCGTTTCAATTTCAGCCCATGCTTTTTCATCGCCTACCTGATAAAACTGAAAAGAAAAACCACAAGGAAGATTTGCCGTTGCCACCGGTAGCTTTAATTGCCGTTTCATCCAGACTTCATGATAAGGAATTGATTTATCCAGCATACCTTTTCACTCCTTTTAAACGAGATCTTGGGCTAGACGAACCATATCTTTTAAAACAAGCCCATTTTCAATAATTGCTTCTTCATAATGACGTACAAAAAAGTCTTGCTCTATGTGCGTCATGCGAAAACCACATTTTTGATACAAGTAAAGTTGCGCAACTCCAGTTGATCCGGTTCCGATTTCTACTCTACGAAATCCCGCTTGCTTACTCCAATTCAATGCCTCAGCTATCATTTTCTGAGCCAATTTTTGGCCACGAAATTTTTTTGCCACTGCCAAGTTCATAATTTCCACAGTTTCTGGCCGTGTGGCTAATAAAACAATAACACCTGCGAGTTCCCCATTTTGATTTAGTTCAAAACATGTGCTGCGACTAGTATAGTCTTTGACTAATTTCTTAGCAGGATCTGCATCTAATAATAATTCCCAGTGAGCAGGCGTGATGGTAGTAAATTTATTTATCTTCAAGTTTCTCCTCCTTGGACAGTTTTATTACTTAAATTTAGTATATAACAAGGCTAACTTAGAAGATAGCTCACACCAAATTTCTATCAAAGTTAGAAAAGCCAAACGAACTTGTTTATTTCTCAAGTAATCATAAGAATATTTTTTCAATAAATTACCGCTCAAATTTGGGTGAAATTTCATCTTATAAAAAAGGAAGTTACTTCCTTAGTGTCATTTATTCGACAAAAAAGGAGGCGTGGCAAAATGCCACAACCTCCTTTCAGTGATTAATTGCATTAAAAATTTGAATTGCAAACTTTTTTATTCCAGGTCAATTTTTACATTCACCGTTTGGAGCGGCACATCATAAAATGGGTCTTCCCGTCGTCCTAAGAAATCTTTGGCTTGTTGGGGGAAAACAGCATAACTTAATACATCTTCGGTTGATTTTGCGTATTGCTTAATTTCTGCTTCAAATTCAGGCAGTTGTGGCGTTAATAAATCAGCCGGGCGTTGGGTAATAACTGGTTCATTTCCAATAATTTTTTCTTTAATCTCTGGTTTAATGGCAACAGGAGGTTTACCATACAATCCCCGCACGTAATCTTTGATTTCGTTTGGCACTAGCTTGTATCGTTCTCCAGCTAAAATATTCATTAACGCTTGAGTTCCCACCATTTGTGATAGTGGCGTTACAAGTGGTGGATAACCTAAGTCGGCGCGGACTTTTGGCACCTCGGCTAAAACTTCATCATATTTATCAGCATTGCCTTGTTCGGTTAACTGACTTAAGAGATTGGATAACATTCCACCAGGCACTTGATAAATTAAAGTTTTAGGTTCGGTATCTTTTACTTTAGGATTTAATAAGCCTTCATTGCGGAAATGATCGCGAATCGGATTGAAATAATTGGCAATTTCTTCCAATTTATCCATTTTTAAGCCTGTATCAAAACCTAATCCAGCTAATGCAATAGCTACAGATTCTGTCGCCGGTTGACTTGTCCCACCGGAAAATGATGAAATGGCAGTATCAATAATATCTGCGCCGGCTTCTGCCACTTTTAAATAGGTCATTTCTGAAATACCACTTGTAGCATGGGTATGAACTTCTAATGGTAATGAAATACTATCTTTAATGCGACTGACTAATTCAAAACCAGTAGCTGGTGTTAAGACTCCCGCCATGTCTTTAATACAAATTGAATCTGCCCCAAGTTCTGCCATTTCTTTGGCTAAACCGACAAAATAATCAACTGTATGAAAATCACTAGTAGTGTAAGAAATTGCTGTTTGGCAATGTCCGCCAGCTTCTTTACAAGCTTCAATTGAGGTCTTTAAGTTACGTGTATCATTTAAAGCATCGAAAACACGGACAATATCAATGCCATTTTCAACTGATTTCATCACAAACTCTCTTACCACATCATCTGCATAGTTTTTATATCCTAAGAGATTTTGTCCTCGTAATAACATTTGTAACTTCGTATTTTTTACTTCTTTACGAATAAGACGCAATCTTTCCCATGGATCTTCATTTAAAAAACGTAGGCAAGAATCAAACGTTGCGCCTCCCCACATCTCCAATGAATGAAAGCCCGCTTCATCCATTGTTTTGATGATTGGTAACATATCTGCTGTTGGCATCCGGGTGGCGATTTGACTTTGTTGGCCGTCCCGCAAGACCGTTTCCATAAAACGAATTTGTTTGGTCATTCCACTACTCCTTTCCCTGTTCAATTATAGTGATAATTTTTGCTTGCATTTCTTCAATCGTATGGGTTCTAGCTCGCCCACAGACCTTGGCATCTTGATTGCAAATAAGGCATCTTCTAGCCGGAAAACCTAAATCTTGTCGACTGATTGATTGTATTTTGTCATCTTTTAACCACAAAACATCTAAATCTACCAGCCGTCCTTGGGAATTCTTTTCTTCAATTTCAACCATTTTTCTCTTTAATAGTTCTGGAGAAATTTCGGCTAACAAAAAAAATTCTAGGCCAGTTTTACGCGAAAAATAATTTGTTTCAATGATAAAGAAATCTTTTAATTCTTTACGAACTGTTTCGACTAAAGCAATAAATGTTTTTTCCAAAGCCGGTGTGTTTTTAACTGGTCCAGGAATATTCAGCGTGGCTGAAAGTAAACTTGCCTGCGGACATTTGGCTAGTAGTGCTTGTTGCAATGTCACTCTTTGTTCTCTAGCAGCTAACATTTCTGATAGAGTAACCATTTCCCCTTGAAAATAATTAGACATTTTTGACCACATCGATAATTGAACCATCGCGATATTCAATTAAAGCAACAACTTTATCACCATATTGAATCGGTTGTGGTGTGCCGACGATGCTATAGGCTTTTTCTTTTAATTCTTCAATGGTAAATTGTGGCACATCTAGTTTTTTGAAATGTTCGATTAAATCTTGACGCGCTGGATTGATCGCAATCCCAACTTCTGTGACCACTACATCGATACTTGAACCTGGCGTTACAACTGTATTCACTTTGTCCACAATTGTAGCGATGCGCCCCCGAATAATCGGCGCAATAACAAGACTCATTTTGCATGCCATTGAAGTATCTGAGTGTCCGCCTGAAGCCCCACGAATTACACCATCAGAGCCGGTAATGACATTCACATTAAAATCAGTATCAATTTCTAACGCTGATAAAATTGCTGTATCCAGTTGGTTAATCACTGAACCTTTACTTAGAGGTGAAGCATACATGTTGGCATCAATTTCATAGTGGTTTGCATTTTTTCCTAACGAAATCGCAGAGGGATGATCAAAATCTTGAACATCGATAATTTTTTCAACTAAACCTTCTTCTAATAATTCCACCATCGCATTGGTAATTCCACCTAGTGCAAAGCTCGCTTTAATACCATCTTTAAGCATTGCTTCTCGCATAAAACGAGAAACAGCTAATGCTGCGCCACCAGTACCTGTTTGGAAAGAAAAACCTTCTTTATAGTAGGGTGAATTGGTAATGACTTTGGCCGCATATTCAGCAATTAATAATTCTTTAGGATTTTTCGTAAAACGCGTAGCTCCTTTGGCAATGCCGTTTGGATCACCAATTGCATCGACTTCGACCACGTAATCAACATCCGTTTGAGGAATACTGATTGGTGTATTGGGATAAGGCATTAAAGTATCTGTAATAATCACGACTTGATCAGCATATTTGGCATCAATCATCGCATAACCTAAAGAACCACACGTTGCTTTACCCACAGTTCCGTTGGCATTACCATATTCATCAGAGCTTGGTGCACCTAAAAAGGCTACGTCAATATGCACATCCCCAGCAGCTATCGCTCGTGCCCGTCCACCGTGGGAACGAATCACAACTGGATTTTCCATAATACCTGCTGAAATAGCAGCGCCAACTTTATCGCGTAAACCACTGGAAGTAATATTTGTTACTACGCCATTTTTGATATGATCAATCAACGGTTCATGAACGTTAGCAATAGAACTTGGTGCAATCGACAAATTTTTAATTCCCATTTTGGCAATCTCTGCTAAAACCATGTTCATCACAAAGTCACCTTCACGGAAATGATGGTGAAAAGAAATTGTCATCCCATCTTTTAAGCCTGTTTTTTCAATCGCTTCACGAATACTTCCTAATAATTTAGTATCTCTCGGTTTAACGGGTTTAATTTTACGACTTGATTCTTGGTATTCTTTGATGTTGGCTAATTCCCCTTCAAAAACACCATATTCATCAGCAAATTGTGTTGGAATTTCGCGACCTAATTTATTTGTTGTCATTTTAAATATCCTCCTCGGAAATCAACTTGGCAGCTTTTGCTAACGCAATAACACGTTCTGCCCGTTCCACGATAGGTTTATCTACCATTTTTCCGTTAACTGAAATAACACCAGATCCTTTGGCTTCGGCTTCTTTAATGCCCCAAATGACTTCTTTTGCGTCTTGAATTTCTTTTTCAGTTGGTGCATATACTTTATTGACAAGCGGGATTTGACGCGGATTAATGACTGACTTACCGTCAAAACCAAGCTGTTTAATCATTTCCACTTCTTTTAAAAAGCCTGCTTCATTATCAACATCAGAATAGACTGTATCAATTGCTGCAATTCCTGCTGCTCTAGCAGAATGCAAGATAAAACTACGAGCAAAGAATAATTCTTGTCCATCTGGATAACGTCGGGTACGCATATTGGTGACATAATCTTCAGCCCCTAAAGCAATCCCGATTAATCGGGACGATGCTTTGGCGATTTCCCTTGCGTTTAATACGCCTTCAGCTGATTCAATGGCTGCCATCATTTTAGTAGTCCCCACAGTAATACCATTAGCTTCTTCTACTTTGGTGATTTCTACATCGACGTCAACAATATCTTGGGCTGTTTCTGTTTTGGGTAGTCGAATGACATTGACTCCGGCTAAGACCATTGCGGCAATATCTTGCACACCCACCGTGTCCAGACTATTAATGCGGACGACAGTTTCAACACTACTGTAGTCAAATGTTTTTAAAGCAAAATGAACCAATGTCCGAGCAGAATCTTTTTCTTTTAAAGAAACCGCATCTTCTAAGTCGAACATAATGGAATCGGCTCCATATAAAGGTGCATCTCTTAACATCGCCGCATTAGCTCCAGGTACAAACATCATTGTTCTTCTTAAGCGTTCCATGAGTCAATCTCCTTCCAGTCGTATGCTGTTACTTCACTAGCACGATGAACCGCTGTTAAAGTGCGCGCTTGAATGGTACAATCTAATGCCCCTTTATCAATCGCCGTTACTTTAGCAGCTGTTACCTCCAAACGATTTAGCGTTTCAGTAATTAAATCGCGAATTTGTTGCCCATATTGTTTTTCAACACTACTGTCTAATTCAATCACGATTTTTTCTTCTTGGTTTGGAGCGACCGTTACCATAATGTCACTAGACTCTACAGTACCAGCGACTGCACTTTTTTTGATTTCCACAATTTTCACCTCAAATTTTATTTTTATCTTTCAAATAAGCAAAAACATTATCCGGTAAAAAGGACTCTACAAGCGACTCATTGTGTTCTTTTAGGGCTTGTCGCACTTTAGTGGCGCTGACGATTTCACCTTTAATAGCCAGACGAGGCAAGATAGTCAGTGACAATTCCGGATCGAAGACTTCTTTCATGGCTTCATTATAAATATTGGTTACTTTTGAGTACGGTTCTTCACCAACAAAGCGTTTTTTGATATGCAGAACCGGCGCAATTCGCTCTTTAAAAAGTGTTGCATCTAAGTGAGCTTGAACGCGGGCAATATTTAATTGGGCTCGGTCTTTTAAAAAGTAGGCAGGAAAGGTTAAAGATGAAACCATATAATCCCGTGCAGGTAAAACTGTTACATCTTCGAATTCTTTTAAACCTGCTTTTACTAAGGCAAAACGCTCGGAACTTTTAAACTCTGATTTTTCTTCTGAGACAACAAAAACATAAACATGATCGCAAACTTTACGCGCTTGCTCTACTAAATATTTATGTCCCAAAGTAAACGGGTTGGCATTCATGACAATGCTACCGTTTTGCCCTTGACGATCAAACTGACCAATTTCATGGAGATAGTCAGTAAAATCAGGATTTCCTTGTTCCATAAACAATACTTCTTTTACACTGATGATTTTCTTAAACCCCAAAGAGCGAAAAATCACTTCTTTATCTGGTTTGGTGTAAACAAAATAATGAAAAATGTTTTCTTCATGTAAACGATCGATTAGATGCACAATAATTTGCGTCAATAAGTTTTCTGATTGATAACTTTTACAAACCAGCAAATACTTAATGATATTATTTGCTAAAGAACCAGTGGCAATTAACTTTTCCCCGTCATAAATACCAACAGTATAAGTGGCATCATCTTCTGGAAATAAATCGCCAGTTTTCAAAAATTCACGCCACTGCTCATACTCTTTGGCATCTTTTGCTAACCAGAGTCTTTTTTGTGTCAACATCTTTTCTCACCTGATTACTTTTTTATTTTGGCGGAAATAATTTCGCCAATAATTGTGAAGCTGCGTAAATAATTAAAATTACAACAAAAACGCCACCCCAACCAAAGCCTAATAATTCAAACGCAATTTTTAAATCTTCAAACATGGTTATCCTCCTTTTGTAGTCAGATTACTTTTCTGCTGCAATGATTAGACTAAGAGTGCTAATAACAGGCCACCTGCAATAACTGAAGCAATCTGACCTGAAACGTTCGCACCAGCAGCATGCATTAAAATAAAGTTTTGTGGGTCTTCTTCTGTAGCCATTTTTTGAATTACCCGACTGGACATTGGGAAAGCTGAAATACCGGCAGCACCAATCATTGGGTTTACTTTTTCTTTTCTAAATAAGTTTAAGACTTTTGCAAAAAGCACGCCGCCAATTGAATCCATGACAAAGGCCACTAAACCTAAGCCGATAACGATTAAAGTATCTACTTTTAAGAAATCATGAGCTTGCATTTTGACAGAAATTGTTAATCCAAGCAAAATACTCACAAGATTTACTAATTCATTTTGGGCAGAAACAGATAAACGATCTAATACGCCACATTCTCTTAATAAGTTACCAAACATTAAAAAGCCGACTAAAGGTAATGACACAGGAGCGATTAAGCCTGCGACAATTGTAATTACGATTGGGAATAAAATTTTAGCGGTTTGGGAGACTGCACCAGCGTGATAAGTCATCCGAATTTGACGTTCTTTTTTAGTTGTAACAGCCTTAATCGCCACTGGTTGAATGATTGGTACTAACGCCATGTAAGAGTAAGCCGCAACCATAATTGCCCCCATATATTTGGAATTTAAGGTGTTGGCAACAAAGATTGAAGTTGGACCATCGGCAGCACCGATAATTCCGATTGAAGCTGCATCGTTAATATCAAAACCAAGCAAGACCGCTACGATAACAGTAAAGAAAATACCAAATTGGGCCGCAGCCCCAAATAATAGCAAGAATGGATTTTGTAATAATGGGCCAAAGTCAATCATGGCACCAATCCCGATAAATAATAGCAATGGGAATAATTCTGTACTGATACCGGCATCAAATAAAACTTGAAAAGGACCAGCCTCGCCACCTGCTTGTAAAACACCTGAATTAGGGAAGTTTACTAAAATTGTCCCTAAGCCCATGGGCACTAATAATGTTGGTTCGTATTCCTTTTTAATTCCCAAGTACATCAACAAACCACCGATAAGCATCATCACAATTCTGCCCGGCTCTTGTCCCATACCGATAATTCCTTCTAAAAGAGTTTCCACTTCATTCACTTCCTATTTTAAATTTTCATTGCCAAACATTAACTAAATGTAATTAACGCTTCTCCTGGATTTACCATTTGTCCTTGTGTCACGTGAATGCCTGTTACAGTACCAGCTTTTGGTGCGACAACTTCATTTTCCATTTTCATCGCTTCTAAAATCATCACCGGTTGATTTTCTTTCACTTCATCGCCAACGTTTACTAAAATTTTCAAAATCGTCCCCGGCATTGGTGCAGTCATCGCATCCGCACTTGCTGGTGTCGTAACCTCCGGTGCTTTAGCTGCTGGTTCTTCAGGACTACTTGTAGCAGCAACTGGTGGTTCAGTGACAGCTTGTGGTGCCGGTTGTGGTGTTGCTGGTTGTGGCACGCCACCAATTTCTTCCATCTCTACTAAATACTCTGTTCCATCAATTGAAATTTTGAATTTACGTAACATAATCATTCTCCTCTGCATTTTTTATTTTTTGATAATTTTTTTAACGATCATCTGACTATCTGCTTGTTCTCCCGCAGCGATACTTGCTGCGATAACAGAAACTAACTGGGCCTCAGGATTGCGTTCCAAAATTTTTTTGACAACAAACTGACTATCTGTCTGCTCACCGGCCATAATCGCCGCGGCAATAACACTGACCAATTCATAGTTTTTGGCATCTGTTTCAATATAAGCGGGTACTTCTTGCCCAACTGCTAGATCATTTTCTACTATTGGTTCCGTTTTCACCGGTGTGTTTTCTATTCCTTTTTTCTGCCGGAAAAAATCCCATAATCCCATCGACTCACTCCTTTCTTTTTTATTACTTCCACCTTTAGAAATACAGTAATTTGAAAAATTTAAGGTCACGAATTAATAACATCTTCATTATAGAATGATTTACTACCATGAGAAGTTTTGCTTTGCGATTAAATTGTTCTTTTGCTGTTTCAAAATCCCCTTTTTTATTAAAAACGCTTTACAACGTTGATTTAAAAGCATTTTACTCGCGTTAAGAATTTATTAATAACTTTTTAAGTACCTGCTAAGATTTAGTAAATCAAATTGTTTTTTTGGTGTTCCTTTTAAAAAAGTTTGTTTTTTTTTAGAAAATCATTGTTTATGATGTAAGCGTTAGCAGAAATATTGTGAAAATTTGCATTTATTAGCCGGCTTGCAAATGATTACGTTTAACTGCAACTAAAAATAGGCTTTTGAAAGGAAGAAGGAAATGTTACTTACAATTTTATCCTATCTCATGATTATCGTCTTCATGTTTGTGATCATGAAAAAGAAATTATCTCCCCTTACGTCATTAGTTATTATTCCTTTAGTTTTTGCATTAATCGCGCTTGCAGCAGGTGTAACCGCGCCACCAGTAGTAGATGGCGTAGCCGGTAGTAACAATATCGGTGACTGGGTGATGGAAGGTATTAAAACGACCTCTAACACCGGGATTATGTTATTATTTGCAATTCTTTATTTCTCTATCATGTTAGATGCTGGTTTATTTGATCCTATCACCAAAAAAATGATTCATTTTGCTAAAGGTGACCCGATGAAAGTTTTGATCGCCACCGCAGTTGTAGCCGCAGCTGTTTCATTAAATGGTGACGGTACCACAACTACTCTAATTTGTTGTTCTGCTTTTATTCCAATTTATAAAAAATTAGACATGCGCTTAATGAATCTTGGTGTTTTGGTTATTTTACAAAATACTATTATGAATTTATTGCCTTGGGGTGGTCCAACAGCCCGCGCAATGGCTGTTTTAGATGTTGGTGCTGAAATCTTAGCTTACTTAATGCCAGGGATGATTATTTCTGTTTTATTCGTTATCTTTATAGTAGCACCTCACATGGGACGCCAAGAAAGAAAACGCTTAGGTATCAAAGAATTATCCGATGCTGAAATTGAAGAAATGACTGCTGTAACAGACCCTGAAACAATGGCGATTCGTCGGCCAAAACTTTTTGCCTTTAACGGTATTATGACGATTGTTTTAATCGCTTGGTTAGTTTTAAGTTCTTTTGCTGATCAAATCGGCTTACCCGGCTGGTTTGCCCAACCGCCTTTGTTTTTATTCTTACTAGGTACTTGTATTGCCTTAATCGTAAACTACCCAGTTTTAAAAGATCAGTCAGCACGAATTGGTGCTAACGGTGGTGATGCGGTGCAAGTTGTAATCCTTGTTTTTGCTGCCGGGGTCTTCATGGGTATTTTCCAAGGTTCCGGTTTGGCTGAAGCATTAGCGACAAGTTTCACTTATATTATTCCAAAACAACTGGCAGGTTTCTGGGGAATTGTGATCGCCTTAATTTCTGCTCCTGGTACTTTCTTTATTTCAAACGATGGGTTCTACTTTGGGGTTATGCCAGTCTTAGCAGAAGCAGGCCGGGCCTATGGCTTTACTAATATGCAAATGGCACTTGCCTCATTAATGGGACAAGCATTCCACTTATTGTCACCGTTAGTAGCGTTTATTTATTTATTACTACGTCTAACCAAACTAGATATGGGGCAATGGCAAAGAGAAGCTGGTAAATGGGCCGCTTGTATCTTCATCATTTTCGTCGTGACGATTATGTTATTTGGGCACTTACCTTTTTATATCCCACAAAAATAAAAGCAAAAAACCGAGCCAGCTTTGACTCGGTTTTTTCTTTTTAACGATTCAATACTATTTTAATGTCTGCTATGCTAAATTCAGATATTGACAAAACACTGGATTAAAAATATGATGAGCCCGAGAAATTCACTCCTACGACAAAAGACAACTAATAAAAGGATGACTGATAACGATGAACGAAACGATTGCCGCTGTAAAAAACAACTTAGACTTATCGCAAAATCAACCCTTAAAACTTTCTATTTACGAAGCCTTTCGCAAAAGCATAATTCTCGGCCAAATTCCAGCAGGAGAGCGTATCAACGAAAAAGAATTTTCAGAAACGTTAAATATCAGCCGAACTCCAATTCGTTATGCTCTTCATCAATTGGTGGAAGAACAATTAGTTGAACATGTTCCCAGAGTTGGCATCGTAGTAAAAGGTATTAGTATAAAAGATGCCCATGAAATTTATGATATTCGCAAGTCTTTAGATACACTAGCCACCATTAAAGCCATGCAGTTAATGACGCCAAAAGATTTTGATGATTTACGGGCGCTATTAGAAGAAGGCGATCGCTTAAATCAAGCAGATAAAGTGGATGAGGTTTTACAAAATTTTTCTGATTTTAACTCCTTTATTTACGAAAAAAGTCAAATGAAGCGTTTAAAAACCATCGTCACTGATCTACAAGCCTACCTCGTCTATTTTCGAGACATTGCCATTCGCTCTTCAGAACGACGTTATCGCGCCTTAGAAGAACATTGGCTCCTTTATCGGGGGATGGTCACAAATGATATCACCCAAGTTACTTTGATTACCCATGAACACTTGAACCATTCCTTACAATTTATTTTACAAGAAATGGAGTCTCATCAAATTGAATAAACAAATTTATCGCATCGATGCCGCCGCCAAAAAGGCTTTGTTTTATGAAGTCGCCCTTTCTCCTAAGCCCGGCTTAGTCGACCGCCTAACCAATGGTGCACATCTCGATATGGACTTTTATCTCTTTATCGATAGCATCTTGGCCTTATCCCCTTATTTTAGCCAATATTTAAATGCCGGTTTCACCCATGACGGTGCAAAACGTGATTTATTTTCTGAACTACGAAAAATAGGGCAAGAAGCTGAAACGGCCATGTTCACTGCGACAAAAGGGGTCAATACTCACAAAGGCGCCAATTTTTCTTTTGCGATTTTATTAGGGGCTACGGGGCTTTATTTACAAAAAAATCAGCTCCCCTTCACAGCAGCTGACTCTGAAAATATTTTACAATTAAGTCGTGAAATCACCCAAGATCTCCTAAAAAAAGATTTTAAATATATTGAAAAAAAAGCAACCTTAACTCATGGTGAAAAACTCTATTTACTAAATGGTGCGACTGGTATTCGCGGCCAAGCAGCAGCAGGCTATCCTGCCTTAGCCACTCATTTATTACCTTATTTACGTCAAAATCGTCAGTTACCCCGAGAAGAATTATTACTGCGGGCCCTCGTCTTTTTAATGAGTGAACTTGAAGATAGTAATATCTTACATCGTGGTGGAGAAGTATCTTTAGCCACACTCCAACGTGAGATGAAACAGCTCCATTTGGCTAACTTAGCACTCCCAGATTTGAAAAATGCGCTGATACAATACGATCAGACGCTGATTTTACGTAATTTAAGTCCCGGGGGCGCAGCTGATTTATTATCTCTTGGTATTTATTTTGCACTCTTAGAAGAATTATTTTAACTATTCTGTCACAAACGTATAACCGATTCCCCACACTGTCTGCAAATATTTTGCGTTTTTGGGATCTGCTTCAATCTTATTGCGTAAATGATTGATAAAGACCATAATAGTGTTAGGATCGGTTTTTTCTTCATTCCAAACACTTTGATAAATTTGTTCTTTGGAAAAAACTTGATTGGGATTTTCCATAAAAAATTGCATCAATTGTATTTCTTTAGAAGACAATTTCACTGCTACGTCATTTTTGTACAGTTGATAGCGCTTTTTATCATAAGTAAATTCACCTAGTTTTAAAATACTACTGGTTTTCACTTGTTGGCCAGTATGTTTTTTAATCACTAAACTACGGTCTAAAGAAGCCAGCACTTGCGCTTTTAAAATAGCTGGCGAAAAAGGTTTCGTTAAATAAAGATCTGCGCCGGTTTCAAGTCCGGTTACGATATCTTGTTCTTTGGTTTTACCACTTAAAAAAATAATCGGTACCACACTATTTTCATTGCGAATCATTTGAGCTAAATGGTAGCCGTCGTTTTCATATTCCAAACTGATATCCAGTAAAAATAAATCAAATGTTACCCGACTCATGATATCTATCGTCTTTTCAATGGAATCACTCTGATAAATTAAAATACCGGTTGCTTGTAATGATTTCCAAATCAGACGGCGAATTGCTGGATCATCATCAACTACTAAGATCTTTTCACTCCGCATTATGAATTCCTCCAAGTTAAAATGAAAGGCTTTAAAAAATGAAAAAGTTGACTAAAAAAATGAATGCGCTTTTTATTACTGTGATGGTCATTACCTTTTTAGGCATTATTATCACGGCTTTAAGTTATCATAACATACAACAAGAGGCTTTAAAAATGGGAAAAACACAATTAGAACAGGTCAATGAGGTGAGTACCAAACTAATTGTCGCAGAAGTTGCCAGTAGCGCTAATGACTTAGATAGCTTTATCATCGATACTGTTGATGCCAGCGTCCCCTTACAGTTACCGCAGCAAAATGATCTCTTGTCACAGTTTTTTAAACGCAATAGCGCTTTTGCAGGTATCTTTCTTTTTGATAAAACAGGTCAAGAGCTAGAGCATCATTTTGCCAGTGAAGATGCAACAGTAAATGATGAATTAGCAGATAAAGTAAAACTAGATCCTTTTTTTTCGAATGCTTTAAAAGGTCAAGTAACACAAAATGGAAAAGCTTATTTTATCAATCAGAATTCTTTTTTTAACCTTTATCATCCCATTTATAATGCCAAAAAGGAAAGCGTTGGATTAGTGGTGGTCCCGTTAAACTTAGAGCAATTATTTTTAGCTAAAATTCAACCAACAGATACTGACCAACGTTATCCGTTAATGAAAAATGAAAAAATGGAAGTTGTCATGCATCCAGCTAAAGAACAGGTTGGATTAAATATTATTACTGGTCGTCAAAAAAAATTCCCCAATTTGGACTATACGGACTTAGAAAGGCTTGATCGCTACCAAAAGCAACATGAAAAAGGTAGTCTCAGTTATCACTCTTATTGGTGGAATGAATCAAATCTAACTTCTGTTTTAAAACTGAATGCTTTTCAATGGGTTAAAATTGGCGAGGAACGCTTTGTGATTGCAAATACATCTGATTTTTATCAAGATAACGGTTGGATTTTGCACGATTTACTGATTAATTTGGGGTTAGTAGTCATTTTATTAATGGTTGCTTCTTTGTTGGTGCTAATGGCTCGCTTAAATGCAAGACAACAACAGGTGGCAAATGAAAATCAGCGTCTAAAAGACAAAAGACAATTGGAAAGTGAAAAACATCAATTGGAAAAAAGGCTATTACAAGAGTCAAAAATGGAGACAATCGGGTTGGTTACCACCGGAATTGTGCATGATATGAATAATTTTTTAACACCGCTCCTTGGCAATATTGAACTGCTTATGACAGAATATAAAGAGGATCCCGAACTCTTTGAAGATTTAAAAGATATGCACTTTGCCGCTAAAAAAGGCCAACAACTTTCACAACGGATTTTGCATTTTTCAAAAGAACAGGATCAAATAAAAAAAGTTCAATCACTGACTGCTGCAGTAACAGAAGCGATTGCCGTCATGAAAATTTTAATTCCCCGTTCTGTTACAATTAAAGCAGATATTGAACTTAAAGCAGATGCATTATTCCAACAAGATGACGTCCAAGTATTATTGTATAACTTAATCACCAACGCCTACCAAGCAAGAGCAGATGCTACTATTACCGTTTCTCTTACAACGCCTTCTGCTGCGATGCAGGAAAAAATCGCTAACCAAGCGATTATTTACCAAAATAAAAATTTGGCCATGATTCAAGTCTCAGATAATGGTCCTGGCATAGATCAAAGTATTCAAGATCAAATATTTACTCCTTTTTTAACTACTCGCAAAGAAGAAGGAGGTACTGGCTTAGGACTCTTTGTCGTCTCTTCCATCATTAAACGTAATAGTTGGCTATTAGAAGTAACCAGCTCCACTGCCGGTACTTGTTTTAGTTTGATTATTCCCATTATAAAAAAAGAAGATACCCTTAACTCATAGCCCAAAAAAGGCCTAAAAGAGTAGCAAGCAGGTTGTGATAGCTAAAAAAAGTTAGACTTTTAGCTATTGCAACTAGTCGCGATCCTTTTAGGTCTTTTTAGTTGTATTATTTTAAGGTCAAAAACATGCCCAGAAAGCCTAAACCATTATAAAGCATGTGAACCATCATCGAACAACGTAAATCCTCAGTTTTTTGATAAACACAAGCTAACACGATTCCTAAAGTCATATATAAGATCAGCGCAACCGAAAGCCGCGGTTCATGCATTAATCCAAATAACAATGCTGATGTGAGGACCGCTAAGATTTTAGCGGTTGGTTCTTCTTTATTCCAAAAGTAATTCATAAAAATCCCACGAAAAAGTAATTCTTCAATTATAGGCGCTAAGATAACACCATAAACGGTTATAGTAATCGGATTGACTAAAAAGCTTTGGTTAATTCCCACCTGATTTTCGGTAGTTTCAGATAAAAAATTACCTAAGACAATATTAGCCGCAAACATGCACACTACACCCAAGAGGACATATTTCCATTTTCCTGTAATTTTTGTTTCCCCAATTTTACGGGGGTTATAAGTCGCTAATTGTTTTTGGTAGCGGGTGATTAAAAAATAAATAAATCCTCCCCCCACTAAAATACTAAGGATAGCCAATAAACCGTCACTAACGCCGGGCAAAAATACTACGGTGGAGACGATATTTTGCAGTAAAATGAAACCGCAATAAAAGAGTAATCGTTTCAATAAACTTGTATTTGTCATATCCTTCCTCCTAATTAAGTGTCTCAGCACTTGTTTATTGTAAATTAAAGATAAAGACGAAATTTTGCACCCATAAAAAGCAAAATTCCGCCTGAATCTGAAACATTCATTTCCAAATATATTTCTTTAGACTTTGCAAATAGTCACTTAAACGTCTTTGATTAAACCTTTAAATAAGCCCACAATAAATTCATTAGGATCAAAAGGTTCTAAATCATCAATGCCTTCTCCTAAGCCAACTAATTTTACCGGTAAATGCAACTCATTGCGAATAGCTAATACGATCCCGCCTTTTGCCGTTCCATCTAACTTGGTTAAAATTAGACCGGTAACATCAGTAGTTTCTTTAAACTGTTTGGCTTGGACCATCGCATTTTGACCCGTTGTAGCATCTAAAACTAATAATACTTCATGAGGAGCGGTTGGTGCTTCTCTTTTGATTACCCGTTTGATTTTTTCCAACTCGTTCATCAAATTGACTTTATTTTGTAAGCGGCCAGCTGTATCCACTAATAAGATATCCGCATTTTGTTCTTTGGCTTTGGCCATGGCATCATAAACGACTGCTGCTGGATCACCACCAGCATTTCCTCTGACAACTTCTACACCAGCCCGCTGTCCCCAGACAACCAATTGATCAATTGCACCAGCTCGAAAAGTATCCGCAGCTGCTAGTAACACTTTTTTACCTGCTTGTTTATATTCATATGCAAGTTTACCGATACTCGTTGTTTTTCCCACGCCATTGACTCCGACAAAAAGCATTACCGTTAAGCCATCGGGTTGAATGTTCAGCGTATTAACTTCATCTGTACCGGCTTCATCATATAAATCTACCATTTTTTCAATCATGACATTTTGAACTTCAGCCGGTTTTTTTACGTTTCTTAATTTCACTTCTTGTCTTAAATCATCCGCAATTTTCATCGCCGCTTCAAAGCCCACATCCGCTCCGATTAATGTCTCTTCTACTTCTTCAAAAAATTCTTCATCAACGCTACGGAAATTGGCAAATAATTCATTTAAACGTTGACCAAAAGTCTTACGAGATTTTTTTAAACCTTTGTCATATTTTGCTTGAACGTTATCAGAAGCAAGTGGTTCTTTAATTTCTTCAACTTGTTTTTCTTCTTCTACCGCTAAATTTGTTGCATCCGGCGCTTTAACAGTTGAAGGCTCTGGCGCTAGTGTTTGGTTATCATCTGGTTGTACTTGTTTTTCAACAGTCGCCTCTGAAGTTTGCGTCGGTGTTCGTTCAGTTGATGTTTGATCAGCCGCTTTGGTGACTGATGCTAGTTCTTTTGTCACCGTCGTTTCTTTTTCATCCACTGGCATTTTAGCCAGAGAGTCCACTGCTTCTTTCATCTGTGAATTTTCTGCTTCAGAGTTTTCTGCGCCAACTGTCTTAATGTCAGCCTTTTGATTAGCTTCCGCAGTTTTTTCTGATGTTATTGGCGCATTTTCAGGCGTCTCTTCAGTCTCAGGAGACACTTGTTCACTTTCATTTTCTGTCGTATCGACTGCTGTTTGTTGCTCTTTTACTTCTTCAGACGTTTTGGTTTCAGTTTCTCCCATCAACGCCTTTTTAATTTTATCGAAAAAGCCCATCGTAAACCTCCTTCTAACAATTTGTATTTCATTTATTGTAACACGTATTTTTCAACTACTTGTGCCACACCATCATCTGTATTACTAGCGGTCACCACATTCGCAGCAGCCTTTACCATGGGAACAGCATTTTCCATGGCGACACCTAAGCCGGCATATTCAATCATTGGTAGATCATTTTCTTCATCCCCAATTGCCATAACTTCAGCAGCAGTAATGTTCAAATGTTGCGCTAACAATTGACAGCCATAAGCTTTCGTGACACCTTTTGGCATAAATTCAAGTAAAACATCACGGGTTTTAATAATTTCATAGCGTTCATTTAATGCAGCTGGAATTTTTGCCAACTGCTGATCCAAATAACTCTGCTCAAAAGCTACAACTGCCTTATTGTATAATAAATCTTCTGTTAACGCGGCTGTTGTAAATGGCTCAAAATGCAATAATGGGTTTAATTTTGCATAAATCGACTCATGATTTGGATCAGTCGGTAAAACATAGACAATCTCATCTGAAACAACATCTAAAGGTAACTCTAATGATTCAGCCAATGCGATTAATTCTTTGACATTGGCATAACTTAAAGTGGATTTTGCCATGACTTCACCAGTATCATTTTTTTGAACTAAACCACCATTAAAAGTGATACTATAATCCCCAGCTTCTTTTAATTGCAATTCTTCTAAATAAGGCCGGATTGCCCGTAATGGTCGTCCTGTACATAACACAATTTTAACACCTTGTGCTTTTGCTTTGGCTAATGCTGCTTTATTGCGGGGACTGATTTTCTTATTGTTATCTAACAACGTTCCATCTAAATCGATGGCAATCATCTTAATCAATGAACTAGACTCCTTATCAAAAATTCTAACGCTTTATTTACTTTCGTTTTTAATTTTGCCACCTTCACTAACATCTTCTAGGCGTACAGAAACAATTTTAGAAACACCAGATTCTTGCATCGTCACCCCATATAAGACATCAGCAGCTTCCATCGTTCCTTTACGGTGGGTTACCACAATAAATTGGGTGTCGTCTTGGAAACGACTTAAATAGTGACCAAAACGCGTGACGTTTGCTTCATCAAGGGCTGCTTCAACTTCATCCAACACGCAAAAAGGAACCGGTCGCACTTGAATAATAGAAAATAGTAATGCAATTGCAGTTAAAGCTCTTTCCCCTCCAGAAAGCAGACTAAGATTTTGCAGTTTTTTACCTGGAGGCTGGGCTTCAATTTCAATCCCTGTATTTAGTAAATCAGTTGGATCAGTTAACATTAATTCCGCTCGACCGCCACCAAACATTTGTGGGAAAACTTCTTTAAACCGTAAGCGGATGGCTTCAAAAATTTCACCAAAACGGATCTTTACTTCTTCATCCATCTCATCCATTGTCTTAAACAACTGATCTTTAGCAGCAAGTAAATCATCTCGCTGACTGGTTAAGAAAGTATAGCGTTCTAATACCTGTTCATATTGTTCAATCGCATTTAAATTCACCGGCCCTAAACGGTCAATATCGCGTTTATAGCGTTGAATTTCATTTTTAGCCTGTTCTGTATCTTCTACTTCATCATATTCTTTGGCAGCTAACTCATAGGTCATACTGTATTCTTCTTGTAAATAAGTTAATAAATTATCCAAATGAATATCCGCACGATTTTTGGCGACTTCTTCTTTCGTTTTTTGCGATAATAATGTTTTTTGTTCCACATTCAATTGCGCAATTTCATCATCCGCTTTTGTGATGATCTGCTGCAAATCACTTCGTTCTTGTCTTTTTTCACTTAAGTCTTGTTCCAAATCATTCTTACGCTGATCCAATTGAGTAACTTTTTGTTGCAGCGCTTCTTCTGATAATTCATGATCACCTGAATTAGAATTTAGTGCCGCCATTTGCCGTTCGAGGCTTTCTTTGCGGGTGTTGGTTTCTTGTAAGGCGATGTCGTTGGTTTTAAGAGCCTCTTTTAAGTGGCTGACTTGTTCCAAAGCAACTGCCAATTCTGCTTTTTGTTCAGCTAGTGCGTTACTAGCTGCTTGTCGTTTGGCTTCAATGACATCTTCTTGTTCTGTTAATTGTTTAATTTCTAAATTAATGCTTTCTCTTTGACTATCTACTTGGGCTTGTTTTGCAGTCAATTCTGCTTTTTGTTCTTCGTAGTCGGTCAAAAATTGCTGTACTTCACGATTTTCATAAGCAAATACTTTTTGTTCTTTTTCTAAACGTTGCAATTCATTCGTAACGTTTTTGATTTGGTTGCCTAATTCTTGTTCTGCTAAGCGAGCACTTTCCCCACTAGTTCGTAATTCTTCTAGGGCAGATGCTTTTTGCGTTTTTCTAGTTTCAATTAATTGAACTTGTTTTTCCGTCGCTTGCAGTCGTGTTTCTAACGTCTGTAATTGAGCAGTTAAATTTTGCAGCTCATTGGTTTGACTAAACAAGCTGCCTTGGTTGCCTCGTTTAGTGGCCCCACCAGTCATAGAACCGCCGGCATTCATGACGTCACCTTCAAGGGAGACCACTCGATAACGATATTGGATGTCGCGGGCAATTTCATTGGCACTGGTTAAATCTTGGGCGATTAATGTCGCTCCAAGTAAATTATCACAAATTGCTTGTAATTCTGGTGCAACCTGGACTAATTCATTTGCAACACCTAAAAAGCCCTGATTTCTAGTGGCCTGATTTACCACAGTTTCACTCAAATGACGTCCTTTTATCGTGGTCATAGGTAAGAAGGTTGCCCGTCCTCCTTGGCGTTGTTTTAAGAACGTAATCGCCTGTCTAGCATCCCCTTCATTTTCTACCACCACGTGTTGCGCAGAGCCACCTAATGCTGTTTCAATGGCTAAAGTATATTCGGCTGGTACTTGAATCAGCTCGGCTACAGCACCTACAATTCCTGAAAGTTTTTCTTTGTTTTGCAAGACGATTTTAACACCTTGATAAAAACCAGTGTAATTATCTTGAATATCTTGCAGACTCTTTTGTTTGGCCCGTACTTGTTGCACTTGTTGCATCAAGCTATACATTTTCTTTTGTTCTGTTTCAAATTCTTGTTGTAACTTTTGGGCTTGTTGTTGCACTAAAATATAATTTTTCCGCTGTTCTGCCAACGTATTTTCGGCTTCTGTCAATTTTTCTTCTAACTCGCTTTTTTGAACAGACAGTGTTGCCGTTTGTTGATGCAGCTCGCCTTGTTTCGTAATTGTTTTTTGATTTTTAGCATGTTCTTGTAAATATTGACGCTCCAAATACTTTAGCTCATTGCCGATATTCGCATGTTCTTGCATTTTTTCAACGTATTGAGCCCGTAATTCTTCTAAAAGCTCTTTAGTCGATTTTTGCAAACGGGTTAATGTTTCTTTTAACCCACTAACTTCTGTTTCTAATTGTTGTACTTGACCGTTTTTAGTGGAAAGTTCTTGAATAATTTTTTGTTTTTTATCTTCTAGTTGCGTTATCTTTTCATTATTTTCTGCCAAATTTTCTTCGTATTCGGCAAAACTGCGTTGGGTATGCTTGGAGCGTTCCAAAAGCACTTCTCGTTGTCCTTCAGCTTGTTTTAAACTTTCAGTTAGAAAAAGCAACTGCTGGTTAGCGGTCTCTAGCCATTGATCCAATTCTTGTCGTTTTTGTCGTTTTAGTTGTAATTGGCTTTCAGCAGCGGTCATTTTACTTGTTAAAGCTTGTAGCGCTTTGTTTAATTGTTGCAAATTATGCTCGGCGTCATCCCAAGCGGTTTTTGTCATTTTAATTTCTGTCACTGTTTGCGCAACATCGATTCGCTTCAACGCTTCTTTTAAGCGCAAAAACTCTTTGGCCGCTTGACTTTGTTCTTTTAGTGGTGTCAGTTGATCTTCTAATTCATAAACGATATCTTGTACTCGACTTAAATTATCTTCTGTTTCAAATAATTTTTGCTCGGCTTTTTTCTTACGCTGTTTGTATTTTAAAACACCAGCTGCTTCTTCAAAAATACCGCGCCGATCTTCTGGTTTACTCGCAAAAATCGCTTCTACTTTACCTTGGGAAATGATAGAAAAAGACTCTTTGCCAAGGCCTGAGTCCATAAATAAATCTTGAATATCTTTTAAGCGACAGCTTTGTTTATTGATATAAAAATCACTTTCACCACTCCGACGCAAACGGCGCGTCACACTGATTTCACTATAATCAAGGGGTAAATAATGATCGCTATTATCTAGTACAACTGTCACTTCGGCAATATTTAAGGGCTTGCGAGAATCTGAACCGGCAAAAATAATATCTGGCATTTTGCCCCCTCGCAAACTTTTAGCTGATTGTTCGCCTAAGACCCAACGAATTGCTTCAGTGATATTGCTTTTTCCACTACCGTTAGGCCCTACAACGGCTGTTACGCTATTTTCAAAATCAATTACGGTACGATCTGCAAAAGATTTGAAGCCTGCGATTTCAATTTTCTTTAAATACACGAAAGCTCCGGGCCCCCTTCTGACTTCTACTCTGCAAGTTTTTCGAGTGCGTTATTTGCTGCCGCTTGCTCGGCTAATTTTTTCGATTTCCCTTGGCCTTTGCCAATTAAGCGCTCATCACAATAGACTTCTGTCCAAAAAATCCGTTCATGGGCCGGACCTTCTTCTTTAACAAGACGGTAGTCGATATGCACATCGCCACCTTTTTGCAAAACTTCTTGCAAACGTGTTTTATAATCCATCTCATGTGAAAAAGCACCGGCTGCTACTTTAGGAAAAATTACCTTTTGAATAAAGCTTTTAACAGTTTCCAAGTCTTGATCCAAATAAAGTGCCCCTAAGAATGCTTCAAAAAGATCACATAAAAGTGAAGGGCGAGTTCTGCCTCCAGAATTTTCTTCCCCTTTACCTAGTTTAATCGCTTTATCAAAGTGACATTCTTTAGCAAAAGCAGCTAAACTTTCTTCCCGCACAATTGAAGCGCGCATTTTCGTTAGTTTGCCTTCAGGTAAGTCGGGATATTGGCGGTACAAATAGCGGGAAACTAACAATTCTAAAACCGCGTCGCCTAAAAATTCTAAGCGCTCATTATCGGCTAAATTCAAATTGCGATGCTCATTGACATAAGATGAATGGGTAAATGCTTGTTCTAATAACGAGACGTTTTTAAAAACAATCCCAAAATTTTCTTTTAACATAGTTTGTAATTGATTATCCATTACTGACAGTCCTTTTTAGGTTGGATTTTGTTTCAATACTCACCTTCTTATTATACTGATTTTCGCGCGATTAGGAAATGTTATTCACGATATCTAAATCCTTTTAGCAATATCTTTTAATTCTTTTTTCTTTGGAGCTGGTAAACGGTTCAGCAAAAGTTTCTATCCATAAAAAATGACCGCGAATACTCGCGGTCATTTAAATACTTATTTTAACGATTTTCAGCACTTACACCGATTGTAGCCCATGGGTAAGCGTCATATTGACGTTGGATTGAGTAATCCACCACACGGTCACTTACAGGACGCAATACATACATATACATTGTTGGGATTGCAAATGCTTGGTCAAACGCGTATTCTTGCCATTCTTTGTACATTTCGACTTGCTTTGTTTCATCTAATGCATCTTCAGATGACATTTCTTTTAATAGTTTTGTGTTTTCTTCAGATTCAAAACGAGTGAAGTTAAATTGTGCTACTGTACCATACAAACCACTTGGATTTGGATCAAAACCAGTTGACCAACCCGCTTGGTAAACATCAATTTCAGGATCATCAGCACCTAATTTGTCATAGAAGCTGTTTACTTCCATCAAACGGCCACCAGTTAATTGTACATCTAAACCAATTTTTTTCCATGATTGGATATAGTAGTCAGCAATTGATTTGGCAACACCAGAGTTATCACGGAAAGCAAAGTTGATTGTTAATTTCTTACCATCTTTATCTTCACGTAGTCCGTCACCATCAGTATCTTTAAAGCCAGCGTCATCTAATAATTTATTGGCTTTATCTACATCTTGTGTGTAACCTTTAAGATCTTTATCGTGTAAAGTAGCAAATGTTGGTACGATTAAAGAGTTCGCAGGAATTCTTAATCCAGCAAAGAAACGATCGCCGATAATTTTATTATCTAACGCATAACCCATTGCTTGACGCAAGCTCTTATCAGCCATTTTAGAATTTTCATCCATTACGACTTTACCTTGGTCAGCATCCCATTTACCCAATTTGAAGCCAAGGTAGTCATAGGCGTTGTCTAATTGACCTAACATTTGGTAACCGTCGTTGTCTTTCCAAGAGTCATAAGTGTTAGTTGGCATTTCAATGAACATGTCATATTTTTTAGATTTCATCGCTTCAGCAGCTGCAGCGGTACCAACTTTTGTCATCACAACTTTGTCTAATTTTGGTTTTTCACCATAGTAATGTTCGTTTGGTACAAATTCAACTGATTGACCAGCAACGATTTTATTAAATTTGTATGGTCCCATTGTAACAGGATTTTTACGAACCGGATCTGAACCTTCCATATCTTTAACTGCAATTCCGTCAAACGCATGTTTTGGCATTGCATAACCTAAGATTGGATCATTCCCACCTTGTAAAATTGAAGGAACAAATGTTTTAAATTTAATTTTGATTTCTTTATCGTTGACTTTTTCAATCCCGCTAATCGTATCTGCTTTGCCGTCATGATACTCTACCATACCTTCAATTTCTTGAATGGCATCGCTATAACGTATGCCAGTATACTCTTTGTCACCGATTACTTCATACGGGAAGATCATGTCGTCTGCAGTGACGTCTTTACCGTCGCTCCATTTTACGCCATCTTTAATGGTCATGGTAACTGTTTTATTATCTGGATCCATTTTTACAGTCGCTGCTGGATTGTCTTCTTTAATCTTTAAATCATCATCAACTGTAATCAATGTTTCTTGTGCCGGTTCACTGAAATAATCATCCAATACAATTTGACTAAAGGCGGGACTAAAAATACCAGTAAAGTCAGTATCTGATACGACAGCAACTTCTAAAGTGCCCCCATCGATTGCCTTTTTATCATTTTTTGTTGCCATTTCAAAAGATGTTGTTGCTGCTTTGTCGCTTGAACCACTATCATTGCTTGAGCTATTATCTGAGCCACCAGAACCGCAGGCAGCTAACGCGAAAATGCTAAACAATGATACCATACCCATGATTTTTTTATTCATTCCTTTTCCTCCCATACTTGTAATTAAAAATCTAAACTTTATACAAACATCTACAAAAGATGGTTATACCACAATTAGCCTAAGCGTTGTCTTGCATCAGCTGAGCGCTTGAAGGCTTGCCCAACATAGTTAATTGATAACATTAATACTAAAATTAAAATAGAAGCCGGTACCCAAACCCATTGTTTATTAACTAAGACATCAGAATCAGTTGCAAATGAAATCAACGTTCCCAAACTTGGTGTTTCATTTGGTAAACCAAAGCCTAAGAATGTCAATGTCGTTTCAATCCCGATATTACCAGCAAAGTTCATGGTTAAGTTGGTAATAATCAGTGAGCTTAGATTGGGCATGATTTCACGGAACATAATTTTGAAATCACTGGTTCCTAACGTTTTGGAAGCTGAAACATAGTCCCGTCTAACTTCTGATAACGTTTTGGCGCGGAAAAGTCGCGCTTTTGCCGTCCAATAAAAGGCACTCATAATAATAACCAAACTTAAAGCCGTGTAACGCGGAATAATTGTTACTAAGACAATGATGATTAACTGAATCGGTAAAATCATAACGAAATCGACAATACGCATGACGATCATGTCAAAAATACCGCCAAAGTAACCCGACATAATTCCAATTCCTACCCCGATAATGGAAGTTGCAATCGTAATTGCAAAACCGATAAAGATAGAGTTTCTTGCCCCAATTACGAGTAGGCCTAATACATCACGGCCCCCATCATCAGAACCTAAAAGCAATTTGTTACCTTCCATCGAAACAGAGCCAGGGGCTAAGTAACGATCAATTGGATTAACCGTATTGACCAAACTTTGATCAAAAAACAGTGATCCGACAAATGCAAAAAGTAATAATAAAACTAAGACAATCAGTGAAAAAAGAGCCAAGCGATCTTTAATAAACTCGCGGGCAATCATTCGAATCCCCATTGGTGGAACCGATACTTTTTCAACTGGTGCTGTTTTGACTGCTGTATTTTTTTCAGACATTCTACTATCCCCCTACCTACTGAATCCGGATCCGAGGATCAACAATACTCATCACGATGTCAGAAATCAATGTCCCGATCAAAGTAGCAATCCCAAAGATCAACGTCAACGCAGTGATGATAGCATAATCCCGTTGTTGGATACTTGAGATGAACAAGTTCCCAATCCCCGGATAGTTAAAGATACGCTCGATTACGACTGAACCGGAAATCAAAGCGACAATTTCATAACCCAATTGTGATGCGATTGGCAATGACGCATTTCGGAAAATGTGGCGTGTAAACACGCGATTGGTCGGAACCCCTTTAGAGCGGGCTGTCCGAACATAATCCATTTGTTTTGCATCGACAACTTCACTACGTAAGTATTGGATTGTAACTGCCGTACCCAGTAATGCTTGTACAATTGCTGGTAATGCCACGTGATATAACTCATCTAAAAAGTACCTGAAAGATCCGGCAGTAGAGTTAATCGAGACACTCCCTGTTGTTGGGAACCAATCAAGACGATACCCAAAAATCAATAACATAATTAATGCTAAAACAAACACAGGAATGGCAAAACTAATAAAGTTATAGGCTACAACAAATTTATCAAACCAAGAGTTTTGATAACGACCTGCAAATAGCCCCATCGGTATCGCAATCAAATACGTCAAGATAACTGTCACGATCGCCAAACGAACTGTATTGCCAATTCGTTGACCAATAACGGTAGTAACTGCGTATTTGTAGTTATAACTCACACCAAAGTCACCTTTTAGAGCATTTCCTACCCAGCGCACATATTGTTGTGGCCATGGATCGTTTAACCCAGCTTGCTCTCTTAATTCTGCGATTCGTGATGGTGAAGTAGTTGGACTAATCAACCCAGTAAAAGGATCCCCAGGCATCATTTTGGCTAACATAAAAATTAAAACACTCAAAATAATAACTTGAGGGATCATTAAAAGCACACGTCGTAAAATTGTTTTCCACATTTTATTTCGCCCCCTCATTCAATAATGCGACAGAATGCGTGTCGGTAATTTTCCGTAAGTCATACACGCGTCCAGTATTGTCGTAATAATCTTTTTGATTCTTGATGTACTCTTCTTCGACGCGGCGGCGATTTTCTTTATGGGCCTCACGATTTGGTACATCAATACGAGGGATAGCGGATAATAAACGTTTGGTGTAAATATGGCGGGGATCATTATAAATATCTTCCCGACTGCCAATTTCAACGAAGCGACCTTTGTACATAATCGCGATGTTGTCACACATGTGTTTTACCACGCCCAAGTCATGGGAAATAAAGAGATAACTTAAATCATATTGCTGTTGGATCCGTTTCATGAAGTTTAATACTTGCGCTTGCACCGATAAGTCCAAAGCAGAAACGGGTTCATCGGCGACAATTAATTTGGGATTTGTGGCAACTGCCCGCGCTACACCCAAACGTTGTCTTTGTCCACCTGAAAATTCATGGGGATACTTATACAACGCATCTTCTGGCATCCCAACGATATCCAATAATTCTTTGACCCGTTTTTTTTCTTCTTGATCACTTAAACGTTCAAAGTTACGCAATGGTTCTGCGATAATATCTAACACCCGTTTTTTCGGATTTAAAGAAGACATGGAGTCTTGGAAAATCATTTGGACGTCTTTGTTATAATTCATTTTCTTACGGGTACTTCTTTTTGTTACATCTTGGCCATTATAAATAATTTCGCCACTCGTAATTTTTTCTAAACCTAAAATGGCTTTACCTGTTGTAGATTTGCCTGAACCTGATTCCCCTACCAGACCATACGTCTTACCTTTTTCGATGACAAAATCAACACCGTCAACGGCATAAACGTGATCTGTCACGCGGTTAAAAAAGCCGCTGCGAATTGGATAGTGGATTTTCAGATCTTTAATCGTAATTAATTCTGACATTTACACTTCTCCTTCGTCTTTAAAATGGAAGTGCTTGTAACAAGTACAACGCACCAAGTGATCTGGTCCAACTTCATGTAAGCTTGGATTTTCTTCGTGATCACTTGCTGGAATCCAAGGAATCCGTGGTGCAAAACGGCAACCTGTCCGTGGCATTTTCACCAAGGTTGGCACAATTCCTTCAATAACGTGTAATTCATTATCGTGGTTATCTTCTTGTGGAATTGAATTTAACAATGAACGGGTATAAGGATGTTGCGGATTGTTAAACAACTCTTCTACCGGCGCTACTTCCACAAATTGTCCCGCATACATTACCGCAACTCGGTCAGCCATTTCAGCTACAACCCCTAAGTCATGGGTAATTAAAATAATGCCGGATTTTGTTTCTTCTTGTAAATCTTTTAATAAGTCCAAAATTTGCGCTTGAATCGTTACATCTAAAGCAGTCGTTGGTTCATCGGCGATTAAAATCGGTGGTTTGGCGGCAATGGCAATCGCGATAATCACCCGTTGACGCATCCCACCAGATAATTCATGAGGATATTGACGTCCGACCCGTTTAGGATTTGGAATACCAACTTGTTCTAATAATTCCATCGCCCGTGCTTGTCGTTGTTCTGCTGTCATATCAGTGTGATAAACCAAACCTTCTTTAATTTGGTCTTCAATTCGCATCAATGGATTTAAAGCTGACAATGGATCTTGGAAGATCATGCCGATATCGTTACCGCGAATTTTGTTATATAAAGTTTCATTTAAATTGGCTAAGTCCAAGTCTTTATAAAGCATCTCACCGGTGATTCGAGTGTTTTGCAAATCATGCAGACCCATGATTGTTGTAGCAAGTGTACTTTTCCCACAGCCAGATTCACCAACAATTGCTAAAATTTCGTTACGTTCTAAAGTAAAAGACACACCGTCCACAGCATCGTAGTATTCGTCTTTGATACGGAAGCCTGTGTGAAGATCTTGAACTTCTAATAATTGATTATCTTGTGACAATCCAATACCCCTCTTTCGCTATGCGGAGATTTTTTAGAAAATGTAAAAAAGCATGGGAGAGATGCTGTCTACTCCCAGTCTCTAATCACTTTCGCTAATATTTCTTAATAATTATATAGAAAGGTGTATCATAATGCAAGTTAAAGAGCTGTGAAAGCAGAATTTTCAGAAAACTCCCAAAATTAATTCTGCTTTCTACTGAATCTGAAGAAAATCTTGCTATTATGCCAATCTTTCATAAAAATTAAAGCATATATTTTTGACACAATTTAGTCAATTTCGATTAAATTACCGTGATAAACCCACTACAAAAATTTTTTTCGGTTGAAAAAAGCACTTCCAATCTTCTTTTAAGGCGAAAATTCATGCAAAACAATCCGTTTTTTTGTATTTTTATCCTGCTGAAATTACACGATTAAACAACAACTTATCTCATTCTAAGATAAAAATATTTTTTACTCATTAACGAGTGGGAAAAATATTTTTCTTGCCATTATCGTATTGTTGCCTCAAAAATTAATCTCAGACTAGCTAAAAAAATTTTTCTTGTAATTACTAAAAAAACATAATTTATCTTTTATAAGCGTAGATACTAAAAAAGAGTAAAGAAAGTTTACTAAAAACTTTCTTTACTCTTTTAACTGACAAAAGTTACCCCGATAGGCCCCTTATGACAAATGGCTCGCAATATAATCGACTGCACTACCAACTGTTTCGATTTGTTCGGCATCTTCATCAGAAATCTCCGTACCAAATTCATCTTCTAATTCCAAGACAAATTCCATCACGCTAATGGAATCTGCATTTAGGTCGTCTTTGATGCTCATTGTATCCGTAACTTGATCTGCATCCACATTAAAATGGTTTGCAATCACAGCTGCAACTTTTTTAAATACTTCTTCACGCGTCAAATGTATTCACCTCCACGTTTATGACAATATCAAAAGATAGCTATCAAACATTTTAAGTGTTTCTTGATGCTTTGTCTAGCTTTTTTTGGGCGAATTGTTATTTTCACTGGTTTTTATTCCGCTGTTTTTTCAGCTCGCACTTCAAATTGACTCACAAGCTGTGGGACCATTTCACTTTTTAACATCGTATGAATTTGACGAATTGTATAACTAACTGCTTCAGGACCTGTCGCACCATGAGTCTTTATGACGGGTGCTTTTAATCCAAATAAAACAGCGCCGCCGTATTTGGCATAATCCATTTCGTTTTTCAAATTGCGCAAACCATCTTTTAAAAGTAAGGCGCCCATTTTGCCTTTAAAGCCTTCTGCTAAAATGGACTCTTTTAAAAGTGCCATCATATTTAAAGCAGTACCTTCAATTGTTTTTAAAACTGCATTCCCGGTAAAGCCATCTGTCACTACGACATCAGCTGCGCCATTTAACAATTCTCTAGCTTCGACATTACCAATAAAGTTGATACTGTCTTCTTTAGATAAAAGCTCAAAGGCTTTTTTAGTTAGTTCACTGCCTTTTGTTTCTTCTGTCCCATTATTTAACAATCCTACCCGTGGTTTTTTAACACCGCGGACATGTTGGGCATAAAAAGAACCCAAAATACCATATTGTAAAAGGTGTTCTGGTTTATTATCGGCATTGGCACCAAGGTCTAACATGTCAAACCCTTCTGATTTACCTAAGACCGGTAACGTCGACATCAAACCAGGACGTTCAATCCCTTTAATTCGGCCGACAATAAATAATCCAGCGGCAAGTAACGCCCCCGTATTGCCCGCTGAAAAAACGGCATCGGCTTCACCATTTTTTACCGCTTGAGCTGCTAGTACCATTGATGCTTGCTTTTTACGGCGAATCGCTTTTACCGGTTCATCGTCACTATTGATCTTTTCATCGGTGTGAATAATTTTAACGTTTGTTTCATCGGTTACGTATTTTTTTATTTCTACTTCTTTTCCGTATAATTGAAATTCAATGTCAGGAAAATCTTTTTTCGCTAACATTACGCCTTCGACGATTGCTTTGGGGGCGTTATCGCCACCCATCGCATCTACTGCGATTTTCATCATTTCATTAGGCCTCCTAAGCTCCACTAGTGGGCTGTACCAAAAACGATACAGCTTTACGTATGCTACAAAGTATAGCATAATCAATCGAAAAATTGCGCGTCAGTCTGATTTTTTATTGCTTCTTGTAATCCCTTATAATCAGGTAAGACTTGCCAATTTTTCATTTGCCATACCTTTTGGGCTTCACTACGGGCAACTTCCAAAATTGTTGCATCGGCGACTAAATCACCAGCGATAAATTGCGGAATTCCTGATTGCCTAAAACCAAAGACTTCCCCGGGTCCCCGTAGTTTCAAATCTTCTTCACTTAAGACGAATCCGTTGTTGGTTTCCGTCATAATTTTCATGCGGGCAGCTCCTGTTTCATTTTTAGGGTCTGCGACTAAAATACAATAAGAAGCCTTAGCTCCTCGACCGACGCGCCCTCTTAATTGATGCAATTGCGCTAAACCAAAGCGTTCGGCATCAATAATCAACATTACAGTCGCATTGGGCACATTGACACCGACTTCGATTACGGTAGTAGAAACAAGAATCTGCATCTGGTTTTCTTTAAACTCTGTCATAATGGCTTCTTTTTCTTGATTTTTCATTTTGCCATGGAGTAAACCAACTTGATACGCCTCACCATAAAAGGCTTGTAAATGTTCATAAACTTCAGTCGCATTTTTTACATCCAGTGTTTCAGATTCTTCAATTAAAGGACAAATAACATACATTTGATGCCCTTGTTGTAGTTCGCGATAAGACCAATCCAATACACTATCCAACTGACCAGGACGTACCCAACGTGTCTCAATTGGAATACGGCCAGCAGGTAATTCATCAATAATTGAAACGTCCATTTCACCATAAGCTGTAATAGCCAACGTTCGCGGAATGGGAGTTGCCGTCATAAACAAGACATCTGGACGCAAGCCTTTTTCTCGTAAGATACGGCGCTGATTAACACCAAAGCGATGTTGCTCATCGGTAATGACTAAACCTAAATGTGAAAAGGTGACATCTTCTTGAATTAAAGCATGGGTACCAACTATGACATCAATTTCACCATTGGCTAATTGTTCTAAGATAACTCGCCGCTCTTTTGCTTTAGTTGAGCCGGTTAAAAGTGCGGTTGAAACCTCTAAAGGATCAAAGAGCTGATTCAAACTTTCCATATGTTGTTGGGCTAAAATTTCTGTTGGGACCATTAAGGCCCCTTGAAAACCCGCAGTCATCGTAGCATATAAGGCAATCGCTGCCACAACTGTTTTCCCGCTACCAACATCTCCTTGTAATAAACGCTGCATATGTTGGGGACTTTTTAAATCCGCACAAATTTCATTGGTCACTTTTTTTTGCGCTTGGGTCAATTCAAAAGGCAGACGCTCAATAAATTCTTTTAACCGTTTGACATCATATTGAATGGATAAACCGTTAATAGCAGCTTTTTCCTTTTGCTTTAAAGCTTGTAATTTCATTTGAAATAAGAAGAATTCTTCAAAAACTACGCGGCGCTTGGCTTGGTGGCTTTCTTCTTTGTCTTTTGGAAAATGCATAGCATACATTGCCTGCTGTCGATTTAGTAAACGATATTTTTCTCTTAAGGGTAGTGGTAAATTTTCTTCAATTTGATTGCCATATAGTTCGAAGGCTTGCCGAATTAAATCAATTAAAGTTTTTTGTTTAATACTTTTATTGACGTGATAAATCGGAGCAAAGTCATCGTCGGTACCAGAACCGAGAATTTTCATCCCCGTCATGGCTTTTCGTTTTGCATCCCATTTGCCGTAAACCGCCAACTCTTCCCCTAAAACTACTTTATCTTTTAAGTAAGGCTGATTAAAAAAAGAGACATTAAAAACCACATGATCTTGCATCATCCGAAATTTTAGCATCGATTTTTTATACCCGAAACGATTTACGACCGCAGGAGCAACAACGACGCCTTTTAAGGTAACCTTTTCTTGGTCAGAAAGCTCCGTTAAATCTCGTTCTTTAATATCATCGTAGCGAAACGGATAATACGATAACAAATCTTCTACAGTCAAAATTCCCAGACTCGCTAAATCTTGTGCTCGTTTTGGCCCCACACCTTTTAAATAAGCCACTTCTGTTTTTAATCCAGTCGTCATAATTTCACCTCACTTTACTTAAATTTACGCATTTACTTAAACATTATTTGCTATTAAAAAAAGTGAAACCAGTCTCACACAATGGGAGTAGCTGGTTTCACCGCTAAGTACAACTTTACTTTTATTCCGCAGCAAACAAGTAAGGATATACAGGTTGATTGCCTTCATGAATTTCAACTTCTAAATCTTCATGTTTAGCTAATAACGCTTCTGAGATTTTCTCAGCATCCTTTTCATTCGCTTCATCACCAAAAATAATCGTAATGATTTCTGTATCTGCTGTAATCATTTTTTCTAAGGTTGTCAAAGCAGTCTGCATTTGATCTGCATCTGAAATCACAATCTTCCCATCGACCATCCCCAAGAAGTCACCTTCATGAATTTCGATACCGTCAATATTAGTATCACGAATAGCGTGGGTTACAGAACCAGAAACAACATCTGCTAAAGCATCTGTCATTGCTTGTTTATTTGCTTGTAAGTCAGTTTGTTCATTAAAGCTCAACATCGCAGTCATCCCTTGTGGAATTGTCCGCGATGGAATCACCGCTACGGGAATTTCCGCAACTTCTGCGGCTTGATCAGCTGCCATAAAGATATTTTTATTATTTGGTAAGACAATCACTTTATCGGCATTCACTTTTTCAATCGCATCTAAAATATCTTGCGTACTTGGATTCATCGTTTGGCCACCAGAGATAACATAATTCGCCCCTAAACTACGGAACAATTCTGCTACACCTTCACCTGCGGCAATCGCAATTACAGCGTAAGGGACCCGCGGTAAATTAGCAGGTTCTGTAGCAAATTCTTCTACTTGGTGATCATGTTCTAAAATAGTTTCATGTTGCAGACGCATATTGTCCACTTTTACTTTAACTAACGCACCAAATTTTTGTCCGTAGTTCATCACTTCACCTGGATGCTCGGTGTGAACGTGGACTTTGATGATTTCATCATCGTTTACAACTAATAATGAATCGCCTAAACCGTCTAAATAATTACGGAAAGTTTCATAATCAAATTCACTATCAACAGTTGGGCCTTCGCCAATATTTACCATAATTTCAGTACAGTAACCAAATTTAATATCTTCAGTTGCTAACTGACCTTGCACGCTACGGTGATGTTCTGCATTGACCATTTCATCCATCGCCGCGGGAGTCGGTTCAAATGTTTCATCGGCTTGATATTCACCGGTCAAAGCAGCTAAAAAGCCTTCATAAACAAACAGTAGTCCTTGACCACCACTATCTACTACACCAACTTCTTTTAAAACAGGTAATAAATCAGGCGTTTTGGCTAAGGCACGTTTGCCACCTTTTACAACTGCTTTTAAAACTTCGATACAGTCATCTGTTTCAGCTGCTTTTTTTTCACCATATTCAGCTGCAACACGAGCGACTGTTAAAATTGTTCCTTCAACAGGCTTCATAACTGCTTTATAAGCTGTTTCCACGCCATGAGTAAAAGCTTGTGCTAAATCAGTCGCATTTAACGTTTTAACATCCGGAATTTGTTTAGAAAATCCGCGGAATAATTGTGATAAGATTACGCCAGAATTACCCCGGGCGCCCATTAATAATCCTTTTGCTAAAACGTTGGCTAATTCCCCAACATTTTCTGATGCTGAATCAGAAACAGCTTTCGCTCCACTGGTCATGGACATATTCATGTTGGTTCCGGTATCGCCATCTGGCACCGGAAAAACGTTCAACGAGTTGACATACTCTGCATTGACTTGCAGACGACTAGCACCAGCCTGGACCATTTCCTGGAATTGACTTGCGCTTATTTCCGTTACTTTCACTGATAATCCTCCTTAGAATCGATCCCTCAAAAGCTGATCTGCTGCCTAATCTGGCAGTACACGTACACCTTGAACGAAAACATTAACAGAATTAGCTGTTACGCCTAACATTGTTTCCAAATTGTACTTCACTTTTTCTTGTACATTGCGAGAAACTTCTGAAATTTTCGTTCCATAACTAACGATGGTGTAAACATCCACCGCAACGCCATTTTCTTCTTGCCGCACGATAACGCCACGGGAATAATTTTCTTTACGTAAAATTTCATTGATATTGTCTTTGATTTGACTTTTGCTGGCCATGCCAACAATGCCAAATACGTCAGTAACTGCACCACCGACCACTGTGGCAATCACTTCGTTTGTAATTTCGATTGTGCCAGATGCAGTATTAATTTTTACAGCCATAAAAATAAGCCCCCTTAATTTAAGCTTTACAAAAATGTGTTCTTTTGCATTTCTTTACTTCATTGGAATATAACAAAAGATGGCGCTAAGTGCCCCATTTTCTTCTATAGTATTTTATCATAGCTACCCTTTAAATAAAAGAAAGAGCTAACGGCAATAAAAACTTTCACTAAGCCTGCAACGTTGTTTAATTTACATGTTTTAAGGGGAAAAGTCAATATTTGCTGGTAAATTTAGCTTGCATATTTGTCTTATTTATGGTAAATTCAGTTAGTATGAGCCCTAATATGCGCTCCATATCAAGGCAAAGGAGGAACTAGTCACATGGCAAAAGTTTGCTATTTTACAGGTCGTAAAACATCAAGTGCAAATAACCGCTCCCATGCGATGAACGCTACAAAACGTACAGTTAAACCTAACTTACAAAAAGTGCGCGTTTTAATCGATGGTAAACCTAAAAAAGTTTGGGTATCAGCTCGTGCTTTGAAATCAGGAAAAGTTGAGCGCGTTTAATTGACACTAGATTACAATACACCGTCTACAATAACGTAGACGGTTTTTTTGTTTTCTTATTTTATCTTTTTTCACAAAATTGTATATTTTTCATACAATTTGACCATTTTCTTTTATATTGTTATTGAATAATTACATATTTTTCTTTTATAGTTTTGTACATTTTCCTTTAAACCAAAAAAAGACTGGCAAAGCGCCAGTCTTTTTTAATATGTGCCAATATTAATAAAATAATACTGAGACGAATTATGTTTTTTTAATATCCTAAAAATACTGCATTTTTTGTAGAGTGTCAATACGATTTACTAGTAAAAGGGGGAATATACCAATTCACATATTTTCAAATAACATGCACTAATCACCTCAACCGATTGCAGTCACACTTCCTATTTATTTAAAAGTAACTTTTCTTTTTTAGTTGTCAGCTTTCAGAATAGAACACTTATGATAAAATAAGAGCAAGTTGTAACTTATTCTATAGAAATTTGGTGACAAAATGCAGCAAGTAAAACTATTTTTAAAAGAAAATCGCCTCTTTATGTTGGCGAGTTTTGGCCTACCTTTTTTAATTCTGGCTTTTATTTATTTAACAATTGGGATTTATCCTGGCAGTAGTCGTAGTATTCTGGCCAGTGATGCTTTTTCCCAGTTCTCTAACTTTCATGCCAGTTTCCGTAATGCAATGTTAGGCAAACAAAGTTTTTTATATTCCTTTAATACTTCTTTGGGACTGAATTATCTTTCTTTAATTTCTTATTATTTAGGTGGACTTTTCACCCCACTGGTCTTGTTTTTTCCTAATCAGCTCATGCCTGATGCATTATACTTTTTGACTTTACTAAAAGTTGCCAGCGCTGGCCTAGCTTTCTGGTTTTACGCCAAACACACTTTTAAGATTGATAAATGGGCGCAAGTGGCACTTTCTGTCTGTTATGCGCTAATGTCTTTTATCGTTGCTCATTCTGAGATTATTATGTGGATTGACGCCCTTGTTTATTTACCTTTAATTATTTGGGGCATCGACCGGCTTTTATTATTCCAAAAACCGCGGTTACTGTTTTTTAGCTACTTACTTTTATTTATTTCAAGCTTTTACATGGGCTTTATGATCGGTATCTTCTCTGTTTTATACTTTGGCGTGCGTCTGATTGAAAATTTCAAAACTAACAAAAAAAGAATTCTCCCTTATGCCATAACTTCCCTTTTGGCCGGTGGCGCTTCAATGATTGTTATTTTGCCGGCAGTTTTGGATTTACGCACTAACGGCGAAGAACTAACACAAATCACTCAGCTAAAAACCGAAGCCACCAATTTTTTAGATATTATCATGAAAAATATGATTGGCGTTTACGATACAACCAAGTATGGTAGTATTCCCTTTATTTATATTGGCTTATTGCCACTAACCTTTTGTTTGTTTTATTTCTTTGCAAAAGGGGTGGCCCGTAAAGAAAAACTGTTGTTTGCCGCTTTATTCGCTATTTTAATTGCGAGTTTTTATTTCGTTCCTTTAAATCTGTTCTGGCAAGGCATGCATGCGCCTAATATGTTTTTGTTCCGCTATGCGTATCTATTTTCTTTTTTAGTTATCATGTTAGCCGGTTATGGTTGGGAACAATACCAACCCAAACAGTGGCCAAAACTCGTAGCACTCTTTATTGCGATGATGCTGATTTTTTGTTTAGCGATGGGACTAAGAGGCGACAATGAATATACGTATGTTAAATTCGGTTCTTTTATTTTAACGATTTGTTTTTTACTGTTATATATTTTAGTCTTTACTTTTACCGCAAAAGACAGTTTTACCAAAAAGACCGCGCGCATTTTACTACTTGCTGTCATTTGTTGTGAAGCAGCAGTCAATACTAACGGCATGGTACGTGGTATTTTAAATGACTGGAATTACGCTTCTCGAAGCCTTTATACCCAGCCTTATCCTGCGATTAAAAATCTAGTTGACCAAACTAAAAGTAACAACCAGAGCTTTTACCGCTTAGAAAACTTAGATCCTGTCTCCAGTAACGACAGTTTTAATTATGGCTATAGTGGCATTAGTATGTTTTCTTCCATTAGAAATCGTCATTCCTCTAGTTATTTAGATCAGCTAGGTTTTCGTTCAAGAGGCACCAATTTAAATATTCGTTACGCCAATAATACGTTATTGATGGATGGCTTTACTGGGATTAAATACAATTTGACCAAAACACCGTTAAACAAATTTGGCTTTAAAGAAATCGCCAAAAAAGAAGATTATCACTTGTATGAAAATGAATATGCGCTACCTTTAGCTTTCTTAGCTGACCCTAGCGCCCAAGCAATCATTCAGCCGCCTAATGACAATCTAACTAGCCAAACCAATTTAATGAATGGTTTAAGCGGGGAAAATTTCCGCTATTTTGATTTTTTACCTTTAGCTTTAGTTAAAACAGCAAATGCGACAGTCTCAGATACGGGTAACTTCTTACGCCTAACCGAAGAAAAAGCTAATTTAGCCAAAGATATTACTTGGAGTGTGACTGTGCCCGCTCATAAACAAGCCTATTTAAGTCTTTATCCGCAAGATTTCGCAGAATTAGAAAGTTCTACTGTTACGATTTTGTTAAATGGGCAACAACGCAAAACGCAAATTAATATTAGCGGCCAGTACTACGATTTGGGTTATTACGATAAAGAAACCACGATTACTTTTACGGCTAGTTTTTATGGTACCAAATCAATCGGCTTCCAAAATCCCCAAGTCGTAACCCTTGATACGGATGCTTACAAACAAGCTATGGATGCATTAAAAACACAAGGAGTTGCTTTAAAAACAAGCAACCGGAGTGCCACGGGTACTTTTACTGCACCAAAAGATCAACTACTTGTGACTACAATTCCTTTTGATCGAGGTTGGCAAGTAAAAATTGACGGTAAAAAAGTTCCCGTCACCGCTTTTCAAGATGCTTTTGTTAGTGTAAAAGTCCCAAAAGGCAAGCACCAAATTACGCTTAGCTACTTACCACCAGGTTTTACTATTGGTGTAGCTTTGTTTATCATTTGTCTGCTTTTGTTTTATTGCTTTAATCGCTTTTATCAAAAGCAAATTCATCAAACCCAAAACTAAAAAATCGTTGCGCTAAATATCAATTAAGACATTTAGTGCAACGATTTTTTTATTCGTATTTCACTTCTACCAAATACAAACCTTCTGGATGAGCTGTCGGTCCAGCTAAATTCCGATCTTTGGCTTTAATAATCTTCGAGATCGCATCTGGTTCCATCCGGCCATTGCCGATTTTTAAAAGTGTTCCGACCATAATCCGAATCATCTTGTATAAGAAGCCATCGCCAGTAAACGTAAAGGTCAATTCATCCCCTAAATCATTAACCGTCATTTTAGCGACGCGAATGGTGCGGACTTTATCTTCGACAGAACTGCCCGCAGCACAAAAAGAAGTAAAATCATGCGTACCTAAAAAGGCCGGCAATGCCGCTTCTATTCTGGCTAAATCTAAAGGATAAGGATAGTAGCTGGCATAAAAACGCCGAAAAGGACTACGGGGCTTACCAATATCTACTTTAAATTGATAAGTTTTTTCTTTGACCAAGTACCGAACGTGAAAATCATCGGCGACAATTTCCACACTTTTACAGGCAATATCTTGAGGAGTTTGGGTATCTAGGGCAAAGCGCATTTTTTCTAAAGGCCGCTCATTAGGAAAATCAAAATGAATGACTTGTCCTAATGCATGTACCCCAGCATCTGTTCGCCCTGACCCTTGTACTTCAACAAAATTACCATTGTTCATCTTCGTTAATGTTTTTTCTAATTCTGCTTGAACTGTGCGACCAGACACTTGCCGTTGAAAGCCGTGAAAGTTCGTTCCATCATAAGCAATAATAGCTTTATAGCGCAATTTTATTTCCTCAATTCCGAATTAAAATCAATAAGACTGTCACGATTGCAAAGACTACAATTACCATCGTGTCGCGCCAGTGCCAATCTAATTTACGATATTTCGTCCGCCCTTCACCGCCGGTATATCCTCTGGCTTCCATCGCAGTAGCTAAATCTTCAGCTCGATTAAAACTCGAAACAAATAATGGAATTAATAGCGGAATGATAGCTTTCATTTTTTGAACTAAACTACCTTCACCAAAATCAACACCACGAGCACGTTGGGCGTTCATAATCTTTTCTGTTTCATCCATTAATGTTGGCACAAATCGCAAGGCAATAGATAACATCAAACTTACTTCATGCACCGGAAAATGCACGACGTTTAAAGGTCGTAAAATATATTCAATCGCATCAGATAGCTCTAAAGGCGCTGTAGTAAGTGTCAAAAGAGTCGACATAAAGATGATTAAAATAAAGCGGCAGAAAATAAAAGACCCATTCATTAAACCATAATCTGTCACGGTAAAGACCCACCAATGCCACATCACATTACCACCAGTGGTAAACAATACTTGTAGTAAGACAGTAAATAAAATCAACCAAATTAACGGTTTAACACCACGAATAAAAAAGGAAATTTTTACTTTGGAAAGTAAGATGCAACCTAAAGTAAACAGTGCCAAAAAGGCATAGCTTTGCCAATTATTCGCAAAAAAGATTACAGCGATAAAATAAAAACTGGCAATTAATTTCGCCCGCGGATCCAAACGGTGAATGAGAGAATCTCCTGGAATATAACGTCCAAAAATTAGTTTGTTCATCATTTGCCGCCACCTCCAGCTAAAAGCATATCCGCTAATTCTTCGGCAGTAATCGGTAAACGATCAAAATGCAAACCTTTTTCTTGTAGTCGCAAAGCAAATTCGGTTGCCATCGGTACACCAATTTGTTTTTCCTGCACCCATTTGACATCTTGAAAGACGTCTACTGGACGGCCTGATTTTACTAATGCGCCTTTTTCTAAGACGTAAACATAATCAGCAAAGTTCGCCACATCATCCATTAAATGCGTAACTAAGACAATCGCAATGTTTTTTTCCTGATGCAAACGTAAAAACATATCCATCATATCTTTACGGCCTTTTGGATCAAGGCCTGCTGTCGGTTCATCTAAAACTAAAACTTCAGGTTCCATCGCTAAAACGCCTGCGATAGCTACCCGTCGCATTTGTCCACCGGATAAATCAAAAGGTGAACGCTCCATATAAGAGGCATCTAAGCCGACTAGGGTAAGATATTCTTCTGCTAAAGCTTGGGCTGCTTCTTCTGTGACACCAAAATTCTTGGGACCAAAGGCGATATCTTTTGCTACTGTTTCTTCAAATAACTGCGCTTCAGGAAACTGAAAGACAATGCCGACTTTTTTGCGAATCGGTTTTAAATTCTTATTGTCTGTCGTTGCGTCAATTTTGCGTTCACCAATGGTTACTGTGCCACTAGTGGGTTTTAGTAGTGCATTTAAATGTTGGAGTAATGTGGACTTGCCACTACCTGTATGTCCAACAATGGCCGTATATGAACCAGCCGGAATTTCAAGGTCAATATCATATAATGCTCTTTGTTCAAAAGGCGTGCCCGGTTGATAGGTAAATCCTACTTGTTCAAAACGGATGTCCATAACCACTCCACCATCCCTTCTTCAGTCAAGTATTCTTCAGGTACTGCTACGCCTCGTTCTTTTAACGCTGCTTTTAATTTTTCTGGAAAGGGTAAATCCAAGCCTAATTCAATTAACTTTTCACCAGCTGAAAAAATTTCTGCCGGAGTACCTTCTTTTACTAATTTTCCTTCTTGCATCACTAAAATGCGATTGGCATTAGCTGCTTCATCAATATCGTGGGTAATCGATAATACCGTCAAATTATTTTGATCTTTAATTTTTTTGATCGTGGCAATAACTTCTTCACGACCTTCTGGATCTAACATACTCGTCGCTTCATCCAAAATAATAATATCTGGCCTTAACGCCACCACCCCTGCAATAGCTACCCGTTGTTTTTGACCACCGGATAAACGTGCGGGTTCTCTTTGTTTAAAAGCGCTCATGCGGACTTGTTCTAACGCGTCTTCCACGCGAACTAACATCTCCTCACGGGGAATACCTTGATTTTCTAGTCCAAAAGCGACGTCATCTTCAACAGTCGAACCAACGAACTGATTATCAGGATTTTGAAAGACCATGCCCACCATCTTACGGATGTCCCAGACATTTTCTTCGTTTAATAAATTCCCGCCAACCTTGACTGTTCCAGCTTGTGGTAATAATAAGCCGTTAATCGTTTTGGCTAACGTTGATTTACCAGAACCGTTGTGACCGACGATTGCCACCCACTCGCCTTTTTTTATCTGAAAGGAAACACCATCTAACGCATTACGTTCAGCTTCTGGATCGTAGCTGAATTTTATATCAACAAGTTCAATAATATCTTCCATGACGACTCCTGTCTTTCATTCGTAGTCTTTATACAAAAATAAACTCTTACTAGTAAAAAAAGCTGGTTTAGACCGCTTTTCTTACTAAATTTAGCAGAAAATAAGGGCAAATACAAATGGTTATGACTGAATGTCTCCTAAACAATCTTTTCCATTACTAAATTTTTTAAAAATTATTTAGGAGGCATTCGGTTTTAATGTCTTGACAGTAAATTTTGGGTAAAAAAAAAGCACTTTATGATGAGTGCCTGCCCCTTAGTAAAACTAAGGGGCGGCGCTGAGCTAGACTCGGAATTTACTTCCAACATCATAACACTCTAAAGGACATCGATAAAGTGATGAAAAGTGTGATATTAAACAAGTTCTAGGATAACCATTGGTGCTGCATCGCCGCGTCTTGGTTCTGTCTTCAAGATGCGAGTGTAGCCACCTTGGCGTTCTGCATAACGAGGTGCGATATCGCTAAATAGCTTTTGTAAAGCTGATTCAATCACGATTTCGTCGTTTTCTTCCCGTACACTTGCTACTTCGTTACGTACGAAGGCAGCAGCTTGACGACGGGCATGCAAATCGCCACGTTTACCTAAAGTGATCATTTTTTCAGCAGTTGAACGAACTTCTTTAGCACGAGCTTCAGTCGTTACGATACGTTCGTTGATTAATAAATCAGTTGTTAAATCACGCAACATCGCTTTACGTTGGCTAGATGTGCGTCCTAATTTGCGGTAACTCACGTGGAATTCCCTCCTTTTTGATTCTGCGACTATTAGTCGTCTTTACGTAATCCTAAACCAAGATCGTGTAATTTGGCTTTCACTTCTTCAAGTGATTTACGGCCTAAATTACGTACTTTGATCATTTCTGGTTCAGATTTATTTGTTAATTCTTGTACTGTATTAATTCCAGCACGTTTCAGACAGTTATATGAACGAACAGATAAGTCTAATTCTTCGATTGTCATTTCTAACATTTTTTCTTTTTGTGTTTCTTCTTTTTCAATCATGATTTCAGCATTTTTGGCTTCATCAGTTAGATTCACAAAAATATCCAAATGTTCAGTCATGATTTTCGCAGCTAAACTCATTGCTTCCATCGGCATGATAGAACCATCAGTCCAAATTTCCATCGTCAATTTATCAAAATCGTCACGACGGCCAACCCGTGTGTTTTCTACTTGGTAGTTAACACGATTCACTGGTGTGTAAATTGAATCAACTGGGATAACGCCAATTGGCATATCTTCCCGTTTGTTTTCATCAGCTTGCACGTAACCACGACCAGGTCGAACAGTCAAGCGGGCATGAAAAGTTGCCCCTTCAGAAACGCTACAAATATACATATCTTTGTTTAAAATTTCTACATCACTGTCAACGATAATGTCACCAGCAGTAACAGTCGCTGGACCGGTAATGTCGATTTCAAGGGTTTTTTCTTCTTGCGTGTACATTTTAAGAGCAAGACCTTTGATATTCAAAATGATTTGTGCGACATCTTCGCGCACACCTTTAACGGTGGAGAATTCGTGTAAGACGCCATCGATTTGAATACTTGTGATCGCTGCCCCAGGCAATGAAGATAATAAAATACGACGTAGGGAATTGCCTAAAGTAGTCCCATAACCTCGTTCTAGAGGCTCAACGATGAACTTGCCATAATCTTTTTCTTCATCAATTTTTGCAACTCTTGGTTTTTCGAATTCAATCATTCTTATCTTTTACCCCTTTCAAAACGAAAAGTGTCTTGTTCAATGACGTAAAAATGTAGAAACTCAAATTGAGCAGCACTCATTAAACACGACGGCGTTTTGGAGGGCGGCATCCATTATGAGGAACTGGAGTCACGTCACGGATTGCAGTCACTTCTAGACCTGCTGCTTGTAATGAACGAATTGCTGCTTCACGTCCAGAACCAGGGCCTTTAACAGTTACATCAACTGTTCTTAATCCATGTTCCATTGCTGCTTTTGAAGCAGTTTCAGCTGCCATTTGAGCGGCAAAAGGTGTTGATTTTTTGCTACCTTTAAAACCTAAAGCACCAGCAGATGACCATGCTAACGCGTTACCATGAGTATCTGTGATCATTACGATTGTATTGTTGAATGTTGAATGGATATGTGCAATACCGGTTTCAATATTCTTTTTGACACGGCGTTTACGATTCACTTTTTTTGCTACCATGAAGTTTTAACCTCCTTCACTAGATTATTATTTTTTCTTACCTGCAACTGTTTTAGAAGGTCCTTTACGAGTGCGGGCATTGTTTTTAGTGTTTTGACCACGAACTGGCAAACCACGACGATGACGGATACCACGGTATGAACCGATTTCCATCAAACGTTTGATGTTTAAGTTGACTTCACGACGAAGATCACCTTCAACTTTTAATGTATCAACTGCTGCACGAATAGCATCTGTTTGTTCATTCGTTAAATCACGAACACGAACATCTTCAGATACGCCAGCTTCAGCTAACACTTTTTTCGCAGTAGTGTTTCCGATACCATAGATGTAAGTTAAAGAAACTACTACGCGTTTATCACGAGGAATATCTACTCCTGCAATACGTGCCATATTTTGTTACACCTCCGATTATCCTTGACGTTGTTTATGTTTTGGATTTGCTGGGCAAATCACCATAACGCGTCCTTTACGACGAATTACTTTACAATGTTCACACATTGGTTTTACTGATGGTCTTACTTTCATGATAATACCTCCTTGAAGTTTACGGAGTACAATTATTTAAAACGGTATGTGATCCGACCGCGTGATAAATCATAAGGCGATAATTCTACCGTCACTTTATCACCGGGCAGGATACGGATGTAGTGCATACGGATCTTACCTGATACCGTAGCGAGCACTTGGTGTCCGTTTTCCAATTCCACTTTAAACATTGCATTCGGCAAAGTTTCGACGACTGTACCTTCGATTTCGATAACATCTTCTTTTGCCACGCACAGTACCTCCTTGTACTTGTTTCGCTTTACACGATAAAATGGCGGAAACTGGCGTTCCCACCTGAGATTCTCAAAACTTGCCTTTAATTAACGCTAAAGGCGGACTGACATATTCTATCATAATATATCACACTTAGCAAGAGAAAGTTTCTTTGCAAGTCGGTAGCTGTTTGCGCGTGTTACCCGATGATCTTTTGCACGTCGGCAAAGACTGCATCGATATCACGATCTCCATCAATCGACTGCAATAAGCCTTGATCTTTATAGTAACTTAAGATCGGTTCACTGCTTTTAATGTTGACAGCTAGACGATTCTTGACTGTTTCAGGCTTGTCATCTTCTCGTTGATAAAACTCGTGGCCCCCACAACGATCACAAGTGCCTTCAACTTTAGTTGGGTTGAAGATTTTGTGATAAGTTGCACCGCAATTGCGACACATATAGCGACCCGCAAGACGTTCAACTAAGATTTCTGACGGAACATGGATTTCAACGACAGCATCTAATTTTTTGCCAAGTTCTTTTAGCATTTGATCCAATGCTTTTGCTTGATCTAACGTTCTAGGAAAACCATCTAACAAGAAACCCTTGTCAGTATCTGGTTCAGCTAGACGCTCTTTTACGATACCATTGGTAACTTCGTCAGGCACTAATTCGCCTTTATCCATATAAGCTTTTGCTTCCAGGCCGAGAGCTGTTTCATTGGCCATAGCCGCCCGAAACATGTCACCTGTTGAAATGTGCGGAATTTGATATGCGTCAACGATTCGTTCAGCTTGCGTACCTTTTCCTGCACCAGGTAATCCCATTAATACAAGGTTCATACTAACTCCTCCTGTAAGTTTATGGTGGGGGTGTTGAGGAAAAACCTCAACACTTCACCTTCACTCTAATTGATAAAACCAGTATATTTCCGTTTCAGCATTAACCCTTCTAACTGTTTAGCAGTTTCTAAGGCAACACCGATTACGATCAATAGACTTGTCCCACCCAAACCAATTGATTGTGGCAAGTTCCAGACCATTTGCGCAATAATTGGTAATAACGCAACTAAACCTAAGAACAAAGCCCCAACTGCGCTTAAACGCATCAATAAGCGAGAGACATAATCTTCAGTACCTTTACCAGGTCGGACCGATGGAATATAACTTCCTTGCTTTTGTAAGTTTTCCGCTAATTTCTCAGGGTTAACTTGCACGAAAGCGTAAAAGAACGTGAATGCTACAATCAATAACGTATAAATCGTTGCACCAGGCACCGTGTTATAATTAAAGATTTGCATCATTACATCATACCAACCTTCACCACGATACGAGCCACTTAAAGCTTGTAAAATAGCGTTCGGGGTAGCAATGAAAGAACTGGCGAAAATAACTGGAATAACGCCGGCAGCGTTCACTTTAAGCGGTAAATAACTGCTTGTTGGTGCGCCAGCTACGCGTTTTGTATATTGGATCGGAATTTTACGTTCGGCTTGTTGGACAAAAGTGACCAACGTGATAATAACTAAAACAGCTATTACCAATGCCACCATAAACAGTGCCGATTTCCAAATTTCACTTGATTCGATATTAATGAAATAATCTTCCACTAATTGTTTAATCGCATCAGGTAAACGCGAGATAATACCAGCAAAGATGATCATAGAAACCCCATTGCCGACGCCTTTTTCCGTGATTTGTTCCCCTAACCACGTTACAAACATTGTACCTGCGGTTAAGATTAAACCAATCACGACAAAAGTCATCACATCTGGGTTATCCACAAAGCCAAGCTGAGTCCAAGAATTAAATCCAGCAGTAATCCCGACAGATTGAACAAAGGCTAATACCAATGTCAAAATACGAGTCGCTTGATTTAATTTACGTCGGCCTACTTCCCCTTGTTTGGACCATTCAACGAACTTAGGCACGATATCCATTTGCAACAATTGAATAACAATTGAAGCAGTAATATAAGGTGACACACCCATTGAAAAGACCGAAAAGTTTTGCATCGCACTACCACTTACCATGTTTAACATGTTTAAAAATGGTAGTTCAGCGATACTTTGTAGGCGACTAGCATCAACACCAGGAACGGTGATATGAGCTCCTAGACGAAAGACGAATAAAGCAAAAACGGTAAAGAAGATCTTTGATCTAATATCTTTAACTTTAAAAGAGTCTTTCAACAGTTTAAACATTAGATCACCTCAATTGACCCACCGTTAGCTGTGATAGCTTCTTCGGCTGTTTTTGAGAATTTAGCTGCTTTCACAGTTAATTTCTTAGTCAATTCACCGTTTCCTAAAACTTTGATTCCAGCTTTTTCGTTTTTCACGATTCCAGCTTCTACTAGAGTAACAGGTGTTACTTCAGTACCGTCTTCAAAGCGATTTAAGACATCTAAATTGATTACTGCGTATTCTTTACGGTTAACGTTAGTAAAACCACGTTTTGGTAAACGACGGAATAATGGTGTTTGACCACCTTCAAAACCTAAACGTACACCGCCACCTGAACGCGCTTTTTGACCTTTTTGTCCGCGACCAGCTGTTTTACCGTTACCAGATGAAGTACCGCGACCGACGCGATTGCGTACTTGGCGTGATCCTTCTGCAGGTTGTAATTCATGAAGTTTCATAGGGTTGGCACCTCCTTAACAAGTTAAACTAAGTTTGCTTAAATTTCTTCAACGTCCACTAAGTGAGAAATAGTATTAACCATGCCTTTGATTGCATCATTAGCAGGTTTTACTACAGTTGTATTCACTTTACCAAGACCCAACGCTTTAACAGTATCACGTTGGTTTTGAGGACGTCCGATAACACTGCGTTTTAAAGTAATTTTTAATTCAGCCATTATTGTTGTCCTCCTTATCCGATAATTTCTTCAACTGATTTGCCACGTAATGCAGCAACTTCTTCAGCACGTTTTAATTGAGATAAACCTTCAACAGTTGCGCGAACAACGTTGATTGGTGTGTTTGAACCTAATGATTTAGAAGTAATATCTGAAACGCCTGCTAATTCTAAGACGGCACGGACAGGTCCACCTGCAGCAACCCCAGAACCTTCAACAGCTGGCTTCATTAAAATGCGGCCACCGCCAAAGACGCCGATAACTTCATGAGGGATAGTTGTTCCCACCATAGGTACTTCAATCAAGTTTTTCTTAGCACTTTCGATCGCTTTACGGATAGCTTCTGGTACTTCTTGGGCTTTACCTGTACCAAAACCTACGTGTCCGTTTTTATCGCCAACTACAACTAAAGCTGCAAAACGCAAACGGCGTCCGCCTTTAACAACTTTTGTTACACGGTTGATCGCAACAACGCGGTCTTCTAATTCCAAATGATTTGGATCGATGTAAGTCATGAATGGTGTTCCTCCTTTTCCTAAAATTCTAGTCCATTTTCGCGAGCAGCTTCAGCTAAAGCTTGCACACGGCCATGGTAAAGGTAACCACCACGGTCAAAGACTACTTCTTTAATACCCTTTGCAGCAGCACGTTCAGCAACTAATTTACCAACGGCTTGCGCTTGTTCTGTTTTAGTTCCACCTGAAATTTCTTTATCCAAGGCAGAGGCACTTGCTAGCGTTACACCCGCTACGTCATCAATAACTTGCGCGTAGATGTTTTTGTTAGAACGGAACACGTTCAAACGTGGGCACTCAGCAGTACCAGAGATTTTGTTACGGACACGGCGATGACGCTTTTGACGTGTCTTGTTTTTGTCTGGTTTTGTAATCACAATTGTCACCTCTTCTATTTGCTGGCCTAAGCCGCGAAAAGTAAATAGCCCTCTTCTAAAAAGGAAGATGTGAAGCCGTAATTTGCATACGGGCTTCGGCTATATCCTTTATTATTTACCAGTTTTACCTTCTTTACGGCGGACATATTCGCCAACATAGCGGATACCTTTGCCTTTGTAAGGTTCTGGTGGACGTACGCCACGGATGTTCGCAGCTAATTCGCCAACTACTTCTTTGTTGATTCCTTTAACAATCACTTGAGTGTTTGCAGGAACTTCAATTTCAATACCCGCTGGCGCTTCGATCTCAACTGGGTGAGAGTAGCCAACGTTTAAGACTAATTTTTTGCCTTGTAATTGGGCACGGTAACCAACCCCGATAAGTTCAAGAGCTTTTTGGAAACCTTCAGAAACACCAACGACCATGTTGTTAAAGTTGGCACGAGTTGTTCCGTGGATTGTTTTCATTTCTTTTGTGTCATTTGGACGAGTGAAAGTTACCACGTTTCCTTCGATATTCATAGTAATATCAGAAGAAAAAGTACGTGTAAGTTCACCTTTAGGACCTTTGACTGTAATGTTGTTGCCATCTTGCTTGACTTCTACGCCAGCAGGCAATTCAACGATTTTATTACCGATACGACTCACTTAAAGACACCTCCTTGTAAAAGATTATATTACCATACGTATGCGACAACTTCGCCGCCGACATTTTTTTGACGCGCTTCTTTATCAGTGATTACACCGTCAGAAGTCGAAATAATGGCGATACCTAAACCATTTAATACTTTTGGTACTTCGTCAGCTTTAACGTAAGCACGTAAACCTGGTTTAGAGATACGTTTCAAGTTAGTGATAACACGTTCACCGTTTTTGCCGTATTTCAGGAAGACACGGATCACGCCTTGTTTGTCATCTTCGATATATTCAACATCACGCACGAAACCTTCTTTTTTCAAGATTTCAGCGATGTCACGCTTGATTTTTGATGCAGGGACTTCTAAAGATTCGTGCTTAACCATGTTAGCATTACGAATGCGTGTTAGAAAATCTGCGATTGGATCTGTCATGACCATGGGTTCTTTACCTCCTTTATGCGAGTATTTGTTTACCAGCTAGCTTTCTTCACGCCGGGAATTTGACCTTTATAGGCAAGTTCGCGGAAGCAAATACGGCAAAGTTTAAATTTACGATAAACTGAATGTGGACGTCCGCAACGTTCGCAACGAGTATAAGCTTGTGTTGAATGTTTAGCAGGACGTTGTTGTTTAGCAATCATTGATTTTTTAGCCACGTAGTTCGCCTCCTTTAATTATTTTTGGAATGGCATGCCTAATTGTGTCAGCAATTCACGTGATTCTTCATCAGTGTTGGCTGTTGTCACAATAACGATGTCCATCCCGCGTACTTTGTCGACCAAATCATAATCAACTTCAGGGAAGATTAATTGTTCTTTGATACCTAAAGTGTAGTTACCGCGACCATCGAATGATTTTTTACTTACACCATGGAAGTCACGGACACGTGGTAGTGAAACACTTACCAATTTGTCTAAGAATTCATACATGCGTTCGCCGCGTAAAGTAACTTTCGCGCCGATTGGCATACCTTCACGTAAACGGAAGCCGGCAATAGATTTTTTAGCTTTTGTAATCAATGGTTTTTGACCAGCGATTAAAGTTAATTCTTCTACTGCTTTATCTAAATTTTTCGCATTTGAAACAGCGTCACCCACACCCATGTTGATTACAATCTTTTCAACTTTTGGTGCTTGCATCACTGAATTATAATTGAATTTTTCCATTAAAGCTGGAACTACTTCTTTTGAGTATTTTTCTTTCAGGCGGTTCATTTAGTTGCCCCTCCTTCCTTTAATTATTTATCTAGAACTTCACCGGTTTTCTTGGAAACGCGGACTTTTTTACCGTCAACTTCTTTGTAGCCAACCCGAGTAGCTTCACCGTTTGATGGGTCGATAATCATGACATTTGATACATGAATCGGAGCTTCCATTTCAACGATTCCGCCTTGCGGAGCAGCTTGAGAAGGTTTTTGGTGTTTTTTCACGATGTTAACACCTTCGACTACAACTTTATCTTTTTTCGGGAAAGCTTCTAAAACAACGCCTTCTTTGTTTTTATCTTTACCGGTGATAACTTTGACTTTGTCGCCTTTTTTAATAAACATTACTGTTTCGCACCTCCTTTTAAAATAGGTTTTCTTATAATACTTCTGGTGCTAGGGAAACGATCTTCATGAAGTTGTTTTCACGCAATTCACGGGCAACAGGGCCAAAGATCCGAGTTCCACGAGGGCTTTTATCGTCACGGATAATTACCGCAGCATTTTCATCAAATTTAATATAAGAACCGTCAGCACGGCGCGCACCTGATTTAGTGCGGACGATGACCGCTTTGACAACGTCGCCTTTTTTGACAACCCCACCTGGCGTTGCTTGTTTAACTGAAGCAACGATCACGTCTCCGATGTTAGCAGTTTTGCGACCTGAGCCACCTAGGACTTTGATCGTCAAAATTTCACGCGCACCTGAGTTATCAGCAACTTTTAATCGGCTTTCTGATTGGATCACGGTTGTATCCTCCTTTATCGCTTTATTTAACTAACAAGTTTCAAAGTGTAATTAGATAATTACAGCTTTTTCAACGATTTCTACTAGACGGAAACGTTTAGTAGCAGATAATGGACGAGTTTCCATAATTTTCACGATATCGCCAACTTTAGCTTCGTTGTTTTCATCGTGCGCTTTGTATTTCTTAGAATAGTTCATGCGTTTACCGTAGATAGGGTGGTTTTTCTTTGTTTCGACAACAACAGTAATGGTTTTATCCATTTTGTCAGATACCACGCGACCTTGGTAAACTTTACGTTGATTTCTTTCAGTCATACCGCTAATGGCCTCCTTCCACAATTACTTCGCTTGTTCACGCAATACAGTTTTGATGCGTGCAATCGATTTACGTACTTCTTTGATACGTGCAGTGTTTTCTAATTGACCGGTTGCTAATTGGAAACGCAAGTTGAACAATTCTTCTTTCAATTGTTTTTCCTGATCAAGCATTTCGGCAGTGGTTAATTCTCTGATTTCTTTAACCTTCATTCGATTCACCACCCATTTCCTCACGTTTTACGATCTTAGTTTTCACTGGTAATTTGTGAGAAGCAAGACGTAATGCTTCACGAGCAACTTCTTCAGGTACACCGGCGATTTCAAACATGATTTTACCACGTTTAACTGGTGATACCCAGCCTTCAGGTGCCCCTTTACCAGAACCCATCCGGACCCCGATAGCTTTTGCTGTATATGATTTATGAGGGAAAATTTTGATCCATACTTTCCCGCCACGTTTCATATAACGAGTCATTGCAATACGCGCTGCTTCGATTTGGCGGTTAGTAATCCAGTGAGATTCTAAAGCTTGTAAGCCGTATTCACCAAATGCTACTTCTTTACCACCTTTTGCTTCGCCACGCATTTTACCGCGGAACTCACGACGGTGTTTTACACGTTTAGGTACTAACATGTTTATTTCCCTCCTTTCTCAGTGTTTTGAGCGTTCTTTTTCGTTGGCAAGATTTCGCCACGATAGATCCACACTTTAACTCCTAATTTTCCGTAGGTAGTGTTTGCTTCTTCCCATGCGTAGTCGATATCAGCACGCAATGTGTGAAGTGGAACAGTACCTTCTGAGTAGCCTTCGCTACGAGCGATATCAGCGCCGTTTAAACGACCAGATACCATTGTTTTGATTCCTTTAGCACCAGAACGCATTGTGCGTTGGATTGCTTGTTTTTGAGCGCGACGGAACGCAACCCGGTTTTCTAATTGGCGAGCAATTCCTTCGCCCACTAATTTTGCATCTAAATCTGGTTTTTTGATTTCCACGATATTGATGTGGATACGTTTGCCAGTTAAGCTGTTTAATTGTTTACGTAAGTTTTCAACTTCTGAACCACCTTTACCAATAACCATACCTGGTTTAGCAGTGTGGATAGAAACGTTCACGCGGTTAGCAGCACGTTCGATTTCAACAGTAGAAACTGCAGCGTCAGCTAATCTAGTCGCGATAAACTTACGGATTTTCAAATCTTCGTGTAAGAAGTCAGCATACTCTTTTTCAGCATACCATTTTGCATCCCAGTCGCGGATGATGCCTACACGCATTCCAATTGGATGTACTTTTTGACCCACTGATTATCCCTCCTTATTTTTCTGATACGACTACAGTGATATGACTTGTACGTTTGTTGATTGGTGAAGCTGAACCTTTAGCCCGTGGACGGAAACGTTTCATTGTTGGTCCTTCGTTAACAAAGGCTTCGGAAACAACTAAGTTTTCAACATCTAAGTCAAAGTTGTTTTCTGCATTCGCAACTGCTGACATCAAAACTTTTTCGATGATTCCGGCAGCTTTATTTGGTGTGAACTTTAAGATTGCAATTGCTTCAGCAACGCTTTTACCTCTAATTAAATCGATCACTAGACGAGATTTGCGAGGAGATACGCGAATTGTTTTCGCAGTTGCTTTAGCTTTTGTAATTTGTTCTGCCATGATGATATCCTCCCCTCAAATATTAACGTCTTGTTTTCTTATCGTCAGCGGCATGCCCACGATAAGTTCTGGTTGGTGCAAATTCACCTAATTTATGTCCTACCATGTCTTCTTGAATGTAAACTGGGACATGCTTGCGTCCGTCATAGACAGCAATAGTAAATCCGATAAAGTTCGGAAAAATTGTTGAACGACGTGACCAAGTTTTGATGACTTTTTTCTTTTCGGCACCTTGTTGTGCTTCGACCTTTTTCATCAAGTGTTCATCGACGAAAGGTCCCTTCTTTAAACTACGACCCATGGTGAACCTCCTTCCAAAATGTAGACCACATGGTCAAAAAACTTATTTAGCTTTGCGACGACGTACGATAAGTTTGTCTGAAGCAGCTTTTTTGTTACGTGTTTTGTAACCCAATGCAGGTTGACCCCAAGGTGATACTGGAGCTTTACGACCGATTGGTGCTTTACCTTCACCACCACCGTGTGGGTGATCGTTAGGGTTCATTACGCTACCACGAACTGTAGGACGTTTACGCATCCAACGAGAACGACCAGCTTTACCAATGTTAATCAATTCATGTTGTTCATTCCCAACAGAACCGATTGTTGCACGGCAAGTTGCTAAGATCATACGTACTTCGCCTGAGTTTAAGCGGATTAAGACATATTTGCCTTCTTTACCTAATACTTGAGCGCTTGTACCAGCAGAACGGATTAATTGTCCGCCTTTACCTGGTTTCATTTCGATGTTGTGGATAACAGTACCAACTGGGATGTTTGCAAGTGGTAATGCATTCCCAACTTTGATATCAGCTTCTGGACCAGAAACTACTGTCATACCTACTTCTAAGCCTTTTGGAGCTAAGATGTAAGCTTTAACACCGTCTGAATAATGTACTAACGCGATGTTAGCAGAACGGTTTGGATCATACTCGATTGTTTTAACTGTAGCAACAACGTTATCTTTGTTACGTTTGAAGTCGATTACGCGGTATTGACGCTTGTGACCGCCGCCTTGGTGACGTACAGTGATACGACCGTTGTTATTACGACCGGCATTGTTTTTCAACGGTGCCAATAATGTTTTCTCTGGAGTGCTTGTTGTAATTTCAGCAAAGTCAGAGCTTGTCATATTACGGCGACCATTTGAGGTAGGTTTGTACTTTTTAATTGCCACGCCTGTTTCCCTCCTATATAGTAGTAGAATTTAATGCTTATTCAGCTTCGAAAATTGTAATTTCTTTTGATTCTTCAGTTAAAGTAACGATCGCTTTACGACGTTTCTTTGTGTATCCTGCATATTTGCCCATGCGTTTGAATTTAGGACGCACGTTCACGATATTAACGTTTTTCACTTTAACACCGTCAAAAGCAGCTTCAACTGCTTGTTTTACTAAAGTTTTGTTCGCTTTTGTGTCCACTTCGAAAGTATATTTCTTATCATCCATGGCAAGCATAGATTTTTCAGTGATCACTGGGCGTTTGATAACGTCTAGTAAGTTCATTATGCAAGCACCTCCTCAATTTGAGTCAGAGCAGCTTGAGTTGCTAACATTTTATCGCTTGAAACTACATCCAATACAGATACGTTGTTAGAAGTAACAACAGATACGTTTGGTAAGTTACGAGCTGATAAAGCAGCAAAGTCGTTGTCTGCTTCAAGTACAACTAATACTTTAGTATCAACTGACAAGTTTGCTAAAACTTGTTTGAATTCTTTTGTTTTTGGTGCGTCAAAGCTTAATGCATCAACTGCAACCAATTTATTTTCAGCAACTTTTTCTGATAAAACAGATTTCATTGCTAAGCGACGAACTTTTTTAGGAAGTTTGTAGCTGTATGAACGTGGAGTTGGTCCAAAGACAACGCCACCGCCACGCCATTGTGGTGAACGGATTGAACCTTGACGAGCACGACCAGTTCCTTTTTGGCGCCATGGTTTACGGCCACCGCCTCGAACTGCGCTACGGTTTTTCACAGCGTGTGTTCCTTGTCGTAATGAAGCGCGTTGCATGATGATTGCATCGTAGACAACACTTTCATTTGGTTCAATTCCGAAGATTTCTTCGTTTAATGTGATTTCGCCATTTTGGCTACCATCTTGTTTAAATAATGCAATATTCGGCATTCCTAAGTTCCTCCTTCCTTAAGTTTACTTATTTTGCTTTCACAGCAGATTTAATAGTAATCAATGATTTCTTCGCGCCAGGAACGTTACCTTTAATTAGGATTACGTTACGTTCAGCATCAACACGAACAACTTCCAAGTTTTGGATTGTTACGCGGTTGCCACCCATGCGGCCTGCTAAACGTTTGCCTTTAAATACTCGGTTAGGTGCTACAGGACCCATTGAACCAGGACGACGGTGATAACGAGAACCGTGAGCCATTGGTCCGCGGCTTTGGCCGTGACGTTTAATTACGCCTTGGAATCCTTTACCTTTAGTTGTACCAGTTACATCGATGATATCGCCAGCTTCGAAAATATCAACTTTGATTTCTGATCCTACTTCTAAGCCCTCTAGCTCAACATCCTTGAATTCGCGAATGAAGCGCTTAGGAGCCGTGTTTGCTTTTGCAACATGACCTTGCGCAGGTTTGTTTGATAAAACTTCACGCATATCTTGGTAACCGACTTGAACTGCTTCATAGCCGTCGTTTTCCACTGTTTTAAGTTGTAATACTACGTTTGGAGTAGCTTCGACAACAGTTACAGGTACTAACTCACCAGATTCAGTGAAGATTTGAGTCATTCCCACTTTTTTCCCTAAGATTCCTTTGGTCATGATTACACCTCCATCTTAATTTGATTAATTATAGTTTGATTTCAATGTTAACGCCGCTTGGCAAGTCTAGCTTCATTAAAGCATCAACTGTCTTCGGTGTTGGATTCACAATGTCGATTAGACGTTTGTGAGTACGCATTTCGAATTGTTCGCGAGAATCTTTGTATTTATGAGTCGCACGAATAATTGTGTACAAGCTGCGTTCTGTTGGTAATGGAATTGGACCTGACACAGAAGCTCCAGTTCTTTTTGCAGTTTCCACGATTTTATCCGCTGATTGATCTAAAATACGATGTTCATACGCTTTTAAACGGATACGAATTTTTTGTTTTGCCATTGTTTTCCCTCCTTCGCCTATTTTGAAAAGTAGACATAGCTCCACGAAAATTTCCGTCACGCTCGTCCATGGCAAAGCGTCCGGGCGTGTCGCAACCTCTCGTTTCGTAGCCGGCAGAATAAAAGCTTATCCTACCAGTGCATTTCACGTTTTTGTAAGCAGCACCTTTATGATTATAGTATATCTCACCTATGATAGCAAGCATTTTTTCTTGATTTCATGCACTTTTTGTCTATTTTTCTTTGGAAAGGGTTTCATCTTTTGTAGCTAAAAAGCAGCGACAAAATTTGCCACTGCTTTTAAGATTGTTCTATTTTTTCTAAAAATTTTTGTTACTGACTAATTTTTAGCCGTTAATTAATTTAGCCCGAATTTTATTGGATACAACTTCGACGATTAAAATTAAAACGATTAAACCAATTAAAATCGAACCAACTTGATTCCACTTGTAACCATTGATGGCAAACATTAATGGCGAGCCAATACCACCGGCACCCACTAAACCTAAAATTGTCGCATCCCGCAAATTCATATCAAAACGATAAATTGTAATGGAAACAAAGTTACTAATTAACTGCGGCAAAATGCCAAACCGAATTTTATCAAAGGTTGTCGCTCCAATTGAAGTCATCGATTCCAAGACACCTGTATCAATGGTTTCAATCGCATCCACATATAAACGCGAAACCATCCCAATTGAGGTCACAGACATTGTCATCACCCCAGCAAAAGGACCTGTTCCAGTTACCCGCACGAACATTAGTCCATAAACTAATGCCGGCACTGTCCGAATAATGACAACTAAAAAACGCGTAATTACATAAACTGGTTTTGGCATAATACTTGGTGACATTAAAAAGGCAATCGGAATTGAGAAGATTGAACCTAAAATCGTGCCTAAAAAACCAATACAAATTGTTTCAAAAAGTAAATAAGCCACGCCAGTGTTGGAAAAGTCAAACAAGAAATTTAAATCTGGCGTTACAATCCCTTTTAAAATATTTAACGCCACTTGGGAACCATCGGTACTGGTTTTATTAATTTTGATGGCAGTTAGTGACCAGATGAACATCCCTACTACAATTAAAGCGATAGTGGCATACTGGATTTTCTTATTGGGCTCTTTTGCCAATTGTTTTTCTACTAATGTATTCATGGCGTCCCCCTATTTTAATTTCTGACGCAAGTATTCACTTAGCATCTCGATCAACGCAACTGTTACAATTAACATCATTAAAATAGAACCTACGCTGGCATAATCACGCCAACCTAGTCGTTCATTTAACAATAAACCTAAACCGCCGGCACCAACATAACCTAAAATTGAAGCATAGCGGACGTTTCCTTCAAAACAGAAAATTGAAGTTGATAAGTAGTTTGGCAAAATTTCTGGCAAAATACTATAACGAAATGCTTGCATTTTAGTTAAGCCAAACGATTCCATCGCTTCAAAAGTGCGCATATCAATAGTTTCAATTTGTTCGTACATGATTTTACCCACATAAGAAATCGTAAAGATAAAGATTGCAATCGTTCCGGCAAACGCGCCTAAACCTAAAATAAATGTCGCAATTAACGCCACTACTAATGTTGGTAAAGTCCGCAAGACACTTAAAATGAATTTGAAGATACCTGCGACAAAACGATTTTTGACAATATTAATAGAAGATAAAACTGCAAAAGGAATCGCTAAAAGTGAGCCAATGATAGAACCTAATAAAGACATTTTAATCGTTTCTAGCAATGGGCCAAAAACGCGATCCATGTATTTCCAGTTGGGCGGAATCATATCGCCGATAATGACGAAGAATTGTTTACTTCTTAAAATTAAAGTACTAAAAGAAAAGTTCGTTACATCTGCTGCCACAAACATAAAGACAACAGTAATAAAAATATAAATAGGCAAAAATGACCGTTTACTTGTCACTTGTTTGCCGTTACTTAAAGTTAATGTCTTTTTAAACAAGCTGACCACCTACGCTTCCACAGGTTGATTTTTGCCGTAAATTTCATCCAAAATACTTTGGTCGACGACATCAGTTGGGCCATCGTAGACGATTTCCCCTTGGCGAATCCCGATAACGCGATCACAGTACTCTAAGGCTAATTCTACGTGGTGAATATTTAGTAAAATAGACACATTCATTTCACGATTAATCCGACGTAAATCTTCCATTACAGATTTTGCTGTCACCGGATCAAGAGAAGCGACCGGTTCATCGGCCAAAATAATCCCTGGTTTGCGCGCTAGTGTCCGTGCTAGAGCTACCCGCTGTTGTTGCCCACCAGAAAGCTGGTCTACCCGTGTGTATGCTTTATCTAAAATCCCCACATTATCCAATGCTTCTAAGGCACGAATTTTGTCTTCTTTTGGAAAAACACCAAGGACCCGACGCCATAAAGGCATGTCTGGTACAGAAGAAACCAAAACATTTTTCAAAACTGTTGAGCGTGTAACTAGATTAAATGATTGGAAAATCATCCCAATATTTTTGCGAAATTCACGAATTTCTTTGCCTTTTAATTGGCTCACATTGACATCATTGACTAACAAAGTACCTGAATTAATATCGTGCATGCGGTTAATGCAGCGAATAAGGGTTGATTTTCCGGCACCGGAAAGACCGATAATGGCTACAAATTCACCTTGTTGGATTTCTAAATTAATGTCTTTTAGTGCAACTGTACCGTTAGGATAAACTTTTTGCACATCTTCAAATTTAATCATTGCTGTATCCTTTCACACTGAAGTTTTAATTACTATTGTCGAAAAAATATTCCTTCCCACAATAAGACGAAATTTTAAGCTTACTAACCATCGTGATACGATATGTGAGGTAAAAGCTTTTACCTCCTAAATTTTAAAATTTCGGCTTATCCTGCAAAGTGTTCAATCATTCATACAAAAAAGCAAGAGATTGTGACAGAAGTGATCAGCTTCAAGAAATAAGACGGAATTCCCGAAATTTGTTTTTCAAATTTTGGGAAATTCCGTCTTATTTCCGAAGAAGCTGCTTCTGTCAACCGTTTATTCGGAAATAGGAGGTGTGACAAGACTTTTGTCACAACCTCTGTTTTTCTGTTTTTAAAACTAATTGTGATTATTCACTAATTTTTTTGATTAATTCTTGCGCTTTTTTCTCATCGTCGTAATCAGAAGCTTTGGCTTCTTTGTAACCTTCATGGTTATAAATGCTGATTACTTTTTTACCTTCTTCTGTTTTACCAATTTCAATGAAGGCTTTACTTAAAGCTTTTTTCAAGTCTGCATCCATGTTTGGTGCATTTTTGCTGACACTGATAGTATCGTTATAAATTGGGTCTGTTACACCGATTACGTTTGTTTCAGACCAGATATCATTTTTACGACCAAATTCTTTTGTCCAAGTGTCGACATAGTCTAAGCGCGCATCTGCATAAGCCATTACCACGTCAATTTGACCTGCTGCTAAACGGGCAAATGAACTTGCGTATGAATCAGATTGAACCGCATCTTTTAAGTCTAACAATGTTTTATCGTAGTTTTTGTTCATCCACAAGGTTGGATAGATGTAACCTGCTGAAGATGAAGAGTTAGCCATTGCCCAAGAAGCGCTGTTTAGATCATCCCAAGTTAATTTTTCACCTGCGTTAACTTTTTTAGCTAAAGCTTGGCCTTTTGCTGAAGGTCCTGCAATAATTAAAGCGCGGTAATAAGCCACTTGTTCGTCTGTGTTTTTAGTTGGTTTTTCATCGTTCCAAACTTTGGCATCGTCTGAATCAATTGACAAACCTTTTCGTGTTGCAGTTAACAATACATCTGTTCCATCTTCATATAAAACGTATGTCCCACCAGGAATGAAACCAACATCAAGCGTACCAGAAGACAATGATTCACCGACTGCTTCATAGCTTGTACCAACTGAGATGTCGACATTTTCGATGTTATAACCTTCTTTTTTCATTTGGTCTTTCAAAAGATTTTTCAAAGGTTCTGTAGCAGTTACGATTTCGTCTGCATCCCGTGAAGGTACAAAACCAATCGTTAATTTTTCCAACTTAATGTTACCGTCGGCATCTTTTTCACCTTTGCTATCGTTTGAAGAAGAACTACCACAGCCAGCTAGTAAAAGCATTGCCGCTGCACTGGCCAAACCCACTTTCAAAACTTTTTTAAACATAATATCCTCCCATAATGAATAACTACAGCACAGATTTCACTGCGAACAAATAATAACATAATTTATACCCCTTGAAAAGACGAATATTTCTAAAAAAGGCAGGGAATTTATCTAGTTTTTAGGTAAATAATACTTGAAAGAATTTTGGGGCTCTTAACCTTAAGAAACAAAATTATTTCGCCTTATAATTGAAAATAAAAAACACTTTTCATAATTTTATGCAAAACTAACAACCAATTTTTCACTCTTTTTCCCACCTAGAGCCGAACATTATTCTAATAACTATAAAAAATTGTGACAAAAGCAATTTTCTCATACCATTTATTCACAAAAAAAGAGGCGTGACCAGACTTTTGTCACACCTCCTAACAAACAATCTAGCGCCTATCAGCGCTAATTTTTAAACAAAAGAACGTTTCATCGTGGTCACTAGCGCTTTTTTCAACGGAAAATATACCAACGCCACAATAATCACTGTCAAGGTAACATTAATTAAAGTCGCAGGTAATTTCGTTAACGCACCGGCAAAAGCAGCTTGAAAATCCGCACCGGCAATCAACAACATCACCATGTTTTTAATTTGGGTCATCAAAAGTTTCGCAATCGCAGTTACCACGCCAATGACAACTACTTGCCAAATCGCAGTTGGTTTCTTCTTAAAAATAAGCAGTGCACCATAGGCCGCAGCCCCAACAATAAAACTTTCCAAAATAAAATAAGGCGCTTCTGTGGCGTAACCATTTAATAAATCAAAGATAAAAAAGCCCAATCCGCCAGCAAGAGATCCTTTTAAATAACCTAATAACAAAACAGCCAACAACAAGACGGCATTGCCCAAGTGAACGAACGCTCCTGTTGGTAATGGAATTTTAATGGTAGTACCAATAACAGTCAACGCGGTAAAAAGCGCCACTAAGACCAGCGCTTGAATAGAAGATTTTTTTCTCATTGTGTCACCGCCATTCGATTTTCTGCTTGATTATATGCACCATGCCAAACATGCCCCACATAAGGATTAATTTGTAAACCTTCTTTAATTGCTGCGGCGACAAATTGTTTGGCCATACTGACAGCCCGATTTACCGGCGCTCCTTTTGCAACACCAGCCGTTACAGCAGCCGAAAAGGTACAACCAGCACCGTGATTGTAGTCGGTTTGATACAATTCATTTTCCAAAGTAACAAAATCAGTCCCATCGTAAAACACATCGATTGCTTTATCTTCTTTTAAACGATGTCCCCCTTTTACAATGACATTTTTAGCCCCTTGTTGATAAATTGCCCGCGCAGCTTTTTGCATATCCGCTACACTGGTTAAATCTCCCAATTCCGATAAAATTCCTGCCTCGACTAAATTAGGGGTAGTGATAGTTGCTAGCGGTAATAGATATTTTTTCAAAGCTGCAACCACTTGCGGTTGTAAGATCTGCGCTGTTCCCTTACAAGCAATTACAGGATCTACGACGATATTGGCTACTTTTTTATCAGCTAAAAAATCAACTGTAGCTAAGATATTGGCTTCATTACCCATCATTCCCGTTTTTAAGGCGGCCATTTCTTCACCGGCAAAAGCAGAAATCAATTGTTTGACTAATAAATCAGCCGGCAGTTCTGTAACTTCATGAGACCAACCTGTTGCAGGGTCCATCGTGACGATGGCAGTAATACTCGCAAAGCCAAAGACACCGTATTCTTCAAAGGTTTTTAAATCTGCTTCTAACCCGGCACCACCGGTAGAATCAGAACCTGCAATCGTTAAAACTTTTTTCATTGAAACACTCCTTTTGTCCGAATAATTGCAAAAACTCGTTTTAAGTATAAAACTTCCCACCCTTGACGAAAACGACCAATTGGTTTATTTTGAAACCAACCAATCATTTTAGAGCTAATACTACCGATGAAAATCGCTACTATAAAGTGATTTTTTTATTAAAAGGAGCCCCTATGACTTTAAATCGTAAAAGTAAAACACCTTTATTTCAGCAATTAATGGAAATCATTATCGCTGAAATTGAATCAGGTAAACTGGCCCCAGGCGATCGCTTAATGCCTGAACGTAAAATGGCCGCTTTTTATCAAGTTAATCGTTCCACCGTCAATCACGCATTAGAAGAACTTACTAGTCTAGGTTGGCTAATACGCAAACAAGGTAGCGGAACAGAAGTCGCTAAAGGACGCTGGGGGTCGCGCCAGTCGCCTCAATTTCAGTGGCAACATTTACTTACCACCCGTAATCAACCAGACCCTTATATTAAAGAACAAAATAGACTGAAAAAAAATCCTGCGACGCTGGACTTTGCTAGCGGGGAGCTACCACCAGATTTAATTCCTGATTTTAAATTTCCCGCTTTAACGTGGGATCAAATTATAAAGGAAGAAAAAAATTTAACCGTCACGGGCTATACGCCACTAAAAGATACCATCACAAAAAAACTAGCCCAAAAATTTCATCTTCCTTTAGAAAATCAAGACTTGCTAATTACCGCCGGATCCACCCAAGCAATCTCTTTAATTTTACAAACACTTTTACAACCCGGAGATGTTATCGCTACTGAGGATCCGTCCTTTTTATTTGCCCTCCCTCTCTTTCAATCCCTCGGGTTACGGTTACAAGGAATTGCGACTGACCAAGAAGGGATCATGCCCAAAGAGTTGGAAAAGCAAATTTTGGCAAAAAAAGTAAAACTCTTATACTTAAATCCAACTTTTCAAAATCCAACCAGCCGCTGTCTTTCTTATGAACGGCGGATAAAAATTATTGAAATCTGTCGCAAATATTATGTTCCCATCATTGAAGATGATATATTTGGCGAACTGAATTTTTCTACCCCAATCCCAAAGCTAAAAGAAATTGCACCGGAGCAAGTACTTTATTTGGGCTCACTATCCAAAATTTTTGGATCAAGCATCAAAATCGGGTGGCTACTGGCCCCCACAAATTTAATTCAGAGTTTGGCTAACACAAAAAAAATATTGGATAGCGAAACCAATTTATTTAGTCAAATAGTGGCCAATTTTGCTTTAAATAATCCAGAGTACGATGAGGAGCACACTCAATTACTCCATAATCTTAAAACGAGAAGTGACTTATTATGTCAAACCTTCGCCCCTTTTAAAGCTGACTGGCAATTTACAGAAATTAAAGGGGGACTTTATTATTGGTTCACTTGGCAACATCAAAATTTAAGCAGAAAAGATTGGCAGCTTTTTTTAAAGGAAAATTTACTCGTAGCCCCTTCTTTTTTCTTTAGTAATGATACAATGTCAATGAGAATAAATTACACCAGTTTGACCCCAAGTAAAGCGACTGCTTTAGCAAAAAAAATCGCAGGAATTACGCAAATACTCCTGACACAGCCTACGCTTTAAAGCCGTCACCTGGGTAAAAGGAGGAAAAAAATGAACGACGTGATTGCACTATTAAAAAACCACCGCACTTATCGAAATTTCGCTGAAAATTACGAGCTGACAGATGAAGAATTAGAGGCGATTTTATCCGCCAGTAGACAGGCTCCTTCTTGGATGAACGGTCAAGCCTACTCCATTATTGTGGTGAAAGATAAAGCACTGCGGGAAAAACTAGTGGCAATAAACCCAACTAACCCCCATATGCTCCACAGTTCCGTCTTTTTACTTTTTGTAGCTGATTTAAAACGAACGCAAATGGTAGCACAAAAAGAACAGGTTGCTTATGAAATTACAGATAGTTTGAATCCTTTGATTATTGCCACAACAGATGCCAGCTTAGCATTACAAAATGCCGTCATCGCCACTGAATCTTTAGGATTAGGAAGTGTCATTGTGGGAAGTGTGCGCAATCAAATTGAAGCAGTCAGCGAACTTTTTAATCTACCTGATTATGTTTATCCCGTCGCCGGACTTAGTATCGGTAAGCCGACTGTTGAAATGCAAATTAAACCCCGTTTGCCCCAACAAGCCGTTATTCATTATGATACCTATAAAGAATATGATTACCAACTAATTGAAGAATACGACAAAACGATGAAAAAATTCGGTGAAGCACGGGAAACAAAACTTTGGACGAAAAAATTCGCAGATTACTATAGTGTTGGCGGCGATAAAAGTTTTAACGATTACCTAAAAAATCAAAAACTACTTTAGCCCTAACCAATGCACCTCTTGATTTCAAGCGTCTTTAGCCTAATATGTAATACAAAAAAACACCGCCACAATTACTAAAGCTTTTAATTAAGCGGCTCTAGTAATTGTGCGGTATTTTTTATTGCTAAAAAAGAGGTTGTAACAGTTACCTGTTACAACCTCAAGTTAAGTTCAAGAATTATTTTTCGATTGCAGTAACAACGCCTGAACCAACAGTACGTCCGCCTTCACGGATTGAGAAACGAGTACCGTCTTCGATCGCGATTGGGTGGATTAATTCAACGTCCATAGTTACGTTATCGCCAGGCATAACCATTTCAGTACCTTCTGGTAATTCAACAACGCCTGTTACGTCAGTTGTACGGAAGTAGAATTGTGGGCGGTAGTTAGTGAAGAATGGAGTATGACGTCCACCTTCTTCTTTAGTTAAAACGTAAACTTCTGCTGAGAATTTTGTATGTGGAGTGATTGAACCTGGTTTTGATAATACTTGACCACGTTGGATATCTTCACGAGCCACACCACGTAATAATGCACCAATGTTGTCGCCAGCTTCAGCGTAATCCAACAATTTACGGAACATTTCAACACCTGTTACAGTAGTTTTAGCTGTTTCTTCAGCGATACCTACGATTTCAACTTCGTCACCAACGCGAACTTGTCCACGTTCAACACGACCAGTTGCAACAGTACCACGACCAGTGATTGAGAATACGTCTTCGACTGGCATCATGAATGGTTTGTCAGTATCACGAACTGGAGTTGGGATGTATTCGTCAACTGCAGCCATTAATTCTAAGATTTTTTCTTCGTATGAAGCGTCGCCTTCTAAAGCTTTCAAAGCTGAACCTGCGATAACTGGAGTGTCGTCGCCTGGGAAGTCGTATTCTGACAATAAGTCACGAACTTCCATTTCAACTAATTCTAATAATTCTTCGTCGTCTACCATGTCCATTTTGTTCAAGAATACGACGATGTAAGGAACACCAACGTTACGTGACAATAGGATGTGTTCACGAGTTTGAGGCATAGGACCATCAGCAGCAGATACTACTAAGATCGCGCCGTCCATTTGAGCAGCACCAGTGATCATGTTTTTAACGTAGTCCGCGTGTCCTGGGCAGTCAACGTGAGCGTAGTGACGGTTTTCAGTTTCATACTCAACGTGAGCAGTTGAAATTGTGATACCGCGTTCGCGTTCTTCAGGTGCACCATCAATTTGATCGTAAGCAGAAGCTTGTGCTAGACCTTTTTTAGATAATACAGTTGTAATTGCAGCTGTAAGAGTAGTTTTACCATGGTCAACGTGTCCGATAGTACCGATGTTTACATGGGGTTTAGAACGGTCAAATTTTTCTTTTGCCATTTTAAAATGTTCCTCCTAAAAATACGTAATAGTTTTTATTTTTTGATAGGTAAACTGCCGCGTACGGCAGTTTGCCCTTATCATCGTTAACATTGTACACGAATTTTTTAAAAAAATATAGCTCTTTTAAAAAAATCCTAATCATCAAAAATTATTCAGCTTTACCGCCGTTTTTCTTGATAATTTCTTCTTGAATAGATTTTGGTACATCTTCATAGTGATCAAATACCATCATGAAAGTACCGCGACCTTGTGTAGCTGAACGCAATGTTGTTGCGTAACCAAACATTTCTGCTAACGGAACGATAGCATTAACGATTTGAGAGTTACCGTGTGCTTCCATACCTTCAACACGACCACGACGAGCAGTTACGTGACCCATAATATCACCTAAGTAATCTTCTGGAACAGTAATTGTAACTTTCATCATTGGTTCTAAGATTGCAGGTTTTGCTTTTTTGGCTGCAGCGCGCAATGCCATAGAAGCAGCAACACGGAAGGCAGTTTCACTTGAATCGACATCATGGTAAGAACCGTCGTAAAGTTTTGCTTTAATATCTACTAATGGATAACCAGCTAAGACACCATTTTCCATTGCATCTACTAAACCTTTTTCAACTGCTGGGATGTATTCACGAGGAACCACACCACCGACGATGGCGTTTTCGAATTCGAAACCGGCACCTTCTTCGTTTGGTGTAAATTCAATCCATACGTGACCGTATTGACCTTTACCACCAGACTGACGTACAAACTTACCTTCTGCTTCAGTAGCAGCACGGAAAGTTTCACGATAAGAAACTTGAGGAGCACCAACGTTCGCTTCAACTTTAAATTCACGACGCATACGGTCAACTAAGACGTCTAAGTGCAATTCACCCATCCCTGAGATAACTGTTTCACCAGTTTCAACGTTTGTTTCAACGCGGAATGATGGATCTTCTTCTGCAAGTTTTTGTAATGCAATCCCCATTTTATCTTGGTCAGCTTTTGATTTAGGTTCAACAGCGACTTGGATAACTGGGTCAGGGAATTCAATTGATTCTAAGATTACTGGAGAATCTAAGGCACAAAGAGTGTCCCCTGTTGTTGTATCTTTCAAGCCAACCGCAGCAGCGATATCACCGGAATAAACGCGGTCGATTTCGTTACGTGTGTTCGCGTGCATTTGTAAGATACGTCCGATTCGTTCTTTTTTATCTTTAGAAGCGTTCAATACATATGAACCACTTTCCAAGATACCAGAATAAACACGGAAGAAAGTTAAACGACCTACGAATGGGTCAGTCATAACTTTAAATGCTAATGAAGCAAAAGGTGCTTCGTCGTCAGCTGGACGAGTTGTTTCTTCGTCAGTTTTAGGATCGATCCCTTTGATTGCTTCTACATCTAATGGTGAAGGCAAGTAGTCAAGAACTGCATCCAACATTAATTGAACCCCTTTGTTTTTGAAGGCTGAACCAGCCATTACAGGGAAGAATTCAACGTTGATTGTTGCTTGACGGATACCAGCTTTTAATTCAGCTTCAGTAATTTCTTCGCCATCTAGGTATTTCATCATTAAATCTTCATCAGTTTCAGCTACTGCTTCGACTAATTTTTCGCGCCATTCTTGCGCTTGTTCTAGGTATTCTTCAGGAATTTCAGTTTCTTGAATTTCTGTACCTAAGTCGTTTGTGTAGATTTCAGCTTTCATTGTCACAAGGTCAATGATACCTGTGAAATCTTCTTCTGAACCAATTGGTAATTGGATTGGATGCGCATTTGCGCCCAAACGATCATGTAAAGTAGAAACTGAGTACAAGAAGTCTGCACCAATTTTATCCATTTTGTTACAGAATACAACACGTGGTACGCGGTATTCTGTAGCTTGACGCCAAACTGTTTCAGTTTGTGGTTCAACCCCTGATTGAGAGTCAAGGACGGTAACAGCACCATCTAATACACGCAATGAACGTTGTACTTCAATTGTGAAGTCTACGTGTCCTGGTGTGTCGATGATGTTGACACGGTAACCTTTCCACTGAGCAGTTGTCGCAGCAGAAGTGATAGTGATACCACGTTCTTGTTCTTGTTCCATCCAGTCCATTTGTGAAGCACCTTCGTGGGTTTCACCAATTTTATGGATTTTACCTGTATAATAAAGGATACGTTCAGTCGTAGTAGTTTTACCTGCATCGACGTGAGCCATGATACCAATATTACGAGTTTTTTCTAACGAAAATTCTCTAGCCATTTCTTGCTTGTGCTCCTCTCTTTAAAAAGCGGCAAAAGAAATCTTTTGCTCGCTTATTTGTAACAATCGAATTGTCTTTTTTGCAAGAACAAAAAAGATCTTACCAACGATAGTGGGCAAAAGCACGGTTGGCTTCAGCCATTTTGTGTGTGTCTTCACGTTTTTTCACAGAAGCACCAGTGTTGTTAGCTGCATCCATGATTTCTTTTGCAAGACGTTCTTCCATTGTGTGTTCTCCACGCAAACGTGCGTAGTTTACAACCCAACGTAAGCCTAAAGTTGTACGACGTTCAGGACGAACTTCAACTGGGACTTGGTAGTTAGAACCACCGACACGGCGAGCTTTAACTTCTAAGACAGGCATGATATTTTTCATTGCTTGTTCAAAGACTTCTAATGGATCATTACCAGTAGATTCTTTAATAATGTCAAAAGCATTATAGATAATATTTGCAGCAATCCCGCGTTTGCCATCAACCATAACACGGTTGATTAAACGGGTTACTAATTTTGAGTTATACATAGGATCTGGTAAAACATCGCGTTTTGCAACTGGACCTTTACGAGGCATCCGTAACTCCTCCTTTACGTAGTCATTTTGTATTGTGTTTATATAGTCTGTAAACTAGATTAAGCTTTAGGACGTTTTGTACCGTATTTAGAACGAGATTGTTTACGGTCGTTAACGCCAGCTGTATCTAATGCACCACGAACGATATGGTAACGTACCCCTGGTAAGTCTTTTACACGTCCACCAC